>Ga0310811_10003543_pt1 | contig 19654 bp, 21 predicted proteins | sample YCmetagenome_FD_207642 | JGI IMG/M metagenome (GOLD analysis project Ga0310811, IMG submission 207642) | Soil microbial communities from experimental microcosm in Duke University, North Carolina, United States - YC | ecosystem: Engineered > Artificial ecosystem > Soil microcosm > Unclassified ...
CGCGCTCGACGCCGGATAATTGAGAGACTTTTGGCAGGGTGTATTGCTTGACGAAATCGGCATAGGCCTGGAAATCGATCGGTTCGGTGGCGCCTGGATTGGCAGCCCCGGTGGCGTTGCGTTCGAGTGGATGGTTGGCGCGTAATCCATATCCAATATTCGTTGCGCCCTTTACAAAGGTAGTGTGGTCTCTGACGAAGTCCTGATTGACGCGTCCGGTCGAGATGATGTGATTGGCGATGAAGTTAAGGATTGCGAGATCGGTGCCGGGCTTGAAGACAATAGGAATGTCGGCGAGGTCGGAGCTGCGGTTGGTGAACGTCGAAAGCACGGCGACCTTCACATGGGGATGGCTCAGCCGACGGTCGGTGAGGCGCGTCCAAAGAATCGGATGCATCTCCGCCATGTTCGATCCCCATAGGACGAACGCATCGGCTGCCTCGAAGTCGTCGTAGCAGCCCATCGGCTCGTCCATGCCGAAGGTGCGCATGAACGCAACCGCTGCCGAGGCCATGCAATGGCGAGCATTCGGATCGAGATTGTTTGAACGCAATCCGGCCCGCATCAATTTGGTGGCGGCGTAACCCTCAAAGATCGTCCACTGGCCGGAACCGAACATTCCAATTGCGGTGGGCCCTTTGTCCTTGAGCACGGCTTTGACGCGTTGCGCCATCGTGTCGAAGGCTTCGTCCCAGCTGACGGGCGTCAGTTCACCGTTCTTGTCGAAGACACCGTTCTTCTTGCGCAGCAGGGGAGAAGTCAGGCGGTCGTCGCCATACATGATCTTGGAGAGGAAGTAGCCCTTGATGCAGTTCAGGCCACGGTTCACTTCGGCCAGCATGTCGCCATGAGTGGCCATGACCTTGCCGTCCTTTACGCCGACCATCACGCCGCAGCCGGTCCCGCAGAAGCGGCATGGCGCCTTTGACCATTTCAGTTCGAGTGAGCCTATGCCGCCGGCGACCGGTTGGGCTCTTGTGGGAGAAGCTGCCCGGATTGCCGAAATGGCGACGGCGGCTGCTTGGGCTTTCAGAAGATCTCGCCGAGAGAGCGTCATTGCCAGTCTCCGAAATCGGATTGCGTACTGGTTTGTTCGAAGACCATGTTGGCGGAAAGTACGCCGTCCCATGTCGAGATCTCGGCAAGGCGACTGCCGATCGCGCCCGCTTCGTCCGCTTCGAGGACAATGACGATTTTGAAGTCCTCCATGTGGTGAACCTCGACGCCTGGCAGCTCCGCAAGTCGGCGCAGGACCGAAATCCGCCGATCCGGCAACACCGACACGATCGCGCTCGAAATATGAATCAGGGCAGCACTGCTACGACGGAGACCGGGGGCGATTTGTCCCGCCAGCAGCGTCGGGATGGTCCTGAGGTTCGCATCGTCGTTTACCGGTGAGGAGGTCCGGGCGGACCCGCGACGAGCTGATACGTCCAGACGGAAAGCCCGTATCCGCCGACGATGCCCACGGTGACGATCGGCCAAATGAGGGCCACGATGACGAGAAAGACGATCAATTCCGAGCGTCGGCTCGGAACGGCTCCGGGCAAACTGCCAATGTTGGCGTTGTTCGAGTTATCCGTCATATACAGATCCGAACAATTACTACGTGCGATGCAGCATCATCATGCTGCAAAGCGCGGCGTTTGTAGCGTGCTCGGATTTTCGCCGTTTGATATGGATCAAGGCCCCGATAGAGTTGGCTCTTAAGCCCCTCCTAAAGTCGCTTTGGATCTCTTTAGACAATCATTTTCTGGACATGGGTGCTTGCAACGGATTTTCGCGTTGGCCGTCCGTTCGAAGTGCGAGTAAGGCGCTCGATGGCGTTATCCACGCAGGCGAAAAATATCCGATGTGTTTGTTGCACCTTGGGACAGTTGCGGCGCCAGCTCGCATTGCTTCGAAGACTCGAGGCGTTGACCACCGTTGGCTCGCGTGGCCAATGATCGCGCTTGATTTATGTCAAGCCGCATCCCGGATGGGAATCCATCGTGAGCGAATTGCCACCTCTCGGTGAGTGAACATCATGTGGACGTTTAAGACGCCTTGCTACGTTATTTTCGCCTCGATCATCCTTCTACAATTTAGTCATCCGGCCCTCGGTCAGGCGAATAGTCCTGCGGCGCAGCCGCCTGCGGCTGATACGCCGGCAGAGCAGCCGACGCTCAAGCCTGCGGAGCTCGATGCGCTGGTGGCGCCGATCGCGCTCTATCCTGACACGCTGCTCGCCAACGTCCTGATGGCCTCGACCTATCCGCTCGAGGTGGTCAAGGCCGAGCGCTGGATGAATGAAAATAGCAAGCTGAAGGGAGACGAACTCAAGGCCGCCGTCGAAAAGCAGAGCTGGGACAGCAGCGTGAAGGCGCTGGCTGCAGCGCCTTCGGTGCTGCAGATGATGAGCGAGCGCCTCGATTGGATGGAGAAGCTTGGCGAAGCCTTCCTCGCGCAGCAGCTGGACGTGATGGACTCGGTGCAACGCTTGCGTGCGCTGGCTTATGACAGGAAGAAGCTCTCCACCAGCGAGCAGCAGGTCGTCTCGGTAAAGCAGGAGCAGAGCAGGCAGATCATCTCCATCGACCCCGCCACTCCCGATACGATTTACGTGCCTTATTATGAGCCCGCTGTGGTCTTTGGTGATTGGCCATACCCCGATTATCCTGCCTATCCCTATTATTGGGGCTATCCGGGCTACATTGCCGCGGGCGTCATCGCAACTGGGATCGCCTTCGGCGGGGCTTACGCACTCGGGCGTTGGGCGACCGGGGGCTATTGGGGCGGTGACGGTTACTGGGGCGGCAGCCGCGTCAACTGGGGCGGCGGAGCCATCGATGTCAATCGCGGTGGCCGTGTCGAGCACTGGGCCCATAATCCTGCACACCGACAGGGCGCCAGATATAACAATGCGAACCTGCAGCAGAGGTTCGGCAACGCCAACCAGGGAAGGAATGCCGCTCGGCAGGGCACTCGGCAGGGCATCGGCAATCAAGGTCAGCGCGGCGATCGTGGCGCTCGTGCTGGTGCAGATCGTGGTGGCGCCGGCAGGCAGGCTGGCGCAGGCAGGGCAGCGGCGGCCGGCAACCGGCAGGCGCGAAACCGTCCGGCTCAGGGTGCGAGAGGTGCGAAATCCAATCGGGCGGCGGGACGGCCGTCGAATCGCGGAGCATCAAGAGCCGGCAATTCCAGACCGGCCGCCGGCATGCGTCACGGCGGAGGAGGGGCGCGGTTCGCTGGCGGAGGCCATCGAGCGGCTGCGTTCCACGGCGGTGGTGGCTTCCGCGGTGGTGGCGGACGCGGCGGGGGAGGTCGCGGCGGTGGACGTCGTTCCGATATCAGGCTGAAGCATGATGTCGCACTGCTCGGCTGGCTTGACGACGGACTTGGCTATTATCGCTTTGCGTATAACGGCAGCGAAAAGACCTATGTCGGAGTCATAGCACAAGAAGTCAGCGCCTTGCGTCCGGATGCCGTCGCTCGCGATCGCGAAGGTTATCTCCGCGTCTTTTACAATCGCCTCGGGCTGCGCTTCCGATCATACGATGATTGGCTGGCCTCCGGAGCCAAACTGCCCAAGGTGCTTTCATCCTATGGAGCGCGAGTTCAGCCGCAGCCTTGAGGTGGAAGGAGACGGGATCGCTTCCGGACTCGAGCTATGGTGGGTCGAACCTGCAAGTGCTCGGTCCGAATAGCCTTGTGGCGAGCGAACGAAGAAGATGCGGAGGTTCGGTTGAACCATGGGATGATACGGTCGTTGAAGGTGGCGTTAGCGCTGATCGTGGTGCTGACGACGACAGAGGCGAGAGCGCAGCTACTCGCTCTGTTTCGCTATGAAGATCAGGCGCAGCGTCATTGCCCCGCTGACACCGTGGTCTGGCTCGATTTCAAGAAACACAAATATTATGTCAAGGGCCAAAAGCTCTATGGCAGCGGCCTTCACGGCAGCTTCGTCTGCACTCAGGAGGCGCGTCGCAACCTGTACCGCCGCTCGCTGCTAGGGCGGCGTTGACCGCGGGCTCGTCAAGCCAGCGGTAGCGTCAGATGGATCACCTGTGGGTCCAGGCTTTGCGCGCTTCGGAAGCCGAACTTTCCGAGTACTTTGCGCATCGCAGCGTTCTCCGGCAGGACATCGGCAGCCAGCCGTTTCAGGCCCGCGGCGCGTGCGAGCTCTATGAGATGCCGAGCCAGCAATGCGCCGATGCCTTGCCCCTGATAGGCATCGATCACGACAAAGGCGACCTCGGCTTCGCCGGCCTCGGTCACGATGTAGCGTCCGCCGCCGATGATGGCGGGGCTCGCGCCCTCATCAATTTCCGCGACGAGCGCGACATGGTCGACAAAGTCGATGTGCATGAAGAAGGCCTTCTCCTTCTCTGAAAATCCCCGTTTGGTCACGAAGAAGCGACGCCGCAGTGATTCCGGGTCGGTACGATCGACCGCGGCGAGCATCCCGGTCTCGTCGTCGGACCGCAGCGCACGGATCTGGATCGGACGTCCGTCGCGCAGGCGCTCCCATACGGAATAGGTGGCTGGTGTCATTGCGGCTCCCGCTCGCTTCGCCGATGAGATGAGCCGCGCCGTCTTTAGCGCAATTGATCTGGATCAAGATGGCGGAATAGCGAGGACCAATACAGATCGGATGGATGTCGATGAGCGTCAGGCAACTACCTTCCGGCCAGAGCAATCCGGCGATGCAGCGATCCGGAGCGCCATTCGCCTGGCATTGTTGGCTCTTCTCATCTACTGGTCATATGTCCTGCTGCGTCCGTTCATTCCGATCCTGATCTGGAGCGTCGTGCTTGCGGTCGCGCTGTATCCCGCTTTCGATTGGCTATCGTCGCATCTGGGCCATCGGCCGCGCATCGCGGCGATCCTGACCACCCTGATCGTACTTGCTGTTTTCCTGGGGCCGGCGACCTGGCTTGGCATCGGTCTGGTCGACGGCTTGAAAGACATAACCGATCAACTGACTTCAGGGGATCTTGTGCTTCCAACGCCGCCGCAAAGCGTGCGTGACTGGCCGCTGATTGGGGAACGACTTCACGAAATCTGGAGCCAAGCCTCGAGCAATCTGGAAGCCACCCTTCGCCAGATCGCGCCGCATCTAAAGCCTCTCGCCGGGCCTGTTCTCGCAATTGCCCGGAGCGCAGGTACGGGAACGATCAAGTTCATCCTGGCCGTCATTTTGGCCGGCTTCCTTTTCTCCTCCGGGCCGCGACTTGTGGCAACAATCAGGAACATGCTCGCGCGGATCGTCGCGGAGCGAAGCAAGGATTTCGTGGCTCTGGCCGGCGCGACCATCCGAACTGTCGCCCAGGGCGTGATCGGTGTTGCGGTATTGCAGTCACTGCTCGCCGGTATCGGATTGAAGATCGCCGGCGTTCCCAATGCCGGCTTGCTCGCCTTTGCGATCCTGGTGCTCGGCATTGTGCAGATCGGTTCGGCGCCGGTCCTCATTCCCGTGATCATCTGGGTTTGGACGGCCAGGGATGTCGGCGCCGCGCTCTTGATCACGATCTATCTGACGCTGGTCGGTCTCTCCGACAATGTACTCAAGCCGATGTTGATGGGGCGCGGCTTGTCGACGCCGACACTGGTCATTTTCATCGGCGTGATGGGCGGAACGCTTGCGCACGGCATCGTCGGCCTGTTTGTCGGGCCGATCGTGCTCGCGGTAGCCTGGGAATTGCTGATGGCGTGGAGCCATGAAGAGGCGGCAGTTCCTGCCCCACCCGGTGCGGATGTGATCAAACCGCAGCCTTGACCTAAATCAAATGCCCCTTCGCGGATGCAGCGCAAACTTCCATGCGCAGCCCCAGGAGGACGAGCCATGACAGAAAAGCCGGCAACTCCGGGTGACGCTCTGCCTGGTTTTTTCGCGTCTGCCTTCCAGTACCTCGTGGACACCGGTCAGCGCAGTGTCCTGTTCCTGGATGCCATGCGCCGTCGCGGCGAGCAATATCGCGAGCATATGGCAGAAGCCGTGCCGCATGTTCTCAACTACTCAGTCGAGCTGGTCGCGGACGGAAGGAACCTGAAGCGGCCAGTCAATTACGGCCTGGTGCGTGTCTCGCCGCCGCCCGGGGTCGAGATCGATCAGACCCGGCGTCCGTTTGTCGTGATTGATCCGCGTGCCGGCCACGGTCCTGGCATCGGCGGCTTCAAGGCAGATAGCGAGATCGGCGTCGCAATGAAGGCGGGCCATCCGTGCTACTTCATCGGCTTCATGCCAGAGCCGATGCCGGGACAGACCATTGAAGATGTCGCCCGCGCCGAGGGTACGTTCCTCGAGAAAGTCATCGCTCTGCATCCTGATGCCGACGGCAAGCCCTGCGTGATCGGTAATTGTCAGGCCGGTTGGGCGGTGATGATCCTGGCGTCGCTCAGACCCGAGCTGTTCGGACCGATCATCATCGCCGGCGCGCCGTTGTCATATTGGGCCGGCGTCCGCGGCAAAAACCCGATGCGCTACTCTGGCGGCCTCTTGGGCGGCAGCTGGCTCACCGCGCTGACCAGCGATCTCGGTGGTGGCAAGTTCGATGGCGCATGGCTGGTGCAGAACTTCGAGAACATGAATCCCTCGAATACGCTTTGGACCAAGCAGTACAACGTCTATTCGAAAGTGGATACCGAGTCCGACCGCTATCTCGAGTTCGAGCGCTGGTGGGGTGGGCATGTCAATCTCAACGCCGAGGAGATTCAGTTCATCGTCGACGAACTGTTCATCGGCAACAATCTCGCCGCGGGCCGGATCAAGACGTCGGACGGCGAGGTTGTCGATCTGCGCAAGATACGTTCGCCGATCGTGGTGTTCTGCTCCAAAGGGGACAATATCACGCCGCCGCAACAGGCATTGGGATGGATTCTCGACCTGTACAAGGACGTCGACGAGATCAGGCATTATGGCCAGACCATCGTTTATACGGTGCATGAGACCGTCGGTCATCTCGGTATCTTCGTTTCCGGCGGCGTCGCCAAGAAGGAACATGCCGAATTCTCCAGCAACATCGACCTGATCGACGTGCTGCCGCCCGGGCTCTATGAGGCGACCTTCGAGGTCAGATCCGAAAACCCCGTCAATCCCGATCTCGCGCAAGGACAGTGGATCATGCGCTGCGAGCAGCGCACCCTTGATGATCTTCGTGCCATGGGAGGCAATTCACCCGAAGACGAGCGGCGTTTTGCCACCGCCAAGAAGGTGTCGGAGATCAACCTCGCCAATTACCGGACGTATGTTCAGCCCTGGGTACGCGCGATGGCAACGCCGCAGATGGCGGAGTGGATGCGCAAGCTGCATCCGCTGCGCGTAAGTTATGAGATATTTGGTGGCCAAGGGCCGCTGATGAAGACGGTGGAGGCGGAAGCAGAAACCGTTCGCGAGAAGCGAAAACCGGTCCCCAAGGACAACCCGTTCCTGCAAGCCCAGGAAACCGTCTCGAAAAGCATCGTCAACGCGCTCGACAAGTGGCGCGACGCGCAGGAAGCGATCAGCGAATCGATGTTTCTCACCGTCTATGGTTCGCCAGGGCTGCAGGCGGCCGTCGGCATCGATCCGAATGCCGATCCATCGCCGCGGCCGGAAATGTCTGAGGAGCATCGCAGGGCGCTGGAAATGCGTATCGCTGAGCTGAAATTGAGGATCGGTAGCGGGGCTCTCAGGGAATGTGGAATTCGCGCGCTGCTCTATGTCGGCATGGCACGCGGCATGGTCGACGAGCGAAGCCTCGCGGCCTTACGCCGGATGCGACGCGAAGACGCGGAATCGCGCCTGACCATTGCCGAATTCAAGACCCTGGTGCGAGAGCAGTTCTTCATGCTGCTGCTGGACCAGGAGGCAAGTCTCTCCGCTATTCCCAAAATGCTCCCGCAAAGCATGGACGCGCGCCGCCATGCATTTGCGGCCATCAATGAGGTGCTGTCGGCGGCCGGGGAAATCTCGGGCGAAACCAGAACTCGTCTCGACCGCGTCGCACAGCTGTTCGGTTTGGGCGATCAAGTGCCTGAGGAGCGCGAAAGCTCGGTCAGCGGGCAAGCCAAGGCGTCATGAGGCGGTTCCCGGAAGGAGGACGTTATGAGCGTACAGCCGGTTGACGCGGGAGAGGCCCGTCCGAGCAAATATGACCGCCTGATCGCGATAGCCAAGGCGATTCCGCCGGCGCCGACGCTGGTGGTGCATCCCTGTGACGAAAGTTCGCTGCGCGGTGTCGTGGAGGCGGCCGACACAGGTCTCATCAAACCGACCCTGGTGGGTCCAGCCACGAAGATCAGCGACGCTGCGTCCAAACATGGCCTCGACATCAGCCGCTTCGAAATTGTCGACGCACCGCACAGCGAGGCGGCAGCCGCCAAGGCCGTGGAAATGATCCACGAAGCCAAGGGCGAACTTCTGATGAAGGGCAGCCTTCACACCGACGAGTTGATGCGCAGCGTCACCGCCAAGACCGGGCTGCGCACGGAACGGCGGATCAGCCACGTCTTCGTGATGGACGTGCCGTCCTATGCCGAAACGGTGTTCATCACCGATGCCGCGATCAATATTTTCCCCGATCTCGATTGCAAGCGCGACATCATCCAGAACGCGATCGATCTCTTTGTCCAGACCGGCTTCGGCACATTGCCGAGGGTTGCGATCCTCTCGGCTGTCGAAACCGTGACGGCGAAGATTCCGTCGACGATAGAGGCGGCCGCGCTGTGCAAAATGGCGGACCGCGGGCAGATCACCGGTGGGTTGCTGGACGGGCCGCTCGCCTTCGACAATGCAGTGGACAAGGAAGCCGCGCGGATCAAGGGCATCAAATCCGAGGTCGCCGGCCGAGCGCAGATCCTGGTGGTGCCGGATCTCGAGGCCGGCAACATGCTGGCAAAGAATCTCGCCTATTTCGCCAAGGCCGACGGCGCGGGCATCGTGCTCGGCGCGCGCGTGCCGATCATTCTGACCTCGCGTGCGGATTCGCTCCGCGCCCGTCTGGCGTCCTGCGCGGTTGCCGCCCTCTATGCCGATGCGCGGCGCCGCCGCGCAACAACGGCGTAACGGCCATGGACAGTATTCTGGTCGTCAACGCAGGATCTTCCAGTGTGAAGTTTCAAGTGTTCGCGGTCGATGGCGACGGCCGCCTGGCCCGACACATCAAGGGGCAGATCGACGGGATCGGCAGTCGCCCGCGATTGCGTGCCGGCGGCGCCGGCGGCGAGAAGCTGGCCGACCGGGCTTATCCAATCGAGAACGTCCAGGACGTGTTGGCCGCCTTGCAGGTAGCGGCGGATTGGTTGCGCGAGGAACTTCGCATCATGCCGATCGCGGTTGGTCACCGGGTTGTTCATGGCGGTCCCGATTACGATCGCCCTGTACTGATCGACTTGGGCGTCGTTTCCCGTCTTGAGAAGCTGGCCCCGCTGGCACCGCTGCACCAGCCGCACAATCTGGCGCCGATCCGCTCGCTGCTCACGAATTTCCCGAGCCTGCCGCAGGTTGCCTGCTTCGACACCGCATTTCATCGCGCCCATGACGATCTCGCTGATTGCTATGCCATCCCGCGCCGGCTGCACGAGGAAGGTGTGCGGCGCTACGGCTTCCACGGGCTATCCTACGAGTATATTGCGAAGACCCTGTGCAGTGTTGCGCCCGAGATCGCGAACGGACGGGTCATCGTGGCCCATCTCGGCAGCGGCGCATCAATGTGCGCGCTCCACGGCGGGCGTAGCGTCGAAAGTACGATGGGGTTCACCGCTCTCGATGGGCTGCCGATGGGCACGCGGCCCGGGCAGATCGATCCGGGCGTGATCCTGCACCTCATCGCGGTCAAGGGCATGCCGCACGAGGAGATGCAAAATTTCCTGTATCGCGAGTGCGGATTGAAGGGGCTATCGGGCATCAGCAACGATATGCGCGAGCTGCAAGCGAGCAATGATCCGAATGCAAGATTTGCAGTCGAATATTTCGTCTACCGCGCCGCGCTGAACGCGGGAATGCTGGCGGCGGCGCTTCAGGGTCTCGATGCCTTGGTCTTTACCGCCGGCATCGGGGAAAATTCGGCGGCCATCCGTGCACGGATTTCCGAGCGGCTCGGCTGGCTTGGCGTCTCGCTCGATTCTGCGGCGAATGCGAGGCACGCGCTGTTGATCTCGCGGCCCGGCACCACACCGGTCTATGTCGTGCCGACCGATGAAGAGATGATGATCGCGCAGCACACCTTGTCGCTGCTGTGGAGCACGCGCCCGTCCACCCAGGAACGAGAGAAAGCGTCATGAGCATCCCGGAATTTCCCGACACCAAGGTTGCGCTCAAGGGGCGTAAGGGCTTGATCGTCGGCATCGCCAACGATCAGTCGATCGCCTGGGGCTGCGCGAGAGCCTTCCGAGCACTGGGCGCCGATCTCGCTGTTACCTACCTGAACGAGAAGGCGAAGAAGCATGTCGAGCCGCTGGCCGAGGCGCTCGAGGCGCCGATCTTCATGCCGCTCGACGTCACCATCGAGGGCCAGACCGAGCAGGTGTTCGAACGTATCAAGAAAGAATGGGGCCAGCTCGACTTTCTGCTGCATTCGATCGCGTTTTCGCCAAAGGATGCGCTGCATGGCCGCGTCACCGACGTGTCGCGCGAAGGGTTCCTGAAGACGATGGATGTGTCGTGCTGGTCGTTCATGCACATGGCGCATCTGGCCGAGCCGCTGATGAAGCGCGGCGGCACCCTGTTCACCATGACCTATTACGGCAGCCAGATGGTGGTGCAGAACTATAACATCATGGGTGTAGCCAAGGCCGCACTCGAGGCCGCCGTGCGCTATATCGCGGCCGAAGTCGGCCCGAAGGGCATTCGCGTTCACGCCATTTCTCCTGGACCGCTGGCGACGCGCGCGGCGTCCGGAATCCCCGAATTCGACGAACTGATGGACAAGGCCCAATCCAAGGCGCCGACGCGGAGCCTGGTCAGCATCGACGATGTCGGCGCAGCGACAGCGTTCCTTGCGCTCGACGGCGCCAAGCTCATGACCGGCAGCGTCATGTATATCGACGGCGGCTATCATATCATCGATTGAGGCGCGATTGATTTAGCGCATGTGCAGTGCGATCAGCTCGGCGACGCAAGCCGGCCGTTTGCCACCTTCGATCTCGATGACGAGGTGATAATTGACCCGCAAGCCGTCGGGCGGCAGATCCTCTATTTCGGCAATGGTGGTTCGTCCACGCAACCGTGATCCGGCCGGAACCGGCGTGAGGTAACGGATGCGGTCGGCGCCATAGTTCAGCGTATTCTTCAGGCCCCTGAGGCTCATGACCGAGCGGATGAACATCGGTGCCAAGCTGAGCGAGAGCAATCCATGCGCGATGGTCTTGCCGCCCGGGAGTTCTTGCTTCGCGCGATCCTGATCGACGTGAATCCATTGCTCGTCACAGGTGGCTTCCGCAAATTTGTCGATACGATCTTGCGTGATTTCGATCCATTCACTGGCACCTATTTCGGTGCCGACGGCTGACTTGATCTCATCGAATCCGTTGAAGATCCGCATGGCCGGCCTCTCCGGTTGGCTGTGAAGTCGAGCGTCAGATTTTCATCTCCGGGACCTTGTCCGGTATCGAGAGCTCGGCCTCGGTCACCGCCATCACCTCGGCGACGCTGATGCCGGGCGCGGTTTCGAGCAGCGTGATCTTTCCATTCTCGAATCCGATCACCGCCATGTCGGTGACGACGAGATCGACCGGGCGCGTCGAGGTCAGCGGCAGGTCGCACTTCCTAACGATCTTTGATTTTCCCTTCGCGGCGTGCTGCATGGCCACGATGACGCGCTTGGCGCCTGAAACCAAATCCATTGCGCCGCCCATGCCGGGCACCATCTTGCCAGGGATCATCCAGTTGGCGAGATGCCCTTCAGCGTCGACCTGCAACCCACCGAGCACGGTGACATCGACATGGCCGCCGCGGATCAGCGCGAACGACATCGCGCTGTCAAAGATCGCGGCGCCCGGCAGTGCGCTGATCGGCCGGCCACCGGCATCGGTCAGAAGCGGATGCGCCATGCCCTGCTCGGGGATCGGCCCGGTACCGATCAATCCATTCTCCGACTGAAAATACACTTTCAGTTCCGGAGGCACGTAATTCGCGACCAGAGTCGGGATGCCGATGCCGAGATTGACCAGGTTTCCGGGGCGAAGCTCGAGCGCCACGCGTCGCGCGATGAGGGTCTGTGGCTCCATCGTTTCACCTGTTGGCGATGAGATAGTCTACAAGCGGAGCGGGGGTCACGACATGATCGGGCGCGATCACGCCGATCGGCACGATGTTTTCGGCGCTGACGATGACGGTGTCCGCGGCCATCGCCATGACCGGATTGAAATTGCGCGCGGTAAGTGCGTAGGAAAGATTGCCGAGATAGTCGGCCAGGAAGGCATGGATCAGCGCGAACTGCGAACGCAGCGCTGTCTCCAGCAGATAATGCCTACCATCAATCTCGAACTGCTGCTTGCCCTCCTCGGCAACGGTGCCCGCGCCGGTCGGGGTCAGCACCCCGCCGAGACCCGAGCCGCCGGCGCGAATGCGCTCTACCAGCGTGCCTTGCGGCACCAACTGGACAGCGATCTTCTTCGCCATCATCTGCTTCTGCACCTCCGGATTGAGCCCGATATGGCTTGCCGTGAGGCTCGCAACCAGCGACGCATCGAACAGCTTGCCAATGCCCCGGCCAGGGACAGCCGCGTCATTGGCGATGATGCTGAGTTGACCCTTCTTCTGTCGCACCAGTTCATCCAGCAGCCGCTCCGGCGTGCCAACGCCCATGAAGCCGCCGACCATGATGGTCGCGCCATTGGGGATCATCGCGACGGCTTCCTCGGCAGAGACGGATTTCATGGCAAGCTCCGGGTGGCGGCAGCCGCGGCAGCTTGGGACGTACGCAAGGACGGGCTTTGATTTGGGTCAAGGGGAGTGCAGCGCTCACGCTGCCCTATCCCCGGTGACGCCGATGCCAGCTAGCATCTCCGTCCAGAGTTTGCGGAGCTCGTTCGACGACAAGGAACCGTACATTCCGGCCACTGCTTTCAATGGCCTTGAGGATCTTGGCCGCGATGTCATCACGCCGTTCATGGTCCGGATGACGCGCGCGGGAAACCGGCCGGTTTTGAAGATCTATCCAAACCTCGGCGAGATACAGGTTTTCTTCGAATGGATCCTGGCGCAGACCTTTGGCGTCTCCGAAGGTGTCTGGATCGATACGCCGTTCAATCTCAACCGCGAGCGCGAGAGCGGCGAACTGGAGCGGCGCATGCCCGAGATCAGGCAGCCGCACCTCGTTCTGTGGGGCGACAAGGACGGCTGGATTCAGCGGGCGGAGCTGAAGCAAATGGCGGATGCGATGCCGAAATGCCGCTTGATGGTCGTGCCCGGCGTTGGTCACTCGATGAACCTCGAGCAGCCAGCGCTTTATGCGGGCTATTTCGGGGCATGGTTTGGCGGACTCGCTGCCGACGCAGTTTACCGATCAAAACGGATCGGTTGTTGAGGGCTCGCAGCCGGACACTCACGCATTCGCTCGGGCGCCGTCAACCAATCAACGCATCCGGCTCCATCTCCCGCCTTACCGACGGCGAAAATCGCCAACGAGCCGATCGAGCCACGCCTGTGCTGGCTTGCCCAGGCGCGCTCATTCGTCGATCTCCTGCTCGAAGGTGCGCGCCGGCGCCCCCTGACGAACCGATGCGAACTTGCCAAGCGGCAGCGTGGTGCTGACACGCTGCATGCCGGAATCGACGACCTCCAGCTGCAAAGCCTGTCCCTTTTCCAGTTCGTGGATCAGCGCGGTATCAGCAGCATTGGCAGCGATGCAGGTATTGGTCAGGCACCAGACATAGGAGACGTGGTGCGGCTTGCCTTGGTCCACCGTAAGTTTGACGCCCGCCTGCAGATACATGCCGACGGGAACGAACAGTTGCAGGCGCGCCTTGCCCTCGCGCTCGATGAGGTCGGCGCGAACAGCGGTCTGACCGGTATCAAAGGTGCCACTGATGGTCGTACGGCACACCTGGTTGGTGCCCGGCGTCTTGAAGCAGTATTTCTGCCAGTCGCCATATTTGATCTGGCGTATCAAGTTACGCTGGCCTCGTGGCGCGAACTCCGGCTGGTCACTCGCGGCAGGCGCGGTCTGCTGCGCGCGGCTGAGATCGGGACCGAGAACGAGCAACAACGCCATGAACGGCCAGATCAGAAGAGGGTGGGATTGCGGGACATGACGACGGTGCATTGCTGACCTCCATCGCGCGAACTATCGATGCTTGTCGAGGAATTGCGCTACCAGGGGCGACCATTGCGGAATCGAATCGGGAGAATCGATGAAGAAGTGCCCGTCGCTGCCGAACGGTGGCATCAGGTGATATTCGGCACTGCCGCCGGCAGCGGTGTAGGCCTCATGCATTCGCTTGGATAAATCCGGTCCGAAGAAGGTGTCGTTTTCGATATAGATCCAGAGCATGGGTGTACGTGCCGCGCGTCCGAACGCGCCGGTGGCCTCGACCAGCTTGTCAGGGGCACAATTGTTGTTTGGTTTGCCGCCGACGCGACCGCCGCGTCCGGCCGCGAAGGTGATGATCGCCTTCACCGAAGGCAGGTTCTGGCTCGACAGAGCGATCGCGCCCCAGCCGCCTGCGGACTGGCCGATCACGATCGCGCCGTCCGGCTTGGCCTGCTTCTGCTCTGTCATGTAGTCGATGATCCATTTGTCGAGCAGGGCGGCGGCCATGCCGGCGTCACGGAAATTCGGATTGTCACAACTGCCGATTTTTGAATAGAACACGCCGAAGATGCCTCGCTCCGGCGCATCGAGGGCGGCGGCGCCATAGCCAGGCCCAATCGGCGCCACCACCAGATAGCCGCGCTGCGCAAACCACAGGGCCGCGTCTCGAAATTCGACCAGCGGAAAGAAGCCACGCTCGTGGGGATTCAGCGACACGCCGTGATTCATCACGACGAGCGGAAATGGCCCGTTGCGAACCGGACGTGCCACATAGGCGATCGTCGGATGAATGAGTGGCAGCGCCCAGATTTCCTCCCGCACCGGGAGCAGGGTTCGATTATCCGCGCCTCGGCACACTTCCGGTGCGATGAGCGCAGCAAAGGCCGAAAGCGCGAGCAAAAGGTGGAGAAGCCGGTGCATGCTGATCCTCCCGATCAAGACTCGCGACAAGAGCAACCATGGCACGGCATTCCAACCCGGAAGAATTGCGTTGATCCAGATCAAGCAGCGCTCGCTACGAAGGCCACGATTGTGGCTTGCCTTTTCGTAGCGCTGCTGGTGATCGTATTTCTGCTTTGCGAAGCCGGTCCCTGGAAGAGCGTAGGGCTATCGGGATTGATTTAGATCAAGATGCCTTCCACGCGCGGCTGACAAAGCCAAGCAAGGCAGGTGTCAACCTTTCGGCCGATATCAGCAATCTCGTGATCGCACGCTCGATCCCTCTCGTTCGTTTCCCCAACTGACAGCATCGGAGCAATGCAGATATGAAGAACCATCGCATGCCATTCCTCGGAGCCTCCTTGTTTGCGTTGCTGACGTTTGGCTTCGCCTCGCCTTCGCAAGCCGACACCTGCGCGGTCCGCGTCGTATTCACCAAGGGCGGATTTATCGTTGGCGTCGGTGGCGGCCACGGCGTAATGACCTGTCACGGCCGACCCTACCGCTTCTCGGTATCCGGGATGAGCGTGGGCTTCACGATCGGCGCCTCCACCGCGCAAATGAACGGGCGAGCCCTCAATGTGCGCAATCCGGCCGATATCCAGGGCAGCTACGCCGCGATCGGCGCCAGCGGTGCGGTGGCGGCCGGGGCCGGCGGCGTGCAGCTGCAGAACGAAAAGGGTGTGATCCTGCAGCTTGCGGGCGGCAAGGTTGGCGTCGAGCTATCGGCGGCAGTCGGCGGGGTAACGATCGTGCTCGAATGAGCGCGACTTGATCTCAAGGTCAGTATCGCTCGGCGATGAACTTCACGCCGCGCAAGGTCTGGTCGTTGTAGCGCCCCTTATTGGACCGCTTCGGCAACCGGACCTTGTCTCGCGCCATTTTCTTGTAGGGAATAGCTTTGAGCAAATGCGCGATGCAGTTCAGCCGCGCCCGCCGCTTATCGTCGGAACGGATGACATTCCACGGCGCGTGCTTCGAACTCGTCGCTTTGAACATCAGATCGCGCGCATGCGAATAATCGTACCAGAGCCGGTAGGATTCGGTGTCCATCGGGCTCAGTTTCCATTGCCTTAAGGGATCCTCGATCCGAGCCTCGAAGCGCCGCGCCTGTTCCTCCATCCCGACCTCCAGCCAGATCTTGATCAGGATAACGCCGGCGTCGACGATATATTTCTCCATCTGCGGGCACAGCGACAGGAAACGCTTGTGCTCGTCGGGATCGACAAAGCCCATGACATATTCGACACCGGCGCGATTGTACCAGCTGCGGTCGAAGATGACGATTTCACCCCCGGCCGGAAAATGCAGCGTGTAGCGCTGCATGAACATTTGCGACTTTTCCCGGTCGGAAGGCGCGGGCAGGGCAACGACGCGGAACACGCGCGGGCTAACCTTTTCGATGATCGCCTTGATGGTGCCGCCCTTGCCGGCGGCATCGCGTCCCTCGAAGAGCACGATGACGCGCAGCTTCTTTTCCTTCACCCATTCCTGTAGGTGACAGAGCTCGACCTGGAGCTTGCGAAGTTCCTTTTCATAGGTCTTCCGCTCCATCTTCGATGAGGCCTTGTTTCGGTTCGCCATCAGCTCCCCCAGACGAGAGCGATGCTGATGCCGAGCAGGATCCAAATCGGGATTTCCTCCCAGTTCGCTCCCCTGGCGGTTGCGTCATCCAAGAATTTCTTGGCCTTTGGCACGAGATCATCGATCCTTACGCGCATGGCATATGCCTTCCAGCCTTTGATCGGACAAATGCTAGGACCTAGTCCATTGGTCTCCCCTTGATCCAGATCAAGCCGCGCCTGTCAGTCCGTCGCACGGTGCGGAGCGCAGTGGCAAAACGACTTGCCGCGGGAGAGGAGCTTCTATTTGACCGACCAGCTTCATCCAATGACGCCGCATCATCTGCCGTTCTACATCGCCAGGCCCGGCGAGACCGATGTGCTGATGATCGTGATGGGCATTTTCCTGATTCTGGCCGTGCTCGGGATCGGCAACATCTATCTGCGCTTGCATTCGCTGCCGGAGCGAATGGCGCACAAGTCGCAAAAACTGCAGTTCGAGATCGTCGCGGTGTTGTGTCTGATCGCGCTTTTCACCCACATCCATATTTTCTGGGTCGCGGCGCTGCTGCTCGCGCTGGTCGACCTGCCTGACTTCAGCACGCCGCTTTCCCGTATCGCCGGGTCGGTCGAGAAAATAGCTGACAGCGACAATCCGCCCACCGAGCCGCCCGAGGACGTGGCAACGGTCGCTCAAACGACGGCGGTCGGGCGCGCCCCAGCCGCTGCGAAGCCGGCGAGTGTGCCTGCAAAGGAGATTCCCGGCCATGTTTGAGCTGATGCTTTGCTCATTGTTCACCCTAGTGCCGGACTATCTGTATCGCCGTTACGTCCAGGGCAAGCGGATCGGCAAGGAAATCACGCTGTTCTCGATGTGGTATGAGCTTCGATGGGGTATCACGGGATGCCTGATGCTGACGGTGCTGCTCATCACCATGATCTTTTACTTCCATCCCTCGACCACTTCCGCAGCACTGTTCTTCAGGACGGTGCCGATTGTACCCGAAGGGTCAGGTCGCGTCGCGGAGGTGAAAGTCGATTTCAGTGCGCCCGTCAAAAAGGGAGACATCCTGTTCACGCTCGACAGTTCGAAACAGCAAGCGGCCGTCGAAACCGCAAAACGGAAGATTGCCGAGGTGGACGCGCAACTCGCCGCCGCGAAGGTCGACGTAGTCAAGGCAGAGGCGCAGCTTCAACAGGCGAACAGCGACTTCAAGCAGGCCAAGGACGAGCTCGATGTGAAGAGCGACTTGCAGCGACGCAATCCCGGTATCGTGCCGCAACGTGACATCGAGAAGCTGCAGGTTATTGTCGATGGCCGTCAGGCTGCCATCGATGCCGCGACGGCTGCGAAACAGTCGGCGGAGGTCCAGGTTTCGACCCTGTTGCCCGCGGCCAAGGATAGCGCGGAAGCCGCATTGGATCAGGCTCAGGTCGAACTCGACAAGACCGTCGTCCGTGCCGGCGTCGATGGGCGGGTCGAGCAGTTCTTCCTGCGGCCGGGGGATGTCGTCAACCCGCTGATGCGGCCCGCCGGGGTGTTGATTCCGTCGGGTGCCGGCCAGCGCGGGCTGCAGGCCGGCTTCGGACAGATCGAGGCGCAGGTCTTGAAGCCCGGCATGATCGCAGAGGCGGCGTGCTCGTCATTGCCATGGACCATCATTCCGATGGTTATCACCAGTGTCCAGGACTACATCGCCGCGGGCCAATTTCGCGGCGGTGAGCAACTGATCGATGCGAGTGCGGCCAAGCCTGGCACCATCATGGCTTTTCTCGAGCCGCTTGCGAAGGATGGTCTGGCTGATGTGACTGCCGGCAGTTCCTGCATCGTCAACGCCTATACCAGTAATCACGACATCATCGCCTCGAAAGACACGGGCGCATTCAAGGGCTTTGTCCTGCATGCGGTCGACGCCGTTGGTTTGGTACATGCGATGCTGCTGCGGATCCAGGCGCTCCTTCTGCCGATCAAGACGTTGGTGCTCAGCGGCCACTGATGCTGGCGGGATAAATGAACCGCGACCGCTGTCTACTCGGAGTGGCCTTCCGGAAAAGGAAGGTCCCTTTCGATTTCACGAACCTGAGCCGCGATGAACTCGGCGAATGCGCGCGCCGAAGCCTTGGCGGCGCGACCCGCCGGCAAGATCACGTTGATGTCGGACGCGCCAATTTCCCAATCTGGCAAGACCCTGACAAGCGTGCGCGATTGCAGCTCTGACTGGACGCTCCGTTGGCCGGTCGCATAAATTCCGAGGCCAGCGACCGCGGCGGCGGCCGCAGCTTCTGTGGCGTTGATGACGAAGCGCCCTCCCTTTCGGAACGACCAGGCCTCGGAAGTTCTGCTCGCCGGTCCCACGATAAGCGTATGCTTGGTTAGCTCAGATGGCACGGACGGAGTGCCAGCGCGCGCGAGGTAAGACGGCGCGACGACGAGAACCCGGTGAACGGTGCCGATCTTGCGCCACGGCGGTGCTGTCGTTCAGCATTCCAATACGGACGGCCACGTCGACTGAATCGCCGATGAGATCGTGGCGAGCATCGTCCAGCGCGAACTCGATGCGCAGCTTCGGATGCTGGTCCGCGAACTTCGCCATTGCTGACCGAATTCAACGCGATTCTGCTCTATCTCGCGGAGAAGAACGGCAAGCTCCTGCCGAAGGAAAGCACACTCCGCGCCAAGCTAGTTGAAGCAATGTTCTCGCCAAGTTCCCGTTTATTTCTTGCAGCGGCGGTCGCGGCGAAGAACGTTCACATCGAGACCACTCGGTCCGACTTTCCCTATGAACGGCGGCCGCCTGGACTTCCCGATTGAGATGCATAATCATATAGTTATTTGATTTTGGTCCGCATCGTCGCCGGCTGCTTCGTCTCTGACACCACGCTTGACCGACATATATCTGCCGAGTTATATATCAATAGCCATCTGGTTATGTATTGGAT
>Ga0310811_10003544_pt1 | contig 19653 bp, 16 predicted proteins | sample YCmetagenome_FD_207642 | JGI IMG/M metagenome (GOLD analysis project Ga0310811, IMG submission 207642) | Soil microbial communities from experimental microcosm in Duke University, North Carolina, United States - YC | ecosystem: Engineered > Artificial ecosystem > Soil microcosm > Unclassified ...
CCATCGCCGGATAGTAGCTACGCCGGCCTTCCAGTTCGGCCACCATGGCGGGATCGCGCAGGCCGTGCTTCTGGAAGAAGGGGAACATCGCGGTGCCGTCGGCGCCGGGCAGGCCGGCAGACATCATCCGCGCGAAACCATATTCGCCTGTCGTCATCCACAGCGGCGCCTGCCAGCGCGTACAGATCCAGTCGGCCAGGCCGACGTGATCCGGATGGCAGTGCGTGGCGATCACGCGGAGTATCGGACGTCCTTCGAGTTGTGTGGCAAAAATCTGCTCCCACGCGGCGCGCGTCGCATCGTTACTGACGCCGCAGTCGACGATCGTCCAGCCGCGTTCGATACCCGCTTCGGTTTCCCGCTCGTCTTCCAGCAACCATAAATTGATGTGGTTGAGCGCGAACGGCAATGCCATGCGCAGCCATTTCACGCCAGGTTCGACGTCGCGCAAGGCGCCAGTCCCCGGCAGGGCGTCGCCAAAGGGGTAGTGGAGTTGGGCTTCCAGTGGATTCATCGTGGGGGTGCGTAAGAGATAAAATGCGGGATTAATTTGCATTTCCGCCGAGTCTTCTTCGGCGCAGCGCAAAAGCCCCATTTTAAACGTGCCGTTGCAGCATTCGCGGCGTACCGGTTGCGATCAGGCGGTCGGCAGGAAGTCTTAACGAAATATGAAACAAACGCTCGTTCCCGGCTGCCCGTGTGGTCGCGCAAACTATGCGGCTTGCTGCCAGCCTTATCACGAGGGCGCGTCACCGCCAGACGCTGAACGGCTGATGCGCGCACGCTACAGTGCATATGCGCTGGGCAAGATGCAATTTGTATTCGATACCTGGCATGTCGATACGCGGCCGGCGCGCGACGAGATGCTGAATGATCCGGCGGTCAAATGGTTGGGCTTGGAAGTGCGCAAGCATGTGCCAGGTAACGGTGAGTCGACCGTAGAATTTGTCGCGCGCTCCAAGAGCGGCGGCCGCGCGCAGCGACTGCATGAAGTGAGCCGCTTCGTACGCGAAGGCGATCACTGGTTTTATGTCGACGGCATCTTTCCCGAATAAGCAGGAGCAAGAGTGAATTCCACAAGGCAGGACGATCTGGTCGCGCGCAGCCTGCGCAATGTGTGGCATCCGTGCACGCAGATGCAGCATCACGAAACGGTACCGCTGATTCCGGTCACGCATGGCCGCGGCGCGTGGCTGTTCGACGCAGACGGCAAGCGCTACCTGGACGCAATCAGTTCGTGGTGGGTCAATCTGTTTGGCCACGCCAATCCGCGCATCAACGCTGCGCTGAAGGATCAACTCGATAAGCTGGAACACGCAATGCTTGCCGGCTTCACGCATGAACCGGTGGTGCAATTGTCCGAGCAGCTCGCCGCGCGTACCGGCGGCGTGCTCGGTCATTGTTTCTATGCGTCGGATGGCGCTTCGGCGGTCGAAATTGCGCTGAAGATGAGTTTTCATGCGTGGCGCAACAGCGGTCGCAGCGACAAGCAAGAATTCGTTTGCCTGAAGGGAAGCTATCACGGCGAGACGGTCGGTGCGCTGGCAGTGACCGATGTTTCACTGTTCCGCGATGCTTACGGCCCGATGCTGCAGCGCGCCCATGTGATCGCCAGCCCCGATGCGCGACAGGCGGAAGCTGGCGAGACGGCGGCCGATGTCGCGCAGCGTGCAGCCCAGGCTTTCGAGACGCTGCTGCAGCAACGCGCGGACAATATTGCGGCGGTCATCGTCGAGCCGCTGGTGCAATGCGCGACGGGCATGGCGATGTACGATCCGCTTTATCTGCAACAGATACGCACGCTGTGCGACCGTTACGGCGTGCATCTTATTGCCGACGAGATCGCGGTCGGTTGCGGGCGCACCGGCAGTTTTTTTGCCTGCGAGCAGGCGGCGATCTGGCCGGACTTTCTGTGCCTGTCCAAGGGCATCAGCGGCGGCTATTTGCCGCTGTCACTGGTGATGACGCGGGAAGAAATCTATAGAGCGTTCTACGATGCCGACGTCACACGGGGCTTTCTGCATTCGCATTCATACACCGGCAATCCGCTGGCCTGTCGTGCGGCGCTGGCGACGCTCGCGATCTTTGAAGAAGATCGCGTGATAGAGGCGAATTGCGAACGTGCCGCACGCATTGCAGCGGCGCTGACGCCGCTGGCTGCCCATCCGCAAGTCGAGCATTTCCGGCAGCGCGGCATGATCTTCGCATTCGATGCCGTGATCGGCGACGCTGAACGCGCAGCTACCTTCTCGCGCCGCTTCTTTGCCGAAGCCTTGCAACAGGAATTGCTGCTGCGCCCGATCGGCCGCACCGTCTACCTGATGCCGCCCTACATCCTGAATGACGAGGAGATTAACGGCCTGGCATTGCGCACACGCAGCGTATTCGAAAAGGTTATGGTCGCATGAGTAAACAAGCACTGATTGCCAGGCTGGAGGAACGGCTGCAGCAACTTGATGCGCAGAGCCTGCGGCGTACCCGCCGCATTGCGGATGGTGCCTGTGCGCCGGGTGTAGAGATTGACGGCCGCAACATGCTCGCCTTCTGCAGCAACGATTATCTCGGTCTCGCCTCTCATCCGCGTGTCGTTGAAGCGCTGCGCGAAGGCGCCACGCGTTATGGTGCCGGCAGCGGCGCATCGCATTTGGTCAGCGGCCACTCGCGCGCGCATGCCGAACTGGAAGAGCGGCTCGCGCAATTCATGTCGCCGCAAATCGAACAGGCGCGCGCGCTGTACTTCTGTACCGGCTACATGGCGAATCTGGCGATGCTGAGCGCGCTGGGCGGCGTCGGTACCGCGCTATTTTCGGAAAGCCTGAATCATGCGTCGCTGATCGATGGCGCGCGCCTGTCGCGTTCCGATGTGCAGGTTTACCCGCACGGCGATCTCGTGCAACTGTCCGCATTGCTGAAGGCAAGCAATGCGCAAACCAAGCTGGTGGTTACCGACAGCGTGTTCAGCATGGACGGCGACCTGGCGCCATTGCCGGCACTGTTGGAACTTTGTGAAGCGCATGGCGCGTGGCTGGTGGTGGACGATGCGCATGGCTTTGGCGTATTGGGCTACAACGGGCGCGGCGCGCTTGAACATTTCGGTCTTTCGTCGCCAAACCTAGTCTACATGGGTACGCTCGGCAAGGCGGCGGGCGTTGCCGGCGCCTTCGTGGCCGCCCACACCAGCGTGATCGAATGGCTGGTGCAGCGCGCGCGGCCTTACATCTATACGACGGCTGCGCCGCCGGCGGTCGCGCATGCCTTGCTGACCAGCATGGACATCATCGACAGTGAGGAAGGCGTGGCGCGCCGTGCGCAGTTGCAGCGTCTGATCAAACAGTTCCGCGACGGACTGCATTTACGGCGCTGGCAGTTGCTGCCTTCCGAAACCGCAATTCAGCCGGTGCAGATTGGCGCGAATGACGACGCGATGCGCGCGGCCTCTGCCCTGTATGCGGACGGCTTCTGGGTGCCGGCGATTCGCCCACCGACCGTGCCGGCCGGTACTGCGCGCTTGCGCGTCACCTTGTCGGCGGCCCATACGGACGTTGATGTGGCGCGCCTGATCGCCGCCATTCATAACCTGGAATCCTGAACATGCGTGCAACTTTCAGCTGCTTCGTTACCGGCACCGACACTGAAATCGGCAAGACGCTGATTTCCAGCGCCTTGATCCACTCCCTGGCGCAAAACGGCGTGCGCGTCGCCGCCATGAAGCCGGTTGCCGCCGGCGCGACCGCGGTCATGTCTTCTTCCGGCGAGGTCTGGCACAATGACGACGCCGACCAGCTCGCGCAGGCGGCCAATGTCGATTTGCCAATGGAACTGGCTGTGCCTTACCTGCTGCGCGAACCGGCGGCGCCGCACATTGTGGCAAAGCAGGAAAACGTGCAGATCGATCTTGCGCACATCCTTGCCTGCTACAACAAGGTGGCGGCGCAGGCGGAAGCGCTTGTCGTTGAAGGCGTGGGCGGGTTTTGCGTACCGCTCAATGATGAGCTCGACACCGCGGATTTGGCCCGTCAACTGGGTTTGCCCGTCATAATGACGGTTGGTCTGCGGCTCGGCTGCATCAGTCACGCGCTACTGACGGCCGAAGCGATCGCCGCACGCGGGTTGAAGCTCGTCGGCTGGGTTGCCAATACGGTGGACGAGAACATGCGCTATGCCGAAGACAATGTTGAGGCACTGGCGCTGCGTCTGCCGGCACCCTTGCTCGGCTGCGTGCCGCGCCTTGCCGCGCCGCTGCCGGCTGCGGCCGCAGCTTATCTGGATTTTTCACGTTTGCCGGGATGGCCAGGCAAACGTGGTGCTTGAATTTTTTCAGGAGTATTTATGTCGTCGCAACCCATTTCTTTCCAGGCGCCTGCCAAGGTCGCGCCCATCGTTCCGACCAAGTGGCCGGTCGAAGACGTGCTCGCGCTGTTTAACCTGCCGTTCAATGATCTGCTGTTCCGCGCACAAACCGTGCATCGCGAAAACTTTGATCCGAACGAAGTCGAGCTGGCAACGCTGCTGTCGATCAAGACCGGCGGCTGCCCGGAGGATTGCGGTTACTGCCCGCAGGCCGCGCGCTACGACACCGGTGTGACTGCACAAAAAATCCTGCCGCTGGACGAAGTGCTGACCGCGGCACGTGAAGCGAAGGCACATGGCGCGACGCGCTTCTGCATGGGCGCCGCGTGGCGCGAACCGAAGGATCGCGATCTGGAAAAGGTCGAAGAGATGGTGCGCGAAGTGAAGGCGCTCGGCTTGGAAACCTGCGCCACGCTCGGCATGTTGGGTGAAGGCCAGGCCGAGAAGCTGAAGGATGCCGGCCTTGACTACTACAACCACAATCTCGATACCGCGCCCGAGTTCTACAACAACATCATCTCGACCCGTGATTATCAAAACCGTCTCGATACGCTGGAACGTGTGCGCGGCGTTGGCATCAAGGTCTGCTGCGGCGGCATCGTCGGCATGGGCGAGTCGCGCTTGCAACGCGCCGGCCTGATCGCGCAGTTGTGCAACATGGATCCGTATCCCGAATCGGTGCCGGTGAATAATCTGGTGCAGGTCGAAGGCACGCCGTTGCATGGTACCGAGCCGATCGATCCGCTGGAATTCGTGCGCACGGTCGCGGTTGCGCGCATCACGATGCCGAAGGCACGCGTACGCCTGTCCGCTGGCCGCCGCGAAATGGGCGAAGCGATCCAGGCCTTATGCTTCGTCGCTGGCGCCAACTCAATTTTTTATGGCGATAAGCTGCTGACGACGGGCAACCCCGAAGCGGATGCCGACCAGATATTGCTGAAAAAGCTTGGCCTGCATTCGCGTAACAACGCGATTGATGCGCGCTGTGAAGTCACGTCCTCGTAATTCTTCGCACGCGCCAATTCGATGATGCCGTCCGCGTCGCTGCCGAAGTCGGTCAAGATCGTCGAGGTCGGCCCGCGCGATGGCTTGCAAAACGAAGCGCAAACAATACCTGTCGATATCAAGATCGCGCTGGTGGACCGCTTGTCGGGGGCCGGCTTTGCCAACGTGGAAGCGGCTTCCTTCGTGTCGCCGAAATGGGTGCCGCAGATGGCAACCTCATCAGAGGTAATGGCAGGTATCCACCGGCGCCCCGGCACCTTGTATTCTGCATTGGTGCCGAATAGAAAAGGTTTCGATGCGGCGCTCGCCGCGGGCGTCGATGAAGTCGTCATCTTTGCCGCTGCATCGGAAGCCTTTTCCCAAAAAAACATCAATTGCTCGATCGCCGAATCCATCGAGCGCTTTCGCGAGGTTGCCTCGGCTGCAAAGCAGCATGGCTTGCGCTTGCGTGGCGCCCTGAGCTGCGCGTTCGGCTGCCCTTATCAAGGCGAAGTAAGCGCGGACAGTGTGGCTGACGTTGTGCGGCGTTTGCGGGATCTCGGCTGCGACGAGATTGATATTGCAGACACAATAGGTGTGGCGACACCGCGCCATGTGCAGGCGATCATGCAACGGGCGATCGAGGAATTTCCGATCGATCGCTTGTCCGGCCATTTTCACGATACCTATGGACAGGCACTTGCCAACATTTACGCGAGCCTCGAAGTCGGCATCACTATCTATCACGCGTCCGTCGCCGGCCTCGGTGGTTGCCCGTATGCGAAAGGTGCAACCGGCAATGTCGCGACCGAGGATGTGCTGTACATGATGCACGGCCTGGGCATCGAAACCGGCATCGATCTGGATGCAGTCGTCGATGCCGGCCAGTTCATCTCGCGCCAGCTCGGGCGTCCACCTGTCAGCCGAGCCGGCAACGCCATTGCGGCAAAGCGCAGCTAATGCGCATCCAGTTGATCGCCATCGATGAGCAAGGTTATCCGGCCGAGGGCGTCGGCAGACTGGATGAGGTGGCAAGGCAGGTATGCAAGGCCACGTTGTCGCTGTATCGCTCAGCAGGATACGCTCCGCCGTGGATCGGCTATCTGGTAACGCACGAGCAGCGCCTGGTGGGTGCCTGCGCTTTCAAGTCGGCGCCGGTGGATGCGGGCTCGCAATGTGAGCGTGTCGAACTTGGCTATCTGACTTTTCCTCCGTACGAAGGCAGGGGCATCGCCACCGAGATGGTGCGTGAATTGCTGCGCATTGCGCGCAGCGGGTTGGCGCAACGCCAATCTCCGCTGACGATCGTCGCACATACGGCGAACGAGGAAAATGCATCGAATGCGATTCTGCGCAAATTCGGTTTTCAGTTTGCGGGTGAGCGCAGCGATCCGGATGACGGTCCGGTCTGGCAGTGGGAACTATGTTTGTCGAATTCGTGACATAGGAAGGTCATGTTCGAAATCAAGACGCTTGCGCTCTATCTGATCACCGCGATTGCCGAAATTGTCGGCTGCTATCTTCCTTATCTTTGCTTGCGGCATTCCGCCTCTGCCTGGCTACTGCTTCCCGCTGCATGCAGCCTCGCGCTGTTTGCCTGGTTGCTGAGTCTGCATCCGGACGCCAGTGGTCGCGTGTACGCTGCTTACGGCGGCGTATATGTTTCGGTTGCGCTTGTCTGGCTGTGGCTGGTTGACGGCGTGCGGCCGACGTTGTGGGACGTGCTTGGCGTCGTTGTCATGCTGGCCGGCATGGCGATCATCATGTTCGCACCGCGTCACGCCGCATGAGTTCACGATAGGTTTTTTCTGCTAAAAATCGCTTTTTGGAACGCCTTATACTGGTGTCCGAAAACGGCTAGACGCTAGTTGGACCCGCGCGTATAACGTCGTCATGGACACGGACATCACCTTCGATCGCGGCAGCGGCACACTCGATGCCGCCAGTTGCTATCGTGCGCTGGCAGCGAAAGATGCCCGCTTCGACGGTGTCTTTTTTACTGGCGTGAAAACCACTGGCATTTATTGTCGGCCGGTATGTGGCGCCAAGACACCGCGCGCATCTTCTTGCGTCTTTTTTAGCAGCGCTGCCGCTGCGGAAGCGGCGGGTTTTCGCCCCTGCCTGCGCTGCCGTCCCGAACTTGCACCATATGCCTTGCAGCAGAATCTGGCCCACGCCGTATGGCAGCGCATTGCCGCGGGGGCACTGAACGACGGCAATGCGGAACGGCTGGCGGAGGAGGTCGGTCTGTCGTCGCGCCAGCTGCGGCGCGTGCTGCTGCAGTACTTCGGTGTCACACCGATCGAGCTGGCGCAAACGCAGCGCCTGCTGTTCGCAAAAAAGCTGCTGCAGGAAACGCACCTGCCGATGAGCGACATCGCTTATGCCTCTGGCTTCGGCAGCATCCGCCGTTTCAACGCCCTGTTTCTGTCGCGTTATGGCATGGCGCCCAGCGCGGTTCGGCGCGCGACCGAAACGGCAGCCGAAGCGGCGCAGGATGCGATCGTGCTGCGGCTGGCCTATCGCCCACCGTTTGCTTGGACCGATATGCTGGGCTACCTTGCCGGGCGCGCCGTCCCTGGTGTGGAATCCGTACAGCGCGATGGCAAAGGCATGCTGTACTACGCACGCAGTGTGCGGCTTGGCGATGCGGAAGGCTGGCTCGGCGTCAGGCAACTGGCGGCGCGGCATCAGCTTGAGCTGATCTTGTCGACAAGCCTCGCGCACGTGTTGATGCCGCTGCTGGCGCGCGTGCGCCAGCAGTTCGATCTCGATGCGAGTCCGCAAGTGATTGCCGCGCACTTGTCAGCCGACCCCCTGCTTGCGCGACAGATCGCCCGGGCGCCCGGCCTGCGCGTACCCGGCGCATTTGAGGCGTTCGAACTTGCGACGCGGGCAGTACTCGGCCAGCAGGTTAGCGTGCGCGGCGCCACCACCTTGTCCGGTCGATTGGTGCAGGCTTTCGGCGATACGGTCACTTCGCCATTTTCCGGTGTGACGCATCACTTCCCGTCGCCGCAGCGACTGGCTGCTGCCAGCACGGCCGATATTGCGGCGATCGGCATGCCAGCGTCACGCGCGGACGCGATCCGCGCGCTCGCGGCCTTTACTGCGGAAGGCGGCCTCAACCTGAAGCCGGGTATGCCGCTGGGCGAGGTCATAACGCATCTGCGGTCGGTGCGCGGCATCGGTGAATGGACGGCGCAATACATTGCCATGCGGGCCTTGCGTTTTAGCGATGCATTCCCGGCAGGCGATCTTGGCCTGCAAAAAGCGGCAATCGAGATGGAGGGCGACGCCCGCCTGACGGAAAAGCAATTATTGGCGCGCGCGCTGCACTGGTCGCCATGGCGTGCTTATGCGGCACTGCTGCTGTGGCATGCGCTCACTTGATTTATTCCATAAGCCGGCTCGCCGGCAAGGAGCCATCATGATTTACTACATAGAACATCCAAGTCCCGTCGGCAGCTTGCTGATCGCAGCAACCGAAGCCGGCGTCTGCGGCGTCTACTTTGAAGAGCACAAGCATTTCAAGGGCAAGGAAGGCTGGCAGATGGCCGTGCCTTCTTCTCGCCCCGCCCAACTACTGGCACAGACTGCGACGCAGCTGGATGAATACTTTGCCGGAAAGCGCACCACCTTCGACGTGCCGCTTGATCTGGCGGGGACCGATTTTCAGCGCAGCGTGTGGGCAGAATTAAGTAGCATTCCGTTTGGAAAGAGCGTCAGCTACGCGCAGCATGCGCAACGGCTGGGCAATGCAAAGGCACTGCGTGCGGTTGGGTCCGCAATCGGGAAAAATCCAGTATCGATCATCGTGCCCTGTCATCGCGTGATCGGGTCGTCAGGTGCAGTAACCGGTTATGCGGGAGGGCTTGAACGCAAGCGCTTTTTGCTGGCGCTGGAAGGCACGGCCGTGAAGTGACGTGACGAACGTCGTAATAGCACTCCTTGCGGTGGCGTAAAGCGGCAATAAAAAATCCCGAAGCAAAACGCATTCGGGATTTTTGTTTTCTGTCGAATCGACGATCCGCCTACAGAAAGTTTATGCCGCTTTTTTCGCGACGGCCCTTTTCTTTGCAGCCACTTTCTTCGCAACCGGTTTTGCCGCAGCTTTTTTCGCTGCCGCTTTCGCCGGCACTACCTCCGTCGTGTCCCCATCTGCGGCAGCGGCGGCAGTTTTTCCTTTCGCGGGCGCCTTTTCCTTGCGCGGCTCGAACTCAAAGCTGACCTTGCCGTCCTTGCCCTTGACGAGGAAGGCCTTGAACGCGCGGCGTGTCCGCTGCGAGATGAAGCCTGGTAGCAGGTCGGTTCGGCCATCATTGAGCAGTTTGCGCATCTGCTCCGGCAGGATCTCCTGTTGCAGGATGATGCGACCGCTGCGGAAATCGCAGGTCTTCGGCTTCGCGACCGAGTGTTCGCACACGTAGGACAGCGGCAGTTCATACACGCCGCCGCCGCATTTCGGACAAGGGCCCAGCGAGGTCTGGTCGCTGAAATCGATTGCTTCGGCATTCTCGTCGTCGTTGCTCTGGCCGAAGTCGAACTCCAGCTTGAAGTTCTTGATCTCTTCGTCGCGCACAATCTTCAGGACGGCGGCAAACGGACGGCCCATCTTCGAGCGGAAACCTTGCAGTGGACCGATCGTGCGTTCGGCCAGCAATTCCTCGACTTCGCTTATTTCGAACTGGCGGCCACCCGGCACCTTGGTCATTGAGAATTCGCACTTGGTGCACGCAAAGCGGCGATAGTTTTCCTTCACCACGCCGCCGCAATTCGGACACGGCGTCTTCAGCGTCGCGTAATCGCCCGGGATCGTGTCGTTGTCGTATTCCTTCGCACGCTTGACGATGATCTGCGCCATCTGCGCAATTTCACGCATGAATTCGTCACGGCTGATCTTGCCGCGCTCGATCTGCGCCAGTTTGTATTCCCATTCACCGGTGAGTTCGGGTTCGGTCAATTCGTCGACGCCGAGACCGTGCAGCAAGGTCATCAACTGGAAAGCCTTGGCGGTAGGGATCAGCTCACGCCCTTCGCGCAGCAGATATTTTTCGGACAACAGGCCTTCGATGATGGCGGCACGCGTAGCCGGCGTGCCGAGCCCCTTGCCGGCCATCGCGTCGCGCAGGTCTTCGTCGTCGACCAGCTTGCCGGCGCCTTCCATTGCCGACAGTAGCGTGGCTTCCGAGTAGCGGGCCGGCGGTTTGGTAACCAGGGCGTTGGCGACCACCGATTCGGTCTGCACCTTTTCGCCTTTGGCGACCGGCACCAGGTTGCCGCTGTTCTCGCCATCCTTCTCTTCGTCGACATCCTTGCCGTACACGGCGAGCCAACCCGGGTTGGTCAGCACCTTGCCCTCGGTCTTGAACTGGTGGCCGGAGACTTCGGTGAAGCGCGTCGTGACCTGGAACTCCGCGGCCGGGAAGAAAATCGCCATGAAGCGGCGCGTGACCAGGTCGTACAGTTTCTGTTCCGGCTCGGACAGGTTCTTCGGCGCCTGCGTGGTCGGAATGATCGCGAAGTGGTCGCTGATCTTCGTGTTGTCGAAAATGCGCTTGTTCGGCTTGACCCAATTGTTCTTCTTGATCTGCTTGGCGAACTGCAGATAGTTGTTGTTCTCCGCCAGCACATCCAGCGTCTCCATCACTGTCGGCAGGTAATCTTCCGGCAGGTGGCGCGAATCAGTACGCGGATAGGTCAACACCTTGTGCTTTTCGTACAGTGCCTGCGCCAGGCCCAGCGTATTCTTGGCGGAGAAGCCAAAGCGCGCATTCGCCTCGCGCTGCAGGCTGGTCAGGTCAAACAGCGCCGGCGCCATCGACGTGGTCGGTTTCGATTCCTCGGTAACGACGCCAACCTTGCCGCGGCATGCGGCGACGATCGATTCGGCTGCCGCTTTGCTCCACAGGCGCTCGGCGCGTTTCTCCGGATCCGTTTCATCCTTCTTGAACTTGGTATCCAGCCAGCGGGCCGGATAGATGCCGGCGGCGCACACGAATTCGGCGCGCACTTCCCAGTAATCACGCGGGACGAACTTCTTGATTTTCTCTTCGCGCTCAACAACGATCGAAAGCGTCGGCGTCTGCACGCGACCGACGGTGGTCAGGTAGAAGCCGCCTTCCTTCGAGTTGAACGCGGTCATCGCACGCGTACCGTTGATGCCGATCAGCCAGTCGGCTTCACTGCGGCTGCGAGCAGCATCGGCCAGCGGCAGCATTTCGTTGTCCTCGCGCAGGTTCTTGAAGGCTTCGCGAATCGCGGTCGGTGTCATCGATTGCAGCCACAGGCGCTTGATAGGCTGCTTGGCCTTCGCGTATTGCGCGATCAGGCGGAAGATCAGTTCGCCTTCGCGCCCGGCGTCGCATGCGTTGATCAGCGCGGTGACGTCCTTGCGCTTGATCAGCTTGTTCAGCACCTTCAGCCGCGATTCGGTCTTGGCGATCGGATTCAACGCAAAGTGCGGCGGGATCATCGGCAGGTGCGTGAAGGTCCACTTGCCGCGCTTGACGTCGTATTCTTCCGGCACGGCAATCTCGACCAGGTGACCGACTGCCGACGACAGCACGTATTCGTCGGATTCGAAATACTCATCGTGCTTGGTGAAGCCGCCGAGCGTCTTCGCGATATCGTTCGCGACGGATGGCTTCTCGGCAATGATGAGGGTTTTTGTCATGGTCAGTGGATCTCGAAAGAATGTGTATTCCGCGGTGCGCCGCGGTTGTGACGGATATAACTAATGGCTGCAGCTCGCCTTTTCAAGCGAGCGCACTACTAATATATATTAGTTGCCTGGCCGTCAAGCGGCCAATGATAAGCGCGTTGCGACGGAATTCGCAAGCGGGAGGACGGGATGTTGTTGAACAGGCATGTCACGCGGACATGCCTGTATGACTGCTGCCGGGTTTCGTTTTAGTGGAGCATGCGGGGCGTTGCGTCGTCTTCGTCAACAAAGAGTTCGTCGAAGATCAGGCCGTCGGGTTCCTTGCCCTGGCTCCACAACACCATCAGCACGATCACCTTCAGTTTATCGAGCGAAATCGGCGATTCGCCGGCCGCCAGCGCACGCTCAACAATAATTTCGCGCTGCATCGAATCGATCAGCTTCGCGGATTCCAGGAACTGGATGAAGCCGACTGCAGGTGTACCCAGTACATCGAACTCCTGCGCAACATAGATGCGCATGCCCGACGACAGAATGGGTTGCAGCGGGGCGGTATCGCCAGATCCGGCCGAGGCTGCCAGTTCGGTCAGCCAGTCGAGCGCCTTGGCGATCTCGTCGTCTTCAAAACCGATGGCCGACAATTTTTTCGTCAGCGCCTCTGAATCAGGGCAAGCATCGGGGCGGTAATAGGTTTCGTACAGATAGACAAGAACGTCGAACATGGATTCACCGTAGCGCTTAGGGTTAAGACAACGTCGTGCGGCGTCGTCAGGATCGATGCAGCCATCAATGTTCTACAGGACATTCATGAAGCAGGGGCAGATCAAAACAGCGCTTACGCGTTTAAGCATACCACCAAGCGACGAACGCCATCAAAGCGAAACGAGGTTTGCTGTTGTAAAGGCGGCTGAAGAATGGCAGCGTGTAAAGACAATGTGCCAAGAAAGTAGTTCGATGCTATTTTTTATTGGCGTGCGGATATCGAAATTCGCGTAATGCTAATCGACGCGCCGGTACAAACCACCGGGCAGCATTTCGATCGCGCCATCGAGTTCGAGGGCAAGCAATTGCGCATGCAGCGTCGTTATGTCTTCGTTACAGCGTTCGCTCAATGCGTCCAGGCTAACCGGATCGAAGCCGATCAGCTGCAGCAAGGCATGGTGCTCCAAGTCGCCCGTTGCGGGCGGTGAGGCGTTAGCCGCAATGTCGGCTGTCGTCGATCGCGCGCTTGCCGCGAACCGCAGTTCTTCGAGGATGTCCTGTGCGGTTTCTACCAGCTTCGCGCCCTGCTTGATCAGTTGATGGCAGCCCTTGGACAGCGGCGAATGAATCGACCCGGGAATCGCGAATACATCTCGGCCCTGCTCCGCAGCCATCCGCGCGGTGATCAGCGAGCCCGATTGCAGCGCCGCTTCCACCACCAGTACACCGCGCGCAAGGCCGCTGATGATGCGATTGCGCCGTGGGAAGTTGGTCGCAATCGCCGGCGTGCCGAGCGCGTATTCGCTGACAATGCATCCTTGTTCGGCAATCCGATGTGCAAGCGAGCGGTTGCGAGCGGGATATACGATGTCGGTGCCGGTGCCGATCACGGCGATCGTCGAGCCCGCACCGTCCGTATTGGCTGTCTGCAGCCCGCCGATATGCGCAGCGGTATCGATACCGAGCGCCATGCCGGAGATGACTGTCAGCCCGGCCGCACTCAGTGAATCCGAAAAGCGTTCGGCATTCGTCATGCCTTGCACCGTTGCATTGCGGCTGCCGACTACTGCAAGCGCGGGGCGCGCGAGCAGTTCGATGCGCCCTTTTACATACAGGATCAGTGGCGGATCGGGGATGTCGAGCAAGGCGTTCGGGTAATCGGGATCGGCCAGCGTCAGCACGTGGTTGCCCGGTAGCGCCGCCCATTCAAGCGTGCGCGCGATCAGCGAGGCGCTGGTGTCGGAGATCGGTGCCGTGATCGCTTGCGCGATACGTTCGGACACGACCTTCTGCAATGACGAAAAACTCGCAGCGAACACGTTTTCCGGCAAGCCGAAAGTGCCGAGCAGGCGACGTGCGGTCTCTCCGCCGACGCCAGGCGTCTGCTCCAGGCGCAGCCAGTACGCGAGATCGTCCGTCATGCGACGAAGATCCTGGGAGCCGGGAAAAGGGTGAGGGCGTTCAAGGCGGATTGGGTGAATTGCGGGCGGACGCGCCGCAGATCGGAAAGCCTGCAGGATGCATCGGACGCATCCCGCAGGTCAAGCGGCGGGTTTATTCCGGCGTTGCGGCGATGTCGCCGACCTGGGCAGAATCCTGCACTTCCATGATCAGGCCGTAGGAGACCTTGTTAAAGACGCGGAAGATGAACAGCGTGCCGTATTTTTCGTTCGGCAGTTTGACGGTTTCCTTTTCTGCGGAAGTCGGATCCTTGATCGTTTGGCCGAGACGGTACAACTCCAGCACGGTGCCGATGTCGATGCCGTCCTTGGCGCCACGGTTGATCGAGACCACCGCGTTCTGCCCCGCCTGCGTGACGCCGCCGTAGACTGCAACGATACGCGCATCGACCGCCTTTTCCGGCGCATGCGGTACGTAATTCATGACAGGAGTCGGCTCCTGCGCGAGCAGGCGATCGCCGACACCCATTTCTTCCTTGGTGTTGGTAACGACGAAGGTGCTTGCCTCGTCATTGGCCTTCGCCTCGCGCAGCAATTTCAGCGTGCCGAGATGCGTCGCTTCGTAGCCGATCACTTCATGGGTGGCTGGATCGTGCAAGGGCTTGCCGGGACGGAATACCTGGAACACATCGTGTCCCTTCAGGTCGCCACGCACGTACGCCTTGTCGCCGCTGGCCAGATACACGTGGTTTTCCTGCGTTGCCACGATGCGCGGCGTGTCCTTCAATTCGTCGGCTTCGACGATCAATGGACGAGACAGGAAAGGCTCGATGATGGATTGCGGAATTGTCGTGATGGCGTCCGCAGACAATTCGCTGCTGCGCACGTGCGGCGACAGGCGTACCGTCGGCATGCCGCTGCCATCAGTCGGACGGCGCAGCCGCAGGCGACCGGCAGCGCGATCGAAGTACACGATCTGTCCCGGATAGATCCAGTGCGGGTTGTGAATCTGTTCGCGATTCATGTCCCACACCTGCGGCCAGCACCATGGATGCTGCAGGAATTTTCCCGAAATGTCCCACAAGGTGTCGCCCTTCACCACGACGTGCTGGTCAGGGGCGTTGTCGAGGAAAGCGCAGCGCGACTTCTTAACCGCTGGCACCGAAGGCGTTTGCGCGTAACTGGTCGCGGGCAGCACAACGGCGGCGAGCGTCAGGAAAAGTGCGGCTGTGCTAAAATTTTTCATCGTTTGTCCGGTGAGCTTGACCAATTTTTACGCCCCTTTTCATGCAGCGGCTTGTTGTGAGCGGAATTACCAGATTTCGTGAAAATACTTGCCAAATGGAATCAAATTCTGCACATAAATCCTTGAAGTAGCAAGAAGAACTACTTTCTCAACCCGTCGCATTGTTGCGCAAAAGCCGTATGTCCTTACTTCCGATCCTGCGATATCCCGATCCACGCCTGCACAAGGTTGCCAAACCGGTGGCCAAGTTCGATGCGCGCATCAAGAAACTGGTCGAGGATATGGCCGAAACCATGTACGACGCGCCCGGCATCGGTCTGGCCGCGTCGCAGGTGGATGTGCACGAGCAGGTGATCGTGATCGACACCTCTGACAATCGCAGCGAACTGCGCGCTTTCATCAATCCGGAAATCGTCTGGGCCAGCCCGGAAAAGCAGATCTACGATGAAGGTTGCCTGTCGGTGCCTGGCATCTACGACGGCGTGGAACGCCATGCACAGGTAAAGGTGCGCGCTTTCGACGCTGAGGGCAAGCCGTTCGAGCTGGAAGCCGACGGCCTGCTGGCAGTCTGCATCCAGCACGAGATGGATCACCTGAAGGGCAAGGTGTTCGTCGAATACCTGTCACCACTGAAACGTAATCGCATCAAGACCAAGCTGCTGAAGGAAGAGCGTGAGCTTGCGCGCAACCGCCCGGCGGCACGCGCCGCGCAACGCTGACCGCCTCGCTTTTGCCGGATCATACGTAGCCTGTTGCCATTCGGCAGCCGTTCGCATCACGCGCATGCCGTACTACAATCACGGCCATGAAAATCATCTTCGCCGGCACCCCGGAATTCGCCGCAACCGCGTTGGCAGCGCTGCACGCCGCAGGCTTTGAAATTCCCCTCGTTCTGACGCAACCGGACCGGCCGGCTGGCCGCGGCATGCAATTGCAGGCATCGGCCGTCAAGCAATTCGCGCAGGCGCACGGCATAGCGGTGGCGCAACCGGTGTCGCTGCGGCTCGATGGCAAGCACCCTGACGTCGCGGCGGAAGCGCACGCCTTGCTCCGAACAACGCCGCATGACGTGATGGTGGTGGCCGCCTACGGCCTGATTCTGCCGCAATCGGTGCTCGATATTCCGCCGCGCGGCTGTATCAATATTCACGCGTCCCTGCTGCCGCGCTGGCGCGGTGCGGCTCCTATCCATCGCGCGATCGAGGCCGGTGACAGTGAGACTGGCATTACCATCATGCAGATGGATGCCGGTCTCGACACGGGTCCGATGCTGTCGATGCAAAGCCTGCCGATTGCGGCGCAAGACACTACCGCCAGCCTGCACGACAGGCTGGCCGCGCTCGGCGGCACGATGATCGTCGATACGCTGCGCCGCCTGGAGCAGGGGCCTTTGCTAGCGACACCGCAGCCGCAGGACGGGGTCAGTTACGCAGCAAAAATCGCGAAGGAAGAAGCCGCGCTCGATTTCACGCAAACGGCCGAGCACCTGGCGCGCAAGATTCGCGCATTCAATCCTTTTCCAGGCGCGGCCGCACGCTTTGACGGCACCGCCGTCAAGTTCTGGTGCGCTGAACCGGTTGCGGCCGGCGCATGGCAACCTGGCCAGGTGATCGCGGCGAATGCGCAGGATGGTGTAGTAGTGGCCTGCGCCGAAGGGGCCCTGCGCATCAGCGAATTGCAAAAGCCGGGCGGCAAGCGCCTGCCTTCGGCAGAATTTTTGAAGGGTTTTCCGCTGGAAGGTGGTCGCTTCGACTAGCCACGCAGCCCGCATGGCCCGGCTTTCCCGTATAATTTTCCTTGCGCCGATTTGATTGAAAGGTCAAACCAGCTTGCGGGCGCAGGACGCATCCGACGGATCGTCCACATAAATACTGCTAAAGCGGAGCCTGTAAGAACCCGGTCCCGTTTTGCAGGCCGGGTTTTTTGCTTTGTGCATCCCACGACAACGACGAGAACGACATGAAACGCGACGCCATTTCCGAAACCGAAACACTGTTGCGCGACCTGATGGCGCGCCGCATCCTGATTCTGGACGGGGCGATGGGGACGATGATTCAGCGCTACAAGCTGACGGAAGAGGATTATCGCGGTCAGCGGTTTGCGGAATTTTCCGTTCCCGGTAAAGAGTTGTTCGTAAAAGGCAATAACGAATTGCTGTCGCTGACGCGTCCTGACGTGATCAGCGAAATCCATGAGCAATATCTGGCGGCCGGTGCCGACCTGATCGAGACCAATACCTTTGGTGCGACGACCGTGGCGCAGGACGATTACCACATGGCGCATCTCGCTTACGAGATGAATGTGACGTCGGCGCAACTGGCACGCGCCGCCTGCGACAAATATTCGACGCCGGACAAGCCGCGCTTCGTTGCCGGCGCGCTAGGCCCGACGCCAAAGACGGCGTCGATTTCACCGGATGTCAACGACCCGGCCGCGCGCAATGTCACTTTCGATCAGCTGGTTGCCGCCTATCTCGAGCAGACGCGCGGCCTGGTCGAGGGCGGCGCCGATGTGCTGCTGGTCGAGACCATCTTCGATACCTTGAACTGCAAGGCTGCGCTATTTGCGATCGATACCTTCTTCGAGGAATCGGGCAAGCGTTTGCCGATCATGATTTCCGGCACGGTGACCGATGCGTCGGGTCGCATCCTGTCCGGTCAAACCGTGCCTGCGTTCTGGCATTCGATCCGTCATGCAAAGCCGTTGACGGTCGGCCTGAACTGCGCGCTCGGTGCAGCGTTAATGCGCCCATATGCGGAAGAATTGTCGAAGATCGCCGATACCTATGTCTGCATCTATCCCAACGCGGGGCTGCCGAACCCAATGAGCGATACCGGTTTCGACGAGACGCCGGATGTGACTTCCTCACTGCTGAAGGATTTTGCCGAGAGCGGCTTCGTCAATATCGCGGGCGGTTGTTGCGGTACGACCCCAGACCACATCAAGGCAATCGCCGACATCGTTGCAAACATTTCGCCGCGCGTCGTGCCGACGGTCAAGCCGACGATGAAACTATCGGGCCTGGAGCCTTTTGTCATCGATGATCAATCCTTGTTCGTCAATGTCGGCGAGCGGACCAACGTCACCGGTTCCAAGGCTTTTGCGCGGCTGATCATCAACGAGCAGTACGACGAGGCCTTGTCGGTTGCACGGCAGCAGGTCGAGAACGGTGCGCAGGTGATCGACATCAACATGGACGAGGCGATGCTGGATTCGCAGGCGGCGATGACGCGCTTCCTGCATCTTGTAGCTTCCGAACCGGATATCGCGCGTGTGCCGGTCATGATCGATTCGTCGAAATGGTCGGTCATCGAAGCCGGGCTGAAATGCGTGCAGGGCAAGTCCATCGTCAACTCGATCTCCATGAAGGAGGGCGAGGAGAAATTCCTGCACGAAGCGAAACTGTGCCGGCGCTATGGTGCGGCCGTAATCGTGATGGCCTTCGACGAAAAAGGCCAAGCCGACACCTTCGAACGCAAGATCGAAATCTGCGAGCGCGCCTATCGCCTCTTAGTGGACAAGGTCGGCTTTCCGCCCGAAGACATCATCTTCGATCCCAATATTTTCGCAATCGCGACCGGTATTGAAGAACACAACAACTACGCGGTCGATTTCATCAACTCGGTGCGCTGGATCAAGGAAAACCTGCCGCACGCGAAGATCAGCGGCGGCGTTTCCAATGTCAGCTTCAGTTTCCGCGGCAACGATCCGGCGCGCGAGGCGATCCACACCGTGTTTTTGTATCACGCGATCAAGGCCGGCATGACGATGGGCATCGTCAACGCGGGCATGGTCGGCGTGTATGACGATCTGTCAGCCGAACTGCGTGAGCGCGTGGAAGACGTGGTGCTGAATCGCCGCGAAGATGCAACCGAGCGCATGATTGAATTCGCCGCCACGCTGAAGGCTGGCGACAAGAAGGAAGAGGCGACGCTCGAATGGCGCAGCGGCACCGTGCAGCAGCGCCTGTCGCATGCCTTGGTGCACGGCATTACGCAGTGGATCGTCGAGGACACGGAGGAAGCGCGGCAGGAGGTGCTGAAGAATGGCGGTCGCCCGATCCACGTGATCGAAGGGCCGCTGATGGATGGCATGAACGTAGTTGGCGACCTGTTCGGTCAGGGCAAGATGTTTCTGCCGCAGGTGGTGAAATCGGCGCGCGTGATGAAGCAGGCGGTCGCACACCTGATCCCCTTCATCGAGGAAGAAAAGCGCCTGCTGGAAGAACAGACCGGCATCGTCAGCAAGCCGAAGGGCAAGATCGTCATCGCGACCGTGAAGGGCGATGTGCATGACATCGGCAAGAA
>Ga0310811_10003545_pt1 | contig 19650 bp, 12 predicted proteins | sample YCmetagenome_FD_207642 | JGI IMG/M metagenome (GOLD analysis project Ga0310811, IMG submission 207642) | Soil microbial communities from experimental microcosm in Duke University, North Carolina, United States - YC | ecosystem: Engineered > Artificial ecosystem > Soil microcosm > Unclassified ...
TTCTTCGGCATGAAGCTGGCGCAGCAGTCCGAGACCATCCACATCCTGTCGGTGGGCGACGGCTTCTTCGGCATCGAGCAGAAGCCGGACGTGGCGGCGCTGGATCATTTCGATTTCGGCATCGAGGGCTGGGACGCCGCCGCCATGCGCGCCAAGGTCAAGGCCGCGGGCCTGAAGCTGACATCCGGCGCGCGCGGCGATGAGGAAAGCTTCAAGTTCAACGATCCCGATGGCTTCGTGGTCCAGGTGAACGGCCCCAAATACACCGGCCATGTCGGCCCCGTCACCAATCCCCAGAAATAGGAGACCAACATGCCGAAGACCGCCGCAGCTCTTCTGTTCACCGTCGCGCTGGCCATGCCTGCGCTGGCCGCCGACCAGACCCAGACCTTCGCCACCGCCAAAGGCCCGGTCGCGATCACGCCCATCTATCACGCCACCGCGCGCATCACCGCCGGCGGCGACACCATCTATATCGACCCCGCCAAGCCCGCGAAGATCGACGGCATGGGGCCGGGCGGGCTGATCCTGATCACCGACATCCATGGCGACCACATGGACGCCGACGATGTGAAGGCCCTGTCGAATGCCGGCACGGTGGTGATCGCGCCCGCCGCGGTGGCCAAGACTATTACCCAGGCCAAGCCGCTGGCCAATGGCGACAGCACGACCTGGCATGGCTGGAAAATCACGGCGGTGCCCATGTACAACATCACGCACAACCAGCCGAGCGGCCAGCCCTTCCACGACAAGGGCCGCGGCAATGGTTATGTGCTGAATTACGGCGGCAAGAATTTCTATTTCGCCGGCGACACCGAAGGGGTGCCGGAGATGCGCGCTCTCAAGAACATCGATGTCGCCTTCATCCCGATGAACCTGCCCTACACCATGACGCCGCAGGAAGCGGCCGATGCGGTGAAGGCGTTTCATCCCAAGGTGGCGATCCCTTATCACTACAAGGGCCAGGACATAAACCAGTTCAAGGCGGCGCTGGCCGGCACCGGCATCGAGGTGCGGTTGTTGGAGTGGTATCCGTCATAGGGGTTATTTTTACCCGTCATGGCCCACCGGAGTGTGGGCCACCCAGGTGAAGCAAACTCGAAAGTGACGACATAAGCGCAGACGTCATCTGGGTGGCCCGCATTCGCGGGCCATGACAAGTGGGGGTAAAATGAGAAGAACACTATTGCTTGCCGCGCTGCTTTTATGCGCCACACCGGCGCTGGCGCAGAACGACACCATCTCCCTCAAGGGCGCGATCGACATCCATGTCCACCAGGACCCCGACAGCGCCCCGCGCGTCATTGACGCCGACGACGTCGCCCGCCAGGCCAAGGCCGCGGGCATGCGCGCGGTGGTGCTGAAGAACCATTGGGAGGACACCGCCTCCCTCGCCTATATGGTGCGCAAGATCGTGCCCGGTTTCGAAGCTTATGGCGGCATCACCCAGGACCTGGCCGTGGGCGGCATCAATATCGAAGCCGTCAAGCACATGGCGGACATGAAGGGCGGCTATGGCCGCGTGCTCTGGCTGCCCACCTTCGACGCCCAGAACCAGCAGAAGGACAAGGGCCCGGAAGTGAAAGTGTCGGAGAACGGCAAGCTGCTGCCCTCCGTGCTGGCGCTGCTGGACTATGTCGCCACCCGCAAGCAGATCATGCTGGAGACCGGCCATGTCTCGGCTGAAGAGGCGCTGATGGTGATCAAGGAAGCACGCGCGCGCGGCATCCAGCATGTGGTGGCGACCCATGGCATGACCGGGCCCACCAACCTGTCGGTGGCCCAGGCGCAGGAATTCGCGAGCCAGGGCGGCTTTATCGAATTCGTCTATGGCGCAGTGCTGGAAAAGGGTAGCAAAACCACCTTGGCCAACTATGCTGAATGGATGAAAGCCGTAGGGCCCGAGCATTGCATTCTCTCCACCGACCTCGGCGGCGCGCGGCCCTATCCCCGCCCGATGCCGACGGCCGGCATGCTGGAATATATGCAAAAGCTGCACGCGCTGGGTCTGTCGGTCGCTGACATCAACCTGATGGCCAAGACCAATCCGGCCAAGGCGCTGGGAATGGAGCCATGAGCAATGATCTCGATCGCCGCATGGTGCTGGGCGCCGCTGCCATGATTGCCTCGACCGGTGCCGCCAAGGCAGCCCCCTCCTCCATCGTGATGATGGACGCTCACGTGCTGGCGGCCGCCATCGCCGCGCGCAAACTCTCCTGCGTCGAGGTGATGACCGCCTATCTCGACCACATCGCCAAATTCAATCCCAAAGCCAACGCCATTGTGGCGCTGCAGGACCGCGAGGGCCTTCTCGCCCAAGCGCGTGAGCGCGACGCGCAACTGGCCCGCGGCGAGAATATGGGGCCGCTGCACGGCTTGCCCCATGCGGTGAAGGACCTGTCGAACGTCAAGGGCTTGCCGACCACCATGGGCTCGCCCATCATGAAGAACTTCGTGGCACCCGCCGACACGCTGCATGTCGAGCGCATCCGCAAGGCGGGCGCGATCTTCATCGGCAAGACCAACACGCCGGAATTCGGCCTTGGCTCGCACACCTACAATCCCGTCTATGGCGCCACGCACAATGCCTGGGACCAGAAGCTCTCCGCCGGCGGTTCGACTGGCGGCGGCGCGGTGGCGCTGGCGCTGCGCATGCTTCCTGTGGCCGACGGCAGCGATTACGGCGGCTCGCTGCGCAATCCCGGCGGCTGGAACAATGTCTGCGGCTTTCGCACCAGCCATGGCATCGTGCCGGTGGCGGGGGAAGATGTCTGGCTGCCCTCCATCAGCGTCGCTGGCCCGATGGCGCGCAACGTTTCCGACCTGGCGCTGCTGCTCTCGGTGATGGCCGGTCACGACGCCCGTGCCCCGCTGTCACCCGACGGCGAAGGTTCGCGCTTCCGCGTGCCGCTGGACGCCGACATGAAAGGCAAGCGCATCGGCTGGCTGGGCGACCTCGGCGGCTGGGCGCCGTATGAGGCCGGCGTGCTGGATGTCTGCCAGGGCGCACTGAAGAAATTCGAAAGTATCGGCTGCCATGTGGACAACGCCCTGCCCGATGGCGCACTGGACGCGGCCTGGCAGACATTCGTCACCATCCGCCAGTGGCAGCAGGGCTCCTCGCTGCAGGTCTATTACGACAATCCCAAGACCCGCGCGCTGCTCAAGCCCGAAGCCATCTATGAGACCGAAGGCGGCAGGAAGCTGACGGCCTTCAATATCAGCGCCGCCTCGGCCGCGCGCACCCGCTGGTACAACAGCGTGCGGCGCCTGTTCGACCGCTTCGACTATCTGGTGATGCCGACCGCGCAGACCTTCGCCTTCGACATCAACGAGCATTGGCCGCACCAGATCGCCGGCCACACCATGCAGACCTATCACGAATGGATGAAGGCGATCTGCCTGATCAGCCTGTCGGGCTGCCCCTCACTGGCGGTGCCGGCCGGCTTCGATACACGCGGCCGCGCCATGGGCTTGCAGATCATCGCCCCTATTCATCATGAGATGGACTGCCTGAAGTTGGCTCATGCCTTCGAGAAGGCTTCGGACTTTGCGCGCAAGCTGCCGCCGCTGCTGACCAGCTAGGCGAGCATCACCACATCGGCAGCCGGCCGGGTGAGGGTTCCCCGGTATCGCCATCGGGTCTTCACCCGATGACCTTGGTTCCGCGATCTTGGTAAGCACCTGAACGGGCCAAATAACCGGCATCCACCAAGGGGGCGGAGCCGGTCCAGCGGGGGCCATGGCTTTCCCAGCATCGCGGGCCTTTGCCGCTCTTGTGGCCGCTCCCTTCTTCCTGGCTTTGCCGGCAAAGGCACAGTCCACCTGGCAGGGCGCGACCTCTGCCTATGGCACCGCCGGCAACTGGGACAACAACACGCCACCCACCGCCGCCGGCCAGGCCGCCATCTTCGCCGGCACCGGCACCCCATCCATCGCCGTCACCGGCACCATCGCGCCGGACAGTTGGACCTTCAGCAGCGCCGCGCAAAGCTACGCCATCACCGGCGGGACGGTGAATTTCGGCACCGCGGCCGGGCTGACGAACAACGCTTCCGGCCGGAGCATTTCCGTGGGCAGCAACCTTGGCGGCACCGGCGGCCTTGCCATGCACGATGCGACCGGCACGCTGATCCTGTCCGGCAACAACAGCTACAGCGGCGCCACGGTGATAGACAGCGGCGCCATCCTGCGCGCCGGTTCGAACACCGCCTTCAGCCAGAACTCCAGCTTCACCATCAATGGCACCCTGGACCTGGGCAATTTCAGCAACCGGATCACCTCGCTGTCCGGCAACGGCACCATCACCACCAGCGGCAGCGTCGGCATCCTGTCCTTCGCCCCGACCGGCACCATCACCTTTGCCGGCAGCATCACCAATGGGGCGGGCACGGTCGCGCCGCGGTTCGACGGCAGTGGCACCACCATCCTGACCGGAGCCAACAGCTTTTCCGGCACCGTCAACCTGAACTCCGGCACCTTGCAGATCGGCAATGGCGGCGCCACCGGCACCTTGGGGACGGGCAGTATCATCGATAGCGCGGCCCTGGTCTTCAACCGCAGCGGCACGCTTTCCGTCGCAGGTGCGATCTCCGGCACCGGCAGCGTGACCCAGGCCGGCAGCGGCACCACCATCCTGACCCGCAACAACAGCTGGTCCGGCGCCGCCACCATCAGCGCGGGCACCTTGCAGATCGGCAATGGCGGCACCACCGGCAGCCTGGGCACCAATGCGGTGACCAACAATGGTGCGCTGGTCTTCAACCGCAGCAACACCGCCACGGTGACCAACGCCGTTTCCGGTACCGGCACGCTGACACAAGCGGGCGCTGGCACAATCATCCTGACCGGAGCCAACACTTACGGCGGCATCACCACCATCAGCGCCGGCACTTTGCAGATCGGCAATGGCGGCACCACCGGCAGCCTGGGAACGGGGAATGTCACCGACAATGCCACTCTCGCCTTCAACCGCAGCGATACGATCACCGTGGCCAACGCGATCTCCGGCACCGGCGCGCTGACACAAACAGGTACAGGCACAACCATCCTGGCCGGTACCAACAGCTATGGCGGCGCTACCACAGTTTCCGGCGGCACCCTCAAGGCCGGCTCCACCACCGCCTTCAGCCAGAATTCCGATTTCACCGTCACGACCATGCTGGACCTGGGCGGCTTCAACAACGCCGTCAACTCCCTGAGCGGCAGCGGCACGGTGACCAACAGCGGCGCTTCACCGGCCAGCCTGTCGCTGGCCGGCAATGCCGGCACCAGCTTCAGCGGCACGATCCAGGATGGCAGCCAAAGTCTGGCGCTGACCCTGACAGGTGGCGGCACTCTCATCCTGTCGGGGAGCAACAGCTATTCCGGCACCACCACCATCAGCAGCGGCGTCTTGCAGATCGGAAATGGCGGGACCGGTGGCACGCTGGGCAGCGGCAATGTGGTGAACAACGCCGGCCTCGTCTTCGACCGCAGCGATACGGTCACGGTAGCGAACGCCATCTCCGGCAGCGGCAATCTGAACCAGGTGGGGAGTGGCACGATCATCCTGACGGGCGCCAACAGCTATGGCATGACCTCGATCAACAGCGGCACTCTGCAGATCGGAAACGGCGGGACCACCGGCGTGCTGGGCAGCGGCAACGTGGTGAACAACGGTGCCCTCGTCTTCAATCGCAGCGACACGCTTGCCGTCGCGAACACGATCTCCGGAAGCGGCGGGCTGACCCAGGCAGGCGGCGGCAACCTGATCCTCACCGGGGCCAGCACCTATACCGGTCCCACTATCATCAACGGCGGCACCCTGTCGGTGACCGGCTCCATCGCGGCCAGCGCCGTCACCGTGAACAGCGGCGGCAGACTGGGCGGCACCGGTACGACCGGCGCCGTCACCGTTAATGGCGGCGGCACCATCGCGCCCGGCAATTCCATCGGCACGCTCACCGTCGCAAGCCTCAGTCTCGCGCCGGGCTCTGCCACCAGCATGGAGCTTTCACCCACCGCCGCCGATCGGATCAATGTGACAGGCAATGCCTCCCTGGGCGGGGTGCTGGCACTGTCGCCCTCCGCAGGTTCCTACGGCGCAACCAGCTACCGGTTGATCCAGGCCGGCAATATCGACAGCACCTTCGCAAACGTCACGGGTTCCGTGCCGGGTTTCACCAACACCGTGCAGTACAGCGCCACCGCGGTGGACTTTATTCTCTCTACGCCGCCCGAAGCCGCGCCTGCTCCTGCACCCCCGCCGCCAGGTGAATCACCAGCGGCTGCCGCGCCTGCGGTTGCGGCCGGGCCCGTGGACACGACGCGGTCACCGGCGATCGAACCGCCACCTGTTACCCAGCCGCCCATCCCGCCACCCGCGGAGATCACCTATCTCTTCGGCAGCTATGGCAAGACACAAGACCAGATCGCCGCTGGAGATGCGTTGACGGCCGGATCGCCGACAGGCGCGCTCTACACCGCCACGGGCGCGCTGGTGACAGCCAACACCGCTGCCGTGTCCGATGCGCTCGGGCAGCTTGCCGGTGACATCCGTCCCTCCCTGCGCGCCGCCGCCATCGAGGATAGCCGGATCATCCGCGACACATTGCTGGATCACATGCACGCCGGCGGCGAAGGCACCGCGGTATGGGGCGCAGGTCTTGGCGGCTATGGAAGGATCGCCGGCGACGGCAATGCCGAAGGCCTGCATCATGACAGCGCCGGCTTCCTGGCCGGCGCAGACTTCGATGTGCTGCCCGGCCTGCGGCTGGGCGTGGCCGCTGGCTACAGCTCCAATCGTGCGCGCACCGCCAGCCGGCTCAGCACCGCCAGCGGCGATGCCAGACACGTCGGCGCCTATACGGATTGGCGCAGCGGCGATTTCAGGGTGGATGCGGGCGGCGAATACGGTTTCGGCACCGTCCGCGTCGCGCGCGTCATTGGTCCGCTTGGTTTTGCCAACAGCGGCTCCCAGGATCAGCAGACCGGCCAGATCTTCGCCGATGCCGGCTATCGTATCGCGTTCGACAGCGCGGCGCTGCAGCCGCACGCTACCTTGGCCCACGTTATCGCCAGCAGCGGCGCCTTCACCGAAAGTGGCGATATCTCCGCCCTTTCCGGTGGCGGCGCCAATGAGAGTCAGACTTACACGCTTCTGGGGCTGCGCGGCGCCCTCCCCGGCCTGAAGCTGGATGACATGGACCTGACGCCCCGCCTGGATGTGGGCTGGCAGCACGCCTTGACGCAGTTCGCGCCCGGACAAACTGTCACTTTGGCGAATGCGAACCAGAGCTTCCCCGTGCTCGGCGCTCCGCTGACGCGGGATGCCGCCAACGTCCAGGCCGGATTTGATCTTACCTTGGGCGCCGCCACCTTGTTCGTCGCCTATGACGGCAGTTTTGCGGCCACCAACGAGAGCCACGCCTTCCGCGGCGGCCTCAACTGGCAGTTTTAGCAGGCAATTTAAGGCCTTCCCGGCGCCTGGCGGTGCCGGCCGGCTTCGATACATGCGGCCGCGCCATGGGCTTGCAGATCATCGCCCCTATTCATCATGAGATGGACTGCCTGAAGTTGGCCCATGCCTATGAGAAGGCTTCGGACTTCGCGCGCAAGCTGCCGCCACTGCTGACCAGCTAGGCGCCTTTGGTCCAATCCCGCCGGTAGCTAATAGGTCAGCGTTACCAGGATCGTGTCGGTGTAGATACCGGGCACGGCTGCGCTTTGCAAAGCCGGAATGCGGCCATAGACGTTCAACAACTGGGTACTGCCAGTCCCCGTGCCCGACACGGTATCGGTCCCGATGGTATTGCCCCAGTTGGTTGTGCGCGCGGCGTCCTTATAGAGTGAATACATAAGAGCAGAGCTGCCGGGGCCGCTCATTCTTCGCGTGGTGACTGTTGCACCGGAAAAAGTGCCCTGATTGAGGCCCACATTCCACGGCGTGGTGTTCGCACAGGTGATGGAAATTCGTGATTGCCCATCCACTTGCGGGCCCGTGTAATCCCCAAAAGCCAGATCGGTCGCTGAGACCGTACACACGGGTTGCACACTCGCGGTGACGGTGAAGGATGTCGTGGTGGTGCAACTGCCACCGGATGTGCACGTCAGTGTTGCAACAATCGTGTCTGAATAGGCTCCTTGCGCTGGCGTCGTCTGCGCTGGGAGTTTGCCGTAAACGTTCGTGACAATGTGGATGGGGCCCGGAAACTTAATTTGCCCTGACGAGAAGGTCGTGCCGGCCGTGCCATCGCCCCAAAGCTGCGTGAGGGCGGAATCGGTATAGAGATTATACGAAAGTGTGTTGGCGCCGTTGCTCATTCGGCGTGACGCATAGGCTCCAGAACCGCCTGTGCTCAACTTCAGTGTGTAGTTGGAGGTTCCGCTTCCGGTGCAATCCATCGTCACTGTGCCGACGAATGTCAATTGAGATCCCGAGAACACGCCGAACTGAACGCCGCTCGCGGAGAGAGTACATGTTGCGGCTGCGTTAGCAGCCGATGGCGCGGCGATGCACAGCAAGACGGCGAGCAACAGCGTCCGCATCATTGCTCTCGTCTCGGGCATATCAGCAGGCCGATTTGCAGACCGGCTTGCGAGCCAAATTCATTGGAGACACCCCTGGAAAGGCTGGGCTGGCCGCTTTCCTCTCCACATCCGTTCCATGCGCGTGGGCAACTTTCCTATTGGACGTTGGTCCAACTGTTCCCGGTCGAGCCCGTCCCCACCTAATAAAACGCCCAATCCGCCTCGTGTGGATCAGGTGGAGTCGACATGTCTGCCATTGCCATTCATCCACGACCTGAAGCCTTGGTCAACGAACGGGTTGCGCCGAGCGACGGAGAATTATTTTATGCCCTTCATGTCAGCAAAGCGCACATTCATGGGATTTACGGCGGCGGCATTGGCCTGCCTGCCATGGACCGGCGCTGAAGCCCAACCAAGAGCGACTGCCACCTTCAGCGTCACCGCCAACGTGACGACCACATGCAACATCAACTCAACCACCAATATAAACTTCGGCAACTACGCCGGCACGGTGCTCACTTCCACTGGCACAATTCAGGTCACCTGCAGCAACGCCGTGCCTTATAATATCGGTCTCAATGCAGGGACGGGTGCGGGCGCGACGGTGACGGCGCGAAAAATGAGCGGACCCGCCGCCGATCTATTGAGTTATGGCCTCTTTCAGGATGCGGCCTTCGCTACCAATTGGGGCAATACGATCGGGACGGACACCGTACCAGGAACCGGCACCGGCGCCGCGCAATCCTACACTGTTTATGGCCAGCTGCCCGCCGGACAATTTGTTTCGCCTGGTACCTATGACGATACGATCACGACAACATTGACGTTCTGAAGCTGGAGGGTGCCATTCCGCTCAGCGGATTATTCATGGCATAATTTTTATGAACAGGCGGTGGGCTGAGATCGCGTGCGTCGCGGCAGTGTTTCTGTTGGCGGCCGGTGGTGGATTGCTTTGGGCGCAGGATGCGGGCGGTGGCATCACCGTATTTCCCCTCAATCTTCAGCTGGGAGCGGGACAAAGGGCCAGCACTCTCACCGTTCAAAATCATCGCGACAGCAATCTTCAGTTTCAGATTCGCGCCTTTGCCTGGAACCAGCAGCACGGGACGGACGGGTTGGTGCCGACCGACGCGCTACTCGTCAGTCCTCCGCTTGGAACGGTTTCGGCTGGCGGCAATCAAGTGGTGCGTCTGGTCTTGAAGCAGCCCGCGGATGCGCGGGAAACCAGCTTTAGAATTTTGCTCGACGAAATCCCGCCCCCCGCCAGGCCGGGAGCCATCACCATCGCCCTGCGTCTCTCCATCCCGATCTTCGTGAAGCCTGAGACGCGGGTCGCTCCCAATCTTAGCTGGAGCGCCATCACCGAAGACGGTCAAACCTATCTTGTGGCGGTCAACGACGGCACCAGCCACGAGGTGGTGCATGATCTTGCAATCGCTTCGTCCTCCGGCCGCAGCCTGCGGATTGAGGCGGCGGGGCCCTATGTGTTGCCCGGCGCCACACGGCGCTGGCGGATCGATGTTGCGGGGGCAGGCCTTTCCCCGGGAAACATGCTGCACCTGACGGCAAAGGCGGATTCAGGTCCTGTCGACCTAAGCATCGAATTGCGTCGTGCGCGTCCATAGCCCTGCGGGCTGGCTGGCCTTGGCGGCTTTTTTCATATTCGTGTTCGGGTGGATCGGCGGCGTGCGGGCGGCGGACGAAAACCTGCTTCTCGAGGTTCTGATCAACGGGCACTCTGTTGGAAAGGTCGGGGAATTCGTATCCCGCAATGATGCTCTGTTCGCGCGCCCGGCCGAACTGGCGGATTTGGGGCTGAAAGTCTCCGACGACGTCCCGAAAACGACGGACGGGCTGGTCGCGCTGTCTTCGCTTGCTGGTGTGAAAGCCCGCCTCGATCAGCCGACGCAGACCCTCTATTTCGAAGCCGGGATGGACCGCCTGCTGCCCAATGTGCTGCAGGTCCGGCAAAATGCGCGGGCGATCCCTGTGGAAAGCGGCACCGGTGTGACGCTGAATTACGACGTGCTGGAAACAGTCCAGTCCGGCCGGGCCGCCACCATGGGTGAAGCCGGAGTCAGGATTTTTTCGCCCTTTGGCGTTGCGTCGACCACGACGCTCGGCTTTCTGGGACAAAGTCCGCTCGGACCCGGTACGTCCACCGCGATCCGGCTCGATTCTGCCTACACCTATTCGGATGCAGATGAACTCAGGCGTTATACCGCCGGCGATTTCATCAATGGCGGGCTGATGTGGACGCGTCCCGTACGTTTGGGGGGCCTGCAGTTCAGCCATGATTTCGCCATGCGTCCGGATCTCATCACCTTCCCGGTGCCGTCGCTTTCGGGAACGGCGGCCGTGCCCTCCGCAATCGATGTGCTCGTTAACGGGACACAGACCCTCTCACGGGAGGTCCAAGCCGGACCATTTCAGGTTCCTCAGCTCCCGGTCGTCACAGGCGCCGGAACGGCCTCGTTCACCGTGACGAACGCGCTCGGTCAGCAGGTGACCACGACCGTCCCCTTCTATGCCAGCGCCAGTCTTCTCTCTCCCGGCCTGGACACATTTTCCTTCGAAGGCGGATTTGTACGGCGCGATTGGGGCTTGATCAGCAACAATTACGGCGGCCCCGCCGGATCGGCCACCTATCGCCGCGGCATATCGGACAAGATCACGCTTGAAGGTCACGCCGAAGGCACATCGGGTCTGGCCATGGGAGGCGCCGGCATCGTGGCCAATACCTTCGACCTGGGCGTCGTCAATCTGGCAGTGGGCGGCAGTGGCGGCTATGGACGCAGCGGCTGGGAATTGTCGGTAGGCGCGCAACGGATCGCTCCTGTCTTCAATTTTGGCGTCTTTGCGCAATTCACCACACCGCATTTCAGCGACCTCGCATCGATCAATGGCGATCCCCCGCCGCGAAGGCAGCTCAGCGCAAATTTTGGGCTCTCGCTGGGAGAATGGGGTTCCTTCGCCGTCGGCTATGCCAGCGTCGACCGGGACCCGGTTCTGCTGCCGACCAATCTGGTAACCGCCCCGACTTCGATCGCCGGCACCGCCACCTCCCCCGGTGAAGCATCGGCCGCCAATCGCGGATTCGATTTTCTTCCGGCCGAACACGCGCACATCCTTTCGGCGAACTATTCGGTCCAGATCCACAGCGTCTCGCTGTATGCGAACGCTTTTCGCGACTTCCAAACCGGCAATGCCGGCATTTCGATCGGCCTGACAGTGCCACTTGGCGAGCGCAGTTCGATTTCGGCCAGCGCAAATGGGGACACAACCTCTTCGGCCTATGGACAAGTCCAGGCACAGCAGACCGCGATCGTGCCGGGCGACTGGGGCTACCAGGCCTACGCGTCCGCCGGCACAAATGATCATGAGTTTGCGCAAGCGCAGTACAAGTCGTCTTGGGGCCTGTTCTCGGCGGGCGTGGACCGGCTTGATCGCCAGCCCACACTGCGTGGGGAAGCCGACGGGGCGCTCTCCTTCACCGACGGCGCGCTGTTTGCCAGCAACAGGATCACCGACAGCTTTGCCGTGGTGGACACGCACGGTGTCGCAGGCGTGCATGTCCTGAGCGAGAACCGTGACATGGGCAAGACGAGCTCAGACGGCAAATTGCTGGTGCCGGAGCTGCGTGCCTATGACGCCAACCATCTTGCCATCGATCCTCTCGACATCCCACCGGATGCCTCGCTTGCCTACACGACCAAAGACGTTCGCCCCCAGGACCGGTCCGGCGTTGTTGTCGATTTTCCCGTGCGTCAAAGCCATGGAGCCTTGCTGCTTCTGGTTGACAAGGCCGGTCGGCCCCTGCCCGTGGGAAGCGCCGCCACCCTTGCGGCAACCGGCGCGACCGTTGCCGTGGGTTACGACGGACAAGCCTATGTCGAAGATCTTTCCGAGAAAAACAGCCTGACCGTGCAGATGCCGGACGGGCGCAAATGCGCCGCCTTATTCGCCTATCACGCGGAGCAGGGAGACATTCCCAAAATCGGTCCGCTCTCCTGCAACGAGGCCAATCCGTGATCCGGGCGGTGTCGATAACCTATTGATTGGCGCTTCCTAGAACTCGATTGTCTTGCGCACAATTCCTGTTGCGGTGTCGTTGGACAGCGTGATGCGGGGTGAGCGCGGAAGGATTGGGTCGCCGGTGCGGGCGCAAATCGTCTGGCTACCACGCCGGCCGGCCGCCGGGCCTGGTGCGATGGTGCAGATTGCGACCACCGTTGCGCCGACGTGGAAGGACGCCGTTTTTGTGGCCGTGCTCGCGGCCGTTGAAAAAGCGGCGGAAAAGATCGCCGCGCAGACGCAAAGCACACCCGATTTCGACATGATCGCCCCAGCCCTCGATGGGATGGATGTTACCATCCAAACCTTGGAGGACAATTGAGTAGTTCGATGGAGCGACTTTTCGCTTATTCCGCACGGGTATGGCCTGACCGCTGGATGGCCTAGCTGCTCCAGTCTTCCAATAGAGAACTGGTCTCCCTACCCGAGTTGACCCGGCGCCTGCCGCCTATGACGGCAGTTTTGCGGTCACCAATGAGAGCCACGCCTTCCGCGGCGGCCTCAACTGGCAGTTTTAGCAGGCAATTTAAGGCCTTCCCGGCGCTGGACGTGTTGCCAGCGTTACCGGGATATGCGTGAATCCGCACCAAACTCGCGGTGGGGGCCGGGGTGGTGGGTGGAACAGGCAGAAGGCTTGGTCCCATAAGGTTGGCGCGTGCCGCGAGCCTCCCCAGACGCATGTCATCACAAAAGCCGGAGCTTCATTCCATTCCTTGAAATCGGGGGCATATCATCATGCGCGCTATTTGGCTTGCTGCTTGCTGTTTCACCCTTCTGTTCCCGTCCTTCGCCGGCGCCGCGGATCGCGTGCTGTTCTCCCGCCTCGGGCCCACCAGGGCCGCGCTTTACATTTCGCAGGCCGACGGCAGCGGCGAGCGGCCTCTGCTTCCCACCACTTCGCTGGACTATGATCCGGCCTGGTCGCCAAAGGGCGGCTGGATCGCCTTCACCTCGGAACGCAACGGCTCGGCCGATCTTTATCGCGTCCATGCCGACGGCACGGGCCTGGAGCGGCTGACCGACAGCCCGGCCTATGACGACCAGGCGGCTTTCTCGCCCGATGAAAAGCAGATCGTCTTCGTCTCCAGCCGCGCCGCGGGCTATGCCAATCTGTGGCTTCTGGATCTCGTCACCCACAAGCAGCGCGCGCTGACCACCGGGCAAGGCGGCGACTTCCGGCCTGCCTGGTCGCCCGACGGCCAATGGATCGCTTTTTCTTCCGACCGCGACAGCGATCTTCCCGACGCCAAGGGGCGCTGGGAAAGACTGCACATCGCGAGCATCTTTCTCATCCATCCCGACGGCAGCGGCCTGAAGCGGCTGACGGCGAAGGACGAGAATTTCTGCGGCTCGCCCAAATGGTCGGCCGATGGCAAGAGCCTGATTGCCTATTGCATGAAGGGCCAGGACACCTGGGAAAACCGGGTGGGCAACGACCCCGCCGCCAACGAGCTGGTGCGGATCGATATCGCAACCGGCGCGACGAAGCCGGTTGCAGCGGGGCCGGGCTTGAAGGAAGCGCCTTTCCCGCTTCCCGCCGGCGAGATCGGTTATCTGCGCCGCGACGGTACCGAACAGGGCCTCTACTATTCCAGCGGCAAGCGCGGGCCGAAGGGTGCGGATATCCGCCTGGCGTCCTGGTCGCCCGACAGCAAGCGCGTCGTCTACAGCCGCTTCTCCGGCCGGGGCCCGTCCGAACCCATGCGGGTGTTCAGCAAGGACCCCAAGTTCGAACTCTATTCCACCAGCTTCCTGCCGTCGGTCAGCAGCACCGGCCGCATCGCCACCATGCGTTACGACGGCCATGCGGCCGACCTGGTGGTCATTGACGACAACAAGCCGGCGCACGCCATCCTCCACCGCGAGGACGCGCTGATCCTGGGTCCGCAATGGTCCGCCGACGGCAAAGAGATCGTCGCTGGTGTCGGCCGCTTCACCGGCTTCATGGATTTCACCGTCGGCAACAAGAAGACCTTTGATCCCGTCAATGGCGGCGCCAAGGTCGCCATCTTGAACGCGGACGGCAGCGGTTATCGCGAGCTGACTTCCGGCGCCAACAACAACGCCTTTTCTTCCTTCGCGCCGGACGGCAAGCGCATTGTCTACCGCACCATCGGGCCCGAAGGCCTGGGCCTTCGGATCATGAATCTGGCCGACAAGTCGGTCACCAAGCTGACCAATGTCTGGGACAATTTCCCGCTCTGGTCGCCGAAAGGCGACCGCATCGCCTTTGTCCGCCGCCTGGGCCGGGACTTCCAGGTCTTCACCATCAAGCCGGACGGATCGGGCGAAAAGCAGCTCACCCATGTACGCGGCAACCACGCCCATCTGGCCTGGTTGCCGGACGGCGAGCATCTCTTGTTCACCAGCTCAATGAAGGGCTTCAAGGACGAAGCCCTCTACACTGGATCGCCCCAGCCCTATGGCGAGATTTTCCTGATGCGGGCGGACGGCACTGGCCTGGAGCAGTTGACCGACAATCAATGGGAGGATGGTGGCCCAGCCTGGCTCGCCCGCGCGCCCGGCGCGGCGCCGGCAAAGTCCACGCTTTCTTCCAGCCCGCCATAGCCGGCGAGCACCATGTCTGAAGACATCGCCGCCCCGCCCGAAACTGCCGATCCCGCCGCCCTGTCGCTGGCGCTGGCCGGGGCCAGCCGCGAAGAGGCCGACGCCTTCCTGCGCGACCAGCGCCATCACATCCACGAACAGCTCAAGCAGATCCATCTCGACATCTTCGAGAAGTGGCTGGGCGTGGCGCTGCGACTGGCGACCCTGCTGGTGGGCCTGGCGGTGGCGGGAGGGGCGATCTGGGTGGTGCGCGAGGCATACCGGGCCGACGGCCTGCGCGTCGAACCTTTCAGCGTCCCGCCCGATCTGGCCGCGAATGGGTTGACCGGCCAGGTGGTGGCGGCACGGCTGATAGACCGACTGAGTGAACTTCAGTCGCAAACCAACACCGGCCGTCCCGCGCGCACCTACAGCAACAGCTGGGGCGACAAGACGATCAAGCTCGAGATTCCGGAAACCGGCGTTTCACTGGAGGAGTTGGATTCCTGGCTCCGCGCCAAGCTTGGCCATGAAACGTCTCTTTCCGGCGAGGTGGTGCGCACCGGGTCCGGCATCATGCTTACGGCGCGGGCGGGCGCGGACGGCGCGGTCAGTGTGAGCGGCACCGAGACCGACATGACCGCACTGACGGGCAAGCTGGCGGAAGCGGTCTACCGCCTCACCCAGCCCTATCGCTACGCCGTCTACCTCATGCGGCATGAGAGCCGGCCAGCGGATGCGGCGCCGATTTTCCGGCAGCTCGCGCTGAACGGCAACGCGGAGGAGCGGCAGTGGAGCTACAATATGTGGGCGAACGCGACAGAAGTCGCGACCTATGATTATGACCTGGGTCTTCGCATGTACCAGAAGGCCCATCAGGCCGATCCGGGCGCGATCCAGCCCATGTCGACCCTCGCACAGGACCTCTCTCGATTTGGCCGGCTTGAGGAAGCCCGCCAGATAAACAAAGAGGCCGTGGAATTGCAGCGGAAGAATGACCCCGGGGCCAACGTACCGGACCCTGACCCCGGCAATTTTTCGCGGGCTCTGACCGCCGCCACAGCCCGGGCTCGAAGCGGCGTGCGCGGCATATCAAGGCCTGTCCTTGTGCAAAATCTTGTCCAGTTCGAATTGAACCTGCACGAGATCTCCGCTGCCCGCGCGAACCTGGCGGAGATGCCCACCGACGTCGATACCGACCCGGTGAGAACCACCAGCGACGTGCTCCAGATCGGGATCGAAGCGGAAGATTGGCATGGCATGCTTGCCCATGCCGGCGAGATGACGGCCTATTTGAAGGCCTATCCGCACAATCGTCACTATACGCAGGTCAGCCTGGCTCCGCTGCTGGCCCTGGCTCATGCAAATCTGGGCGATTTTGCCACCGCCGAGCGCGCCATCGCGCCCATGCCCACCGATTGTGAACCCTGCACCGCAATACGGGGCCGGATCGCGGAATTGCAGCATCAGCGCGCACGCGCCGATTTCTGGTTCGCGCGCGCCACCCGCCAGGCCCCGTCGCTTCCCTTCCCCTTTTATGATTGGGGACGCGCCTTGCTGGCGCGCGGCCAGTCCGATGCCGCGATCGAAAAGTTCAAGCTGGCCAATCAGAAAGGCCCGCGCTTCGCCGATCCGCTGGAAGGCTGGGGCGAGGCGCTGATGGCGAAGAACCAGTCGCATCTGGCGCTGGCGAAATTCGAAGATGCGAACAAATACACCCCCAACTGGGGACGCCTGCATCTGAAATGGGGCGAGGCCCTCGCCTATGCCGGCAAGCCCGCCGACGCACGCGCCCAGTTCACCCACGCCGCCGCCCTCGATCTCACGCCATTAGAAAAATCTGAACTGGCGAGGTTCAGTCATGTCTGAGCAGACCGCTGCGCCCTCCGAAACCGCCGATCCCACAGCCCTGTCGCTGGCGCTGGTTGGCGCGAGCCGCGATGAAGCCGACGCCTTCCTGCGCGACCAGCGCCATCACATCCACGAGCAGCTCAAGCAGATACATCTCGACATTTGGGAAAAATGGCTTGGCGTGCTGCTGCGGGTGGCGACCCTGCTGATCGGCATGACGGTGGCCGCGGGGCTCGCCTTCCTGATCTGGAACGCCGCTCGCAGCAACGAATTGATTGTCGATGCCTTTTCGGTGCCGCCCGACCTGGCGCAGAAAGGCGTCAACGGCGAAGTGCTGGCGGGCGAAGTGGTTGACCGCCTGGTCGAGATACAGGAAGGCATCACCTCCTTCCGCGCACCGCAAACCTATGCGAACACCTTCGGCGAAAGCGTCAAGCTGGAGATTCCGGAAACCGGCGTTTCGCTTTCCGAACTTGACCGGTTCCTGCGCGAGAAGCTTGGCCACAACACGCACATCAGCGGCGCGCTGGTGCGCACCGCTTCCGGTCTCAAGCTCACGGCGCGAATATCCGGCGCCGGCAGCGACCGCGCGGAAGGCGGAGACGGTGATCTGGACACGCTGGTCCAGCGCGCTGCCGACGCGATCTATAATCGGACTCAGCCCTTCCGCTATGCGACCCATCTCTGGCAGCAAGGCCGCAACGTCGAGGCCAATCAGCTCTTCTGGACGCTTGCCAAATCCGGATCGCGCTCCGAGCAGGCCTGGGGCTATATCAGTCTGGGTTCCACTGCCATGGACTCTTCGTTAAGCACGATCTCGGATACGGCCGTAAATGGCGCCCTTCGCTACATCTCGCGTGCGACTGAACTCGACCCCGGCAACGCCCTGGCCTGGTCCGCTCATGGCCTGACTCTGGACTATTTAAGCCGTGACGAAGAAGCGTTGGTTTCGGCCAAAAAGGCCCTCACCCTGGTGTCCGGTGAAGGTTATGGGCAAATACGCGCGGATTATGCTTCATCTTTCCGCAAAGTGACTCAGGCGCGGCTGGACGCGGCGTTGGGCGCATTCGACCCCGCCGCAAAGGGTCAGGTTGAGTTCATTGAGTCCGGCAGGATTGGCATGAACCCCGGCATTTCTGCCAGTGCCGCGCTGTATCAGGCTTTTGCACACGAAACCGGAGCAGCGCGGGCGACCATGGCCAACCCGGCGCCTGACAGTGCCGGCCGTGCCGCCGTCGGGGCCGTTTTGAATGCACGCGCCCACATCCTTATCGCTCTGTCCACCGAAGACTGGCCCAGCGTGTTGCGCGAATATGCCGCTTTGGGACCTCAGTTTCCGGGATTGCAGTCCAGGTATTTCGTGAGGGCTTCTGCTGGCGTCGCTATCGCCGAGGCCAAACTTGGCCGCTTTGCACAGGCGGAGGCCCGCATTGGAAGCACCCCAGCTGATTGCTATCGCTGCCTGATCGCGCGCGCCCAGATCGCCGAGCAGCGGGGCCAGCACGCGCGCGCCGATTGGTGGTTCGACCGCGCCGCACAGGCCGGGCCATCACTTCCCTTCGCTCATGCCGAATGGGGGCTGGCATTGCTGGCACGCGGCGATCCGGATGGCGCCATCGCAAAATTCAAGCAAGCCGCTCACATAGGCCCGCACTTCGCCGACCCGCTGGAATTCTGGGGCGAGGCGTTGATGGCCAAGAACCAGTCACATCTGGCGCTGAAGAAATTGGAGGAAGCAAACAAGTACGCTCCCAACTGGGGCAGGCTGCACCTGAAATGGGGGCAGGCCCTCGCCTACTCCGGCAAGCGCGAGCAGGCCAAAGCCCAGTTCGCCCGCGCCGCGGCCCTCGATCTCACGCCATCAGAAAAATCCGAACTCCTGCGACAGGGGGCTCAGAACACCTAGGACATATTTCAACAGTGATTTCACAAATCCTATTTGGAGACACAAATGGCGACATTGCTGCGCCCGCCCGAACAGATGGTCCGCACACCCGTGACGGACAGCCGGCGCTGGAGAGATTTCGAGCCGCGCGACGGCGACATCGTGATTGGGACCTTCGCCAAGTGCGGAACGACCTGGACGCAGCGGATTGTCGACCTGCTGGTTTTCCAGTCTCCGCAGGTGAGGCCGTTCGCGGAAATCTCGCCCTGGCTGGACTCCACCATCTTCAATTCCATCGAGGACGACCTGGCGACCCTCAAGGCGCAAACCCACCGCCGCTATATCAAGTCCCACCTTCCCTTCGATGCGCTGCCGGTCTGGGACACGGTCAAGTATATCCATGTCGGCCGCGACGGCCGCGACGCGCGGCTCTCCTGGCAAAACCACGAGCAGGGGTTCACGCCCGAATTCGGTGCGCGTGTCGCGGCCCAGGCGCAGGCGGCGGCCGCGGAGCGCGGCGAGACGCTCGCCGGACCGCCGCCACGCCCGCCTGAGAACCCGCGCGACTATCTCCTGCACTGGTTCGGCGAGCTCGAGGCCCAGCTTGAGGCACAGGGCCAGGGGGGACCGGGCCGTCTGGGCCCCTTCTTCGGCTTTGAGACCAGCTATTGGCGGGAGCGGCACCGGCCCAATCTTCTTTTCGTCCACTACAATGACCTGAAGGAAGATCTGGCCGGCGAAATGCAGCGGATCGCCGACTTCCTCGACATCGACACACCGCC
>Ga0310811_10003547_pt1 | contig 19645 bp, 19 predicted proteins | sample YCmetagenome_FD_207642 | JGI IMG/M metagenome (GOLD analysis project Ga0310811, IMG submission 207642) | Soil microbial communities from experimental microcosm in Duke University, North Carolina, United States - YC | ecosystem: Engineered > Artificial ecosystem > Soil microcosm > Unclassified ...
GTGATTCAGAAGCACGCACGTAGTCGTACACTGCCACTGAATGCATTTTAAATTCTACGCATGCATCGATGCGATGTTTCTGAGATACAAACGAACATGGCAATGGCGAGCGTCTGCCTTGACTGCGCGAACGCCGGGATGGGACAGCTGACCTATCCAAGCGTGCCTTGTAATATTGGGACAATATTTGGGTACTAGAGTACTACATTGCAGGGCGTGACTTATTTTGACGCGCTTGCAAGCACAAGTCCACACCTGTTATGTCTTTGGCACAGGACTCGGAAGAAAGCGGAGGGCTTCGCACTCCTTTGGGGTGCCCGTGTCACGTAGTGTTGTGGCTAGAACTGGTAGAACTTGGCAGAACCATGTTCTTCCAGTATGGCAGTTGGCAGAATTAACGAAAGATTTTGACGGCACTTCAAGTGTGCTATACGTTGGTGTGTGACCACGTGCACGAGATAGTTGGTCATTTTGGTCAATGTCAATATTCTAGTCTACCATTCCTGCCGGCATTAATCCCACACAGCAGTTCGCAAGGCCAAATGCTCTCCCTTCTCACGAAATTAGCCTTGAGCTGTATCAACATCACCGCCCGGATCTCTCGAAACATCAAAGATGACAAACTACCAAGGTTCCAGTGTGGTGGACACTGTCTAGAAAACATGATAACCAAGAAGCTGCCCATGATGTCGACGAATGCCAGTAATTTGTCAAGTCGGTTTGTCATCGATTGATCGGCCATCCTGATAGCGGTGTTCACAGTGCCTGCACGGACCTTGCCGAGTCTCGAATATCGTCCGTTGATGCAGGCATAACATTAGTTGTAATTCCACCAACATCAGTTAAACTGCAGGGTAGAAATAGGATGAACCTACTTCCGACAAGTGAATTAACAGGATATCATCCGAACTTAGACATTGTAGGGAGAGTTCTGCTACATTCTGCCCGGGAGGCTGCTTGGCAGTACTAGTGCCAGTTCTGCCCACAATGTTACCAATATGTAGCCCCTTGTTTTTTTTTTGACACTTGTATTCATATTGAGTTTGTTTTTCGTCAATCATTCAACTGTGGGTGAAATTTAGTAACGATTGGCTGTGCAGTTTAGCATGTGAAATGCACAATCGATCCATTCAGGCGATGATACTATCCCCCTTCTAGTTCCATGATGACCGGAGACTGGAGTTCCTGCATCCATGTCCCTTCACAGCTTCTAAAAACATTAATCTAACTTGCCAAGTCTATGCATGACTCACCTGAGGTTCACCTTCGAATTCATCCATGTGACATGTACTACTCGAAGCCATCCATCCTGACCAAATTTTCTGGGCAGATCAGTTGCCAAACGTCCCAATATTAATTGTTTGATGAGTTAGTTATTACTACTGCTCAGCGTAAGCAGCCTGAGTGTGCACTATGGGGCATCAAAACATCGAGATTACGCCTAAATCTAGCCTGCTGGAGTAGATAGATGCTCTCTCAGCGAGAGATGTCCCCAAATATATGCAGAGTAGATGTACCTAACTGCTTTGACTTCCAGATCCTCTAGCGCTTGAGTCTGGCGTTCACATGAGACCTGGTGAGACAAATTAGATACCATATTCAAGTTTTCTATACAGGATCATGATGGAAGGCGTAAAGCCACATGTCTCTCATAGTGACACGAACGGGACATATTTGTGATTAACAGCCTTCAAGTTGAAATGCCACTGACCTTTCAGGCCTGGTATGTGTGACCATTCGTGAACTTTGAATGGTGGCGCACATACCTCGAAGTGACAAATGACACAATATCTGGCAACCAAGAAACTCTTGACAAGTAACAAGGGATGGTAGACTGTATTATGGCTAAATCCAGCAGGTTGACGGAGTCAGGTAGTGGCTTTGTTGATGCCAAAGCGCACAGCTATAGAATTCTATTGTCTGGTGCGGGTTTATATGTGGCCTTTGAGGTCATGTCCTGGCTATTTTCGGAAGTCTAAGTATTGTTTCGAAACGAGCCGCAAGTACTGACTCGGCTGAGAATACCTCAAAGGCGAGTATACCTCGCTGTCCCAAGGCATTTCAATCAAAGAGGTTGACTGCGCCAGGAACCTTACTGTTCACCTACACGTCAGCGCATTGGCTGCGGTTTAAGCATACGTGGTGTTGGGATCCAGGAAACCTGTGCTTCAGAAATACCCACCCGCATAGACCATCCGGCTTTGGATACCTCATTTGCCTGAATGTGTTCTCATTCAGTGCATTCTCATGGCGGGTCCACACACAAAAGAATATCAATGATCGATTGCATCAGGTGCGATGGTGTGATGACAGTAGATATATAGGACATGTCGCACCTCTATTCTGAGTCGATACATGTGTCACAACTCAACAAGCAAATAAACGTGATGAGCAGAGACTAGGACTTAAACATCTAAGATAATCACAAGAAGAGGAATAGAGCAAGTATGCCTTGAGTCGATTCAAGTAATGAATACACAAGAGGTTTGAACTGAAGAACTACTGACTACAATTGACTAACTATATACACTAATTGAAACTGAGATCAAAACTGAGTTCTAACTACTAGCCAATTATTAAATAAAAAAGAGAATCGTATGATGTACCTGAGACTAATAATAATAATGATGTCATAGAATGTTCTGGATCATGTCACGTGACATTATCTTATCTTATCTAAGGATAATCATAGAATGTATCTTCATCTTCTGTTATCGGAGTAACTTGTGTAGTGGGCGCTAAAGGAATTGTAAAGGGAGATTTAGGAGATTTAGGAAGCATTTGTGACAACACGTTAGACCAGTAGCTCCATGACATCAAGACATGGAAAGAATAAATGCATGCAGCCAGTATGAATACTGAATGTGTTCGTAAGTATGGTGTACCACAAACAACTGTCAACTAACTATAAGTTTGGTTGAATGACATGAATCAAGGAATGCAGTGAATCTCACCATCATCTAGAAGTTGATATTTGAGAATGAATCAGCAATAGAGCATGAGAAGAAGAAGGGTGGTTGGTAAGCGTGAAATTGGTGCATTCATTATCACTCGTCTTTGTTTTGTGGCCATCTGAAGATCAAGTAATTAGTACCGCAACGTCCTTTGAGTGTATGATAGGTCCACTCCGGAGGAAGTATGAAGGAAAGCTGTTGGAAGCAATGAAAACTTCAAACCAATCTCAGAAGTATTTGCTGAGTCAGCACATACTCTGCTTCTGCACAATGATGCTGGCAATGACATGATGATTCGTAATGAAGATTATGCTTTCAAATGCGTATGCCTTCGTGCTCGAGCTCCTGGTTTCTTCTTTAATCCCTACCACCACAACTAGTCAACAACTTAGTTACCTTTGATTCTTGCTCACACAACAGCTTTCAACAACTGCTGAGGCACCTTCTTATGGTGGATCTTTAGTGACGGTTTGATTTGCCGTTATGCCGTGTGTATTTTTCACAGTCCGCTGTATTTATTGTTGTATATCTTATATTTATCATTGTATATTCTAGCCAATATGTTACAGGTAAGGTAGAGGTCATGCGGATTCTACCCACCTCATGTGATTGTGACTGACCATGACGCTGTGCAGGATAAGTGTGTAAGCATATGCTGAGCAATGCCGAACGTGCACGAGCAAGCATAAGAAAGGTACTGTATGTATCAAGCTCAGAGATAAAATATGTGCTGCCCATTTCTTCAAATGTATAAGTAGTATATCAGTAGTAAGCACCATAATATATTGCTCATTGTATAAGTAGTCAGAACTGATGCTTGCCAAGGGGTGGGTGGTTGTCAGCGCTTCAGCGCCGCTCATCAAACTCCTTCATGATTGAGGTGGGAAGTATGCGGTGTCCACAATATTTCTTTACCGCCCATGCTGCTTGTGTTCCGTCGAGGCCTTTTCAGTAAGCATCAATAAATCTGGCTGATCTGATGGAAAATCTACAATTCCCATCAGAAATCTGATTGATAAGTTATTGATATGAGTCATACCATTGTATTGCCAACATCGGTACTGCATCTAGTGAGTCAATGACATTCTTTTCAAGGGCAGCAGTTGACAATGAACTATCCTTCATGCAGTATATACGCTTTGCAAAACCCCAGCACTGCTCAATGAAATTGAGCTCACAATGGAATTTCGGTAAGAAAATCACATCAAAGTCTTGTGCACAGCACGAGGCTTCAAGTACTGACTCTACATTAGCAAAATCAGGCTGACTGTACATTATCTGACGGCAGCAACAGTCATCCTTCCCATCTCCTGGACATTTAAAGTCCTTGCATTGGGCTTTAAGATTAGGTGCGTTTGTATACCCACGTTCAACGAGAATCTGTGACATCCCTTTGAACCACCCAGATTTATCGTTCGGACCCTCGGGGAAATAAAGGGACTGTGGATCCCCGTTCAGAAGTCATCCATCTCCCATGCAAATTTTCCCCTTGAGGGGCTTCCCATCAGGACCGTTTGTTGAGACAGAGACCCCCCATGTAGATGATGGCCATTTGGGCATTGTACGAGCAGACAAGGCATCATCTGCCCTCTTCAGGTGTGTGCGCACATTGTCGAAAATGAGAACATGATCCTCATCAGGATAATCTTTCTCCAGGATACTCATTGCCTTTGCAGCATGGGCAGTTATATCCTGGTTGGTAAAGTAGCCGTCTCGAGCCTTCCCTGCCCTAAATAGTACCCGTGCACTCTCACTTCCATCTTTTGAATGCAGAAATCCGTAATCCGCAGAAACGAAGTCCGCCACCATCAAGGAAGCGCCCTCCCCTTTTGGCTGTGGCACTGCACCCTCGGAATCGTGAACCCAGCGCTGCTTCCTTCTGTCGTTTGCATAGAATGTCGACTCGTCGTGAAACCATACCACCACTTGGCGACCAGAAGCTGCTGCTGCTGTACTAACCTCCTCAACCTCCTCAACAGTAACATCATCCTGCTTCCACTTCCGCATTCGTGGCTGATAACGAATCCACGCCGGGAGGAAAATATTTTGGCGGTAATGAACAACATCTTGACGTTCATGGCCATCAACATATTGCCCTTTCGGATCCTTTGTCCAGCGGTACCCGAGTTTCTTCATCCACCGCTGAGCTGTCGTGAGTGAGATCCCTTTTTGAAGCCATGTAAAGTCTGATTCTCTGCAACATTAGAATAATCAACGATGTCCTGGGCACAAACATATTTGCCGCAGCTTTGAAGATGATCCTTTACAGCTGATGCTAAACCCTCATCGTCGATCCGCGAGAGTTTGCAAGGTGCGTCACGGATCGGTAATGCTTCTCGGTGGCTAATATATGCCTTCGACCAGTGCCGAAGACGGCGAGACATATAGTCTCCCTTGGTACTCTTTCCTCCTCGTGCATTTCGTGCAGCTCTATCAGCGGCAAGTTGCCAGTGTCCCCCAACAGGATTCGCTGCGTGAGTTCTCCCATCCTTGCCAACATCTACATATAACCATAGAAAGTTTTTCATGTGCACCAGCCTTTCTTTCAGCACAGGGGGCAATTTGGGGTCTTTGTACCCAGTTTTATCTTTTCGTGGTGGCTTGAGCAGTTGTTGCAAGCTGTCAAGAGCTTTGCGAGCTTCCTCGATGGTAGGTGGCTTTCTCAACTCAAAACTATAATCGCGCTTCTCACCATCTTCACTAGCAGCATCCGTTTCGTCATCATCAACGAAATCATCAACTATCTCGTGGGCACCATAACAGTCATGAGAGATGACCTCTGGTAAGTCTGTAATCTCCTCAAGTATACCAGTCTGAAGATAGTCGTTTTCTTGCCAACGCACTCCGCGAATGGCAATCAGGTCATCCTCATCCTCCACTTCCTCGCATTGGACTGTCTTGAAGTGCGCTGAGGTCACATGCTCGAGATTACCGGATGGGGGATGTTGAATGCAGGGCCCAGGGTATGGTGTCATGACATCGTCGATATCGATACTAGTTGACATTGCGGCAGCAGAGTCAGAGGCCTGATCATACCAGTATATTGAGATTGTCTAGTCTATTTACAAGGTACATCACTCACATTCTCATCTTTCTCTGTCACAGAACACAGAACTGAAGTATTTTTCCTTTTCTTAGATGCTCGTGCTAGTACCAAATTATCTCTCGAGCGTTTCTGCCCCCGTGTTTTGTTGCCCATGGTGCGAGGGTAGTATCGGCAACACGGCACAGCACGTCGGAGTATCATATACATACGTTAATGTTACACTCCGCTAACAGTAGTTTCTAATTTTTCAAATAACAAACGTTTGACTGCATTTCTCTTAATTCTAGTTAACGGAAAATGTCCGCAGTACTATTATCAATATAACTGAGTAGCCGTTTGATGTACAAGGCTCCCAATGAATTGATATTACAATTTTTGTCTTCAGTCACTTTTTCATCACGTTTGTCACGTGAGGTGGGTAGAATCCGCACGACCTCTACCTTAGTTTCTGATGTGCGCAGAACTGATTATGTAAGCGAGTGTTGTTTGTTGTTGTCCGGATTACTATCACTTATCTATGACCTTACAACAATATAACAATCATATTTGCGTTCAGCGACCCGATGCACCCTCTCCCTCATCTCACACACTAAGTCTATAGCGCCGAAAGCATAGATTGTCAGTTGTTTGCATAAGGAACTAAATTTAGAAGTTCTGCGACGACTTCAGTGACTTCAAGGACTTTATAAGATTATAAGACTATGAGGACTACGACGACTTCAGCGACTTCTGAGACATATAAGACATAAATTCGGGAGCAGCCAGACACTTGATACCATGAAACTATAATTCTTTCAATCACCCCTATGTATCGTACAAATACAGATATTGAAGTCCTCAAACCGAGAAGTGCGTGTTAGTAAAAGTACATTCCGTTGCTAGATATATGCTATGTGTGGTATGGATATAATGAGCAAAAGTAACAATGACTCAAACTAATCTAAAGCCGCGAACGATCTTGGATCCAGCCGATCGATGTCGTAGCACAATAATTCTGCTTGTGCCTCGGTTACAGCCTTGATAGTGTCCTTGGACGAAGTTGTCATACGTTGACCAAGTCTCGATTTCCATTGACTACGGGTGGCGAACGCGCGTGAATCCCTATTTTGTATCGCGGTGATGTGCGTCATGAACCATGTTTCTAGACTTGCTGTCCACTCTCCTTCCCACTGCATGTACTCGTCAAAGATATCCATGGGAGGCCATAAGCTGTAGTTGTCGTCGGCGAGGCCTAACAGGGTACTAATGTGAGCGTCCGTCACCATGTCGTCAACATCGGTGCCGATACGCTCGACATTCGAGTGTATAAGTGCGTCGCTTGAAGGGCCAGACAGGGCAGCCGAAATTAAGTTGTCTGGTCCAAATTGAATTGCAATTCGCCACAAAAGGCTGCCCATGCCACAAAAACGGCGGCTGGATGGAAGTCGAAGCATGTCCCTGACGCTGTTGTCATACCGCTCAAACTCCCTGTTGCCCCTTTTGAGCAAGAGAGGTTGTTGGTCCAGATAGACGGGCCGTGGCGCTGAGAGAGTGTTCATTGGGCTAACGAGGTGCTGGGGGTTGGCAAAGACCCGCCAATCAAGTCCGCGAGAGAGACAACGAATTGCGAAAAACCATAGCGGGACATCGGGATATTGCGCTCTCCATAGACGCAGCCTGATTTCAGTCCTCTTGGATACGACCAACCTACCACGAGATATGACATGCAGGAGGTGGTATGGAGGGTAGCAGGCAATGTGGAGAAGGCGGTTTTCAGGGTCGCTACGCAACGACGGGGAAAGTGGATTGAGATCGTCATACTGTGTAAGGCAGTTCGTTCGACCTAGTATGAAGCGCGTTATGGAGTTGTATGCAGGACGGGATCCCATCCTGTTGAATCCTGCGACGGTTGTCGCGGTAGAAGAAGGCAAAAATTGTAAAAAACCCATTGGGAGCGACAAAGTGCCAGGAATCAATGGTAGCGCAGCAGGTACGTTCGTGGAAGGTGCTCGTGTAGGATACGAAGAGTGGCCTGAATCAACAGCTATAAATATAATATTAGTTCAGGATTCAGAATGATGATAGTATCCACTCACGGCACCGGTTTGTTGGTGGCCTGCGATGAGGAGAAGGTGCTGTGATGAACAAAAAATTAGATATGATAGGCTGTCTATTTTCTGGGAAAGCAAACGTACTACGATAACTTCTTCGGACGGGACTATGGTGACGGGTAGGTTGTCTGTTACTTCCTCGAGCTCTGTCAGGTAAGGGAAATCTACCGCGGCGAGTAAAGCGTTCTTGGGAAGGTGATCGGGATCGGTAACGACGAGCAGGGGCGTGACGGTCAGACTGAGACGGAGGGTAATCTCTATATGAGGACGGTCGATGGCGGGAAGACATTTCTCGACGAGATGGATAGTATGACGATCCACGGGGAGGAGGGGATAATGAACGACGTGATCGGTTTGGAACAAAGGGTGCACATGGACGAGGAGAAGGATCTCTACGATTGACTATATCTGCCTTGACTTTGGTTGGAGATAGGGCGTTTGACTCAGGGATCACTTCGCCTGGTTCATTATCAACATCCATTCTGTCGTCCGTAACAGTATGCTTCATTCCACTGCCCGAAGCTGCGCGCTGTAGCTCCCGTTCAAGGCGTTGCTTTTCGAGGCGTTGATATTCAAGTTCCTTCTGCCTCTTGATCTCGAGCTGTTTCTGCCTTTCGATCTCAAGGTCCTGCTGCCTCTTGATCTCGAGCTCCTTCTGCCTTTCGATCTCAAGGGCCTGCTGCCTCTTGATCTCGAGCTCCTTCTGCCTTTCGATCTCAAGGGCCTGCTGCCTCTTGATCTCGAGCTCCTTCTGCCTTTCGATCTCGAGTTGCTTCTGCCTCTCAATCTCGAGCTCCTTCTGCCTGTCGATCTCTTTCTCCTTCTTCACCCGCGCAACCTCCACTGCTCGCAAATCAGCTTTATCCTTGTATGTTTTTATCAGCCGCTGCTTCCTTTCATTCGTTTCGGTTTGACATGGTGGCGGCCCGTCCGGTGTTGTCGAAGGAGGAGGGGGGGGACCCACTACCGTATCAGACGTAGACACATTGGAAATTTCTTGTGACACCGCGTTAATATGTTCGTGAGCGATCTGCTTGAACCACATCGCTCGTGTATGGGCAGGGTTGGGGATGCCGAGGCGATCGCCAAAGGCATTATGAGTAATGGTGTTGACACAAAACAGTCCGCAAGAGATTGAATCTTGCTGGATGCCGTGTGGCAAGGTATTTCCTTGGTCTTCGAATGGGCCACGAAATCTCACAGTAAGCCACCGCTGTAACTTTTGAATGAAGCTTCCGATTTCGCATCGCGGATTCAGTGAGTCTCCTGTCTTCCAATCAGTTTTTATCTTGCCAGTCAGCGAAATGGCCTACCATAGCACAGGGTTTTCCGTTTAAAGTCAATGCGAAAAGCAACAAAGTGGGACATTGCGGGGATATACGCTGGGAAAAAGAGAACCTTCCCTTCAGCGAGTGTCTGTTCTAACGTCTTGAATGCGTGGGGCAGTGAATAAAAGTTGGGTGTTGTCATGCAGATCGCATGCGCGAGCTCGGTATCTGTGATGACGAGGTTGGACTGGTTGGCGACCAATCGTCGGATAGTGGATTGTATCATCATGTCCACGATAGAGTCCGACAACCAAGCGTCGTCCGACAATAATCGTGCGAGCTGTAAGGAGCTTTTTAGGCTGGTTGAAGGTCGCCCAGCCAATGTCTTGTGGTATGGTAGACGATACATCTCTACACGGGCATTGACATAAACGATACCGGACTGATGAGTTGACCCCGAGTCGCTCGCGTAAATTTTGTCCTGTATCCACCGATTGGCAGTAAGCCACGTCATGTTAGCATAGCGCACCGCGTGTAGGCTTTCCCAAAGATTCAATATCCAAAGAGGCAACGGTTGGTCTTTGAATTGGGGATGGATGATCGACCGCTTTCCATCACGAATGGCATCACCGAGAGACTCTCGAAGGCTGTAAACCCACGACTTTGGAGGTATGTATGGTGGGAGGACCAGGTTCTCGTTCGGGCGCGCTCTATCAAAGCATGATGCTCCAGTCTGTTCGAAGGACCCATCGTCGATGTTGGGCAGCTTGAAGTCTAATATCCGCCGCACATTGACAGCGTCGGATAATGGCAGTAGTATGCTGGATACTTCCTGTGGGATGTCCATAATCTCCGATAAAAGGTCTAGGTCTTCCGGATCCAATGCTTTGTTTCCTCCATCGACCCATTTTCCGACCGGTACATGGACAGTGATAGGCGGAGGAGGAGCGGGGCCAACTGTGCTAGGGGGAGTGGCGTCATCCTCGTCCACGTCAAACATATCCTCCTCGTCGGTACCGGAGTAGTCGGAGTAGTCGTAGTAGAGTTCTATATCTCCCGTTGGTGGATGAAATATCTCAGACGGTACATAATTCTTGAGCTCTTTGATTTCTTCGTAATTTTTGGTGATCTCTTTGCGCGGTTGAAATTTGCCTCTGGTGACGAATATACGCTTTTGGGCTTTCTGGCCTTTGAATGGGGGCTCTTGGCCGTCTGGCCAGAATTGGCCTGGCTTGCTGCAATAGTCGACGGCTGACGTTAAGGAGTTAGACGAGAGTCAATAAATATTCGAAGGACAAACATGTAGGGCCCCGTTTTTGGCGCGTGGGGATTTGCTCGACCCCTGCCAATGGGTCCTCTGCCCAAGACGAAGCTCCGAGGGACGTTGATGCTTCGTCGTTTTCTAAGGAACGGAGATGAGCAGTTTTAAGTAAGGACTGACGATTTGTCTCACCGGGAGCACGCGCCTCCACCGGGGTTTTTTTAGAGACAGACATGACTGCAATTGGTCTACGAGCCTTTGGCTTTGTTGTGTTAGTGGGGCGGAGGCGAGGCATGTGAGGCATCGGGGAGGGTATGTAGCGCTGAGAAGTTCGATGTCAGACCAGAAGTCGAAGGACTAAACCACGGAAAGACGACTCGCTGGAATTTCCAAAGAGAAGTGTAGGTGGTTAGGATGGGTTATATCGACGAGAGGTTGGGTGCGCACAGTGGTGTGGGGTGTTGAAACGCAGATGGGTAGAAATTAGTTGTCGGAATGCTTGCGTCCTATGATTTTTGAGTATAGGATTGGAGAAATATAAACCACGGAGAAACGACTCGCTGGAATTTCCAACGAGAAGTGATCTTGGGTATGCAATGTAGTTGAGGAGGACAAGTGACACAGATGAGTTTAAGTCCAAGGATTTGACCAATATTATGTGAGGTTCTACAATATTGATCCACATTCCACACTCAAACGTGGAAATTCCATTTCGGTGCTGTGGACAATGCTTCTGTGAAGGTGTGAATCCTTCAACTGTCGTCAAATGTAATATTTTTTGAGATTGAAGCCCAGTGAAAACTAACTGGGGTTCGAGAATGGATGGGGTACCGTGAAAATTGTCTAGGCTGGGCGGGGGAACCTCCCCAGAGAAATGAGACTAGTAGGAGCACATGTGCAAATGTGCGTTTGTGCATCATTGTCCAGGTTGTGGGCATGCGATATAGGCCATCAGTAAACTGGTGAGACTCAGATATTCCCAGCCGAAATGCTCTTTGCTAGACATGACGTTATAAGACAATATAAAGCAATATAAAGTGATGTAAAGTAATATATACCTCTGGGCCTGGCGTGATTACATTGCTTTATATTGCTATATATTACCTTGCATCGTGATATACAGGAAAGAAGCATTGCCCTTGGAAAAAACTGCAATATATAGCCATGTAATAGTTTCACCGGTTTACTGATGCCCTATTCGCGTTATCCTACGTTATACCAAAACTGCTACAATGATATTGGAAATGTGTATTACAGGTAGATGGCTACAACAAAGCACGACTGCTGGATGCGCTGCTGCTGTGAATTGCAACCTACACTCGTTCGGGCGCGTGCTAGCCCGCACTTGTTCCCAATTGCACTGTAGCACTGGGCCGTCAGCAGATGATCAAGATCAGAAACAGCGAGATCAAAAGAAATCGGAGAGAGCACGCTACCTGACGTAGGAGTGTCAGCATGATTTCCATTGATTGCGTTCATGGAAGCGGGACAACGGGGAGAGGACTGCTGAATTACAGTAGGAAAACTTGGGGGTGAGGCGATATGGGGACGCAGAGTGTTTGCAGCCATCCATGGTCACGACAACGAACAACGTCCTATGGCGATGGAGGTATATGAGAATTGCGTTTCACATCCTAAAGAGGGAAAGGGTCGACGACCAGGTTGTCTTGCCGGAGAGATGACTAGTCTGAGATACAGACTAATAATCTAGTCAAACGTCGATATCGATGTTGACACGTTAAAGGATTGTCAGAAGTGATTCAAAGAACTAATATTCCATAATGGTAATTCGGTCCTCGTTTGTCAGTTGTTTGCGTAACTAAATTTGGACTTATAAGACTTTGGTGACTCGGAGTGTTTTGGAAGACTTTAGAGACTCTGGCGACTTTGACGAACTTCGGAGTGTTTTGGATAGAAGAGTACTGGTGCATGGGGTTCAAGTCAAACATGGCGACATTGACCGATTTTAGCGATTTCCGAGACCAGGGACTTTGGCAAAAACATCTGCTTCGAATTACGGAGCAAAGGTTTGCACTTGAGGCCTTGGAACGTCGAAGTGTTTTGGATGGGGGATCACTGCCGTGGGAGGTTGAAGCCAAACGTAGCGAGTCACTTGGGAGGCTTCGAAGACTTTGGCGACAGCATCTCATCTACTTCGAATTACGAAGCAAAGACCAAGGCCAGAGGGTTTCAGATATAAGGGCACTGGCGCGAAAGGTTCAAAGTCAAATTTCGGAGACTTCCAAGACTCCGACGACATCTGCTCCGAATTACGAAGTAAAAGTTTGTACGAACGTCGGGGTGAAGAGCTCTGGCGTGAGAGGTTAAGTCAAACGTGGTAGTTGGTTACTTTGGTCGCTTCGAAGACTTGGCAACATCTGCTTCGAATTACGGAGCAAAGATTTGTAGTTGTAAATATTAGGGTTAGAGACTACAGAAACTTTGACCACAACATCTGCTGCGAATTACGAAGCAAAGGTTTGTACTTGAGCAAAGGTCGCAGCGTTTTGAAAAAAGCCTTGGCACCATCGACGATGGGATGTTCAAGTCAAATGTGGCACCTTGGGAGACTAGATTGGCGACTTTAGTAGCTTTAGCGACCTGCGAGACTTTAAACATTAGGCTTAGAGGCTATAGATCGAGACGTTGCTCGCAAGCATCTGCTTCGAATTACGGAGCAAAGGGGTGTGCTTGACGAACGTCAGACTCTGCTTGTGTTTTGGAAAGAAGAGCATGGAAGAAGAGCGCCAGACCGTGGGAAGTTGGCATGATTGAAACGTGTCAACTTAGTTTACTTCGGAGACTTCCAAGACTCTCGGCCTCTAGGTGACTTCCGACTCACCGAGGCTTTGTGCAGATTCAACACTGAACAACATATGATGATCGTCTTTCAGTAGCTATGGACTTAGTTCAAAACGCAAATCCCGTCGGAAAGCAACCATCCACGCAAGCTGCCCTCTCATGGCAGCAATGACCTAGTCCGCGTTTGAATATATCGCGCAGACGGATCATAACACGTTGCCTCAATCTTGATTCACTCCACCGTTGCGGAACTCACTCCGTCACTCAATCAGAAACCATTTGCACACAAAGAGCGTGAGACACGTAAACTGTACCTCAAGGAAAGAGGGCGAGGTATGCCTTACCGCTGCGTGGTTGTTTGTATGTCTCACTGTTGTCAGAACGTGTCTTGGCGCCTACCGAGAGGCCAGTTGCCATTGTCATTCGCCGATTGGAGAAGGCTGGATACGACCAAGTGGACAGTCTTGCTTTTCTCGGTGCAGAAGACATGACGTTCCTTATAAAATTCGTTTATAAAAGTCAACTCCTCGACCCAACAGTAAGTTTATTCAGGAAAACATTATAATCCGATTTGACCCCTTGATTTCAGGATGAGGACGTTAGATTTGATACATTCGACCTGGTCGACCTGACAGGCTGTAGTCTACCCACCATACCCATCGTCCTCCATTAACACGCTGGCTCAATCGTAATTCTCAATCTCTCGCGTAATCCAATGGTTGAAATACCCCTGGATTTTATACAGTCCTGCACAACCCTCCGCGATCTCAAAGTGTCTAGCATAGCGATGAAGAAAGTGCCCCAGAGTGTTCAGCATTCCACCAGCTTATATCGGCTCGACCTGTCGTGTAATCGCATCGTGGACTTGGATGATGCTGGCCTCGACCGTGTACCTGAGCTTTCAAGCTCGAGGCTCCGGAATAACAGGACAGAGCAGCTGAGCGAACCAGTGAACAGACTAGCTGCTCTGGTATTTCCCCCGCCTCCAATTTCAAACAACAAGTTCGTGAATGTGCCTAGAGTCATCTATCAACTGCCCAGTCTTGATGAGCTTGATATGTCTTTCAACATGACCACTGAACTTCCGGAGGAAATTGGGCGCCTCACTAGTCTCGAGCGCCTGATTTTGATTGGGAAGGTGGTCAAGTTACCCGAAGAATGCAGAAGTCTTGTCAAACTACAGTTACTTAACTGTCGGAGAAACAACATATCCGACATTTCCATGGCCTACGCCCTACCCACACTCCAAATTCTTTATGCCGATCATAATTCCGTTCACGCCCTTCATCTCTCTATTGGTCCCGGCCTGTCAGTTCTGGACGCCCCCCACAACGATATCACATTCCTCAAATTCGCTCCTAGCTCTCCACTGCAAATATCGCTCGCCCTCACATTACTCGATGTCTCCTACGCTAAACTTTCCTCTCTTGATACTTTCGATCTCTCTCAGCTCCTGCCCTTCAAACTCTGAAACTTGACCACAATGAACATCGCACTCTCCCTGACTCCCTCGGCGAACTATCCCATCTCATACACCTCTCCTGCTGCGACAACAAACTCGTCTCTTTACCCTCCACTATCGGCCTCCTTCAACGCCTAGAAACCCTTGATGCTCATAACAACAGCTTGACGGAGCTGCTTGTATCCCTCTGGAATTGCGCATCGTTAACGTTACCTCAAATTTGCTTGCTAGTTGGCGTGATCTTCCTGGAGATAACTTGATTGCACCGGCGCTATCTGGAATAACTCTCGAGATCCCTTCATCCTCATCAGCCAGTCACACTCCAATAAAGCCCTCCAATGCTACATGGCATACAACCCACCTATCTACTTGATCCAGCATGCGTGGAGGAGAAGGGTTTGATATAGACTTATTAGCATTGCGGAGGGGTGCTAGTCTATCAGGAAAGGCTGTTGGACGTGGTGGCGGAAGAGGAGTCAGAGCTTCAAGCATAGAAGGATTCAATACATAATGCACGATCTCTACGTTCACAAATATTAATGTTAATACATGATAAATTAAATGTCTTCGAAGCGAAGTCGCCAAAGTTACCAAGGTCGCTGAAGTCCTGAGGCCGCTTCAACCTTCCAAACCTGGATGTCTCGTAAGATGTCGTACAAGTGTGACCACACTGCCTAAACCAGCTTACACTTTTAAGCAATACCATCATTGAATATTGACTTGTGGTTTGTGGACGCGCTCATTGTTACATATACGCCTCATCCGTACGCTAACTTTTCAAACCAATCTCTTGCACTACCTTTACCCCAACACCGTGTCTTTGGCTTCTACTTGGAAATTCCAGTTAGTCGCACTAGCACGGTCCCAACTCATCACCTGCGTTGTAATCGTGATGTCCCAACACAATACAGAGTCTTCCAGTGCTCTTCATAAACATCCAAGTCTGCCTGCCATTCCAACAGCCCCGCCACCCCCCCCTGCACCTCCTTCAATGTAAGTTGCGAACTTCCCCAACCACCGCTAACACACTCACACACAGCACAGATCATGCTCCAAAGACAGAAACTACTTTTATTTGAAGGAGGTAGACTCGATCCTTTTCTCGGCCACGCAAACCGTGTGCCCATTTCCCTCGGAGGTCAAACCAGATTTCACTCATGAAGATCCCGACCCCGAAAACATATTCGACCTGCGATTCAACCTGTCTCACTATATACAGGTCGCAGCTACACCAGACGACTCAGAACTCAAGTACACAGGCCCGCTCTTCCAGCGCCTTTCCACCATTCGAATAGTCAGTTCTGGAACAACACACACACTCTCCGGTGAACAAAAAGCCAGCTGGCAATGGCTCGAGAACACCCTACATCACGCCGCGTCCACCTTCAGCATCGACTCTCTACTCCCCTTGGAATTCTCCATGTTGCCACTTCCCTCTTCCTACGGCTACCTTCGCAACCACAAGAAGCACTCTCATGCTCTCAGATGTGCCCGGAGATCAAGATTGGCTTTCCACAGTCTTGTAGGGCTGTTAAACCTATTTTACGGGCGCGCTCTGGTACGGTACGAAACTGCTAACCATGCTGATCCTCGACGCCCACTTTCCCCCTCTCAAACTCTCATCCAATCTGGCCTCAGTGATACACACGTATGTGATATCATCGATGCGCTGAAACCGGAGATGTTAGGGAGATGCGTCGGTGTTGTGTTCAACCCCAAATCCTCTGCGTTGGGCGTCCTATTTCCTTATCTCAACCGCATACGCGTCCCCGTCTGGGTCAAGATAGGAACGTCGAAAGGCATATATTATTCAAATACTTTAAATTATCCGAGCTTCAAACTCGCTATCCCTCAAGGAGAAGAAGAGCTTCGCATCCGTACCATGATCAATAGAACAATCGCAGATGACTTCAGGCCGAGCCCCTCCAACCCCAACCCCGACAGTCTTCACCAATGGAACGCACTTATTGAAGCCCGAAAACACAAGCGCGAGGAATTCTTATCACAAGCCTCCGACAGCATAAAGGAACGAGTCAAGAAAAGGCTCCAGGACGCTGTCAATTTGATCTTACCCACCCGACGTGATGGAACGAGATTCTTCATGTGGTATCGTTCGAAACAAGGGAGGTTCCGCGGAGAGCTCGACTATGAAGATGCGAAGAAGGAATTCGAGACCAGACGACAGGAGCAGTTCGTATACGACGAAATCTCAAACCAATGGGATATTTGTTCCTTATTCGACAAGGATCGAGATGCAGAACATGACGACGTTGCATTCGACCACCCCTCAGAGGAGCTCGATACCACGCCAGCTCCGCGACTAAACAACCCTCCTACACTTTCGTCCAACCACAATGAGTTGGGAAGAACAGTGGTGCACCCAACGCCTATTAGGCAGGATATTTTATTTGGCACCTCACTAGAAGATGTCCTATACAGCCGTTATGGACTTCTCTGCAGCACACAGTCCGAAATAGAGTCTGCATCAGACTTTATCCACATCGAGGAATCTCAAATCGTCGATATTTACACTATTCGCAAATACATAATGGAAGTCAACCTCCCCTCAGAACACCGCAGCAACGAATTTGCCATCCGTTACTTTATCTCCTCCCTCGTACTCGAACTTCAACCACCTTCCCTATTATGGGACCTACATCCCATCCACGCTCGGGAACTCCTTACACGCAACGTGCATTTCAAGGTCGAGCCAGTGAAGGACAGCACTCTCGCTGGCTACTTGCTGCTCCCACTCGTCCCTAAATACGCACGAACTTGGAACTTGTTTGTCCCGAATGCCACCTCCATTATTCAATGCATCAGACAACAGTGGGGGCCATCTTTAGAAGATGTCATCCTCTGCTTATGCGAGCGCGGTATCCCGTTCAAACTCCTTTTCAAGGTCGCATACCCTTCGATTCCCCGTCCCATAACTGTCTTCGAATCCAACCGCCGTCCTCATGGCTGGACACCAGACAAGTTCGAATACATAGACTACGAACTTCGCCGGAATCGTTTGTTAAGATTACCGCATGTCAGAGTCGCTGTTGCCCAAGCCGGAGGTATTCTCTGGCGTCTGTGCAAACAAGAGCTGGCCAGCGAGATACCCAACGGACCTTCACCCAACGTCCTCTATTTTGCGGATACATCTCAAGACGCGTCCCACACCTATCTCTTCGATACCCTTACCGAGCATGAGATCGAGATACTATGCGGCATATATCACGTTGATACAGGTATGCCCTTTCCTACTCCTCTGATGCATCCGCGTTGACACCCATTCACAGACAGACGCGCTCAAACTACTACATTGGCATGGTGGCCAAATCCTCAGCTGTGGGATTCATCCGGAATGGACACAGGATACTGGACCCTTTCCTGCGAACAAATGTTCCAGAGCAGGCTCGAAAAAATACGTACCGGAACTGCGCCTTTACTTACCACCAAGAAGTGGAGGTCAGACCTGAAGTACTACAAAAACCAGAGCAAGAAAATCCATAGCCGTACTGACAAAGAATGTCGACAATTGCTTGACTGAATCATTTCATGTATACCAACAGTAATTCTATCGCTGAGCTGGCCTCACAATAAATACGTGTATAAATACCCGTTCCCACATCCCGTAGATCTCCTCAGCATTATTCTGCTTACTAGTATCAAGAACTTTCGTCTAATTGAGACTTCGACTAGGGGCCATACTGGACAAATTGTTTTTTCGCTTTAATTTGCAAAACTTGTCTTGGGTAGTTAGTGTTGCTGCAATAAAGTCAAGGATGATGTTGAAAGGACCCGGTGACCTTATTTGGTAGGATCAAAGTCGCAATCGAGTGCGACGTCGTCGCGACGAGTTCAATGCCAAACTCTGGAATTTTGTCCAATACGGACCCTCAGATTCAAAACATCTTGATGTATATCTTGATTTTAGTTTCACCTTCGCAAGGCACCGCTTTGCTTTTGGTTTGATTAGATTCAATGTGGGCTCGTTTTTTACTTCAGCTTTGATTACGCATTCGGCTGTGCGCATCACCGAGTCACTACTCGTGTGCATGATGCTGCTCGATACATGCAATACCAATCCAAATTATTCAAGCAGCTTACACTGAAATTAGACAATGGGTCAATACTGTCCTTCGCAAACAGGTGGGAGATGCTGCTCGCTTGGGAGCGCAGCGAGATGGATGTTTGAGGTTGCTGACACTTGTAGGACAGGCGTGTGACGGATGGACTGGTCCAGGCCGATCACTAGGGGCGCTCAAAGTTAAAATGCCCAACGCCCAACCTCATCAGGAAATCGGCCTGAATCTGTTATGACTAAATGCATGTGACAAACAAAAAACATTATTTATATGTCTAGTTTTAGTTTTAGATATCTTTATTATGGTGTCACACATATACAACATGAGATATGATTTTACAAGTATGATATAATTCTGATATGTGTATCATAAGCTCACAGCAGTGTGATGACAGAACATTCCAACCATTATAATTGGTTGGCTTCAAAACACATAATTATATGCTAAGCTTTTGAAATGTATGATATTATCACATGTACAACAGAAGGACATGGTTATATAAGGGGGATATAATTTCGATGCTCATATTAAGGTAGACCTTGCGTGCTTTCAGCAAACATCACGTGATAAAGTGTGATAAAACGTGACAAAAGCACTGATTGTGTATAGGAAAGGTAACAGGATCAGTTTGAGAAAATCAGAGACGGATAAGTTGTAGAGAATAGCTCTAGCTACAAATCATCCGT
>Ga0310811_10003548_pt1 | contig 19643 bp, 21 predicted proteins | sample YCmetagenome_FD_207642 | JGI IMG/M metagenome (GOLD analysis project Ga0310811, IMG submission 207642) | Soil microbial communities from experimental microcosm in Duke University, North Carolina, United States - YC | ecosystem: Engineered > Artificial ecosystem > Soil microcosm > Unclassified ...
TAGACGAGACCCTTCGTGTCGCGGACATGCCGGTAGGTTCCAAACAGCCGGTCCCAGATGGAAAAGATATTGCCGTAGTTGGTGTCCGTCAGCGGCCGCCGGTAATGGTGATGCACCTTGTGCATGTCCGGGGACACGAGGACCCAGGCCAGCGCATTGTCCAGCCATTTGGGGAGGGAGATGTTGGCGTGGTTGAATTGCGAAAAAAGGGCCGACAGCGACTGATACAGAAAGACCAGCCAGACCGGGGTGCCTGCTGCGATCACGGCAATGAGCGTGAACAGCGCCCGGAACACGCTCTCCCCGGGATGATGCCGGTTGGCAGTGGTGGTGTCCACCCAGGTGTCACTATGATGAACGAGATGAAGCTTCCAAAGCCATTTTATCCGGTGATGCAGCCAGTGGATGAACCAGGCGCCGATAAGATCGAGCACCAGCAACCCGACGAGCGTAAAGGCCCAAAGGGGCAACGGCACGAGGTAGAGCAGCCCCGTATGATGAACCGTGCTGTAGTCTGCCGCACGGATGATCAGGGTGGCAAAAGCGAAATTGACGACGACCGTCGTGAGCGTGAAGAATAAATTCAATCCTGCATGGCGGACGCGCCGGTATTGAAACCGGAAGAGCGGAATGATCCCTTCGATGATCCAAAAGAGAACGAGGCCTCCCGCGAGGATGAGGCTTCGTTGGTAAGACGGGATGTGCTGGAAATAATTGACGAGGGTTTCCATATGGTTCATGGCTCTACCCCGTAAGTTACAAAAAATTTTAGCTATTCAGCATCAGCGGCATCACCAGCATGAGCACTTCTTCGTTCTCATCTTCTTCGGTGGGCTTGATGATCCCGGCCTTGGTCGGCGTGGACAACTCCATCCGTACTTCGTCGCTGTCGGTGGACGCCAGCATTTCGATGAGGAAGCGCGCGTTGAATGCAATGGCCAGGTCTTCGCCATCATACTGGCATTTCATCCGTTCCGTTCCTTCGAAGGAGAAGTCGACGTCCTGGGCCGCCAGCTGGAGCTCGCTCCCATGGATGTTCAGCACCACCTGGTTGGTGCTCTTGTTACTAAAGATGCTGACGCGGCGCAGTGCGCTCTGGAAGTCATTGCGGCCAACCACCAGCTTATAGGGATTGTCGGCAGGGATCACCACTTTATAGTCGGGGAAACGGGCATCGATCAGCCGACAGCTCATCTGGGTCGTCCCGTGGATGACAAAGAGATGGTTGCTGTTATAGCTGATCGTGATCTCGTCTTCATTTGCCGGCAGAGCTGATTTTAAAAGGTTCAGCGGCTTCTTCGGTACGATGAGCGAATCGTTCTTGGGACAGGAGACATCCTTACGCTTGTAGCGAACCAACCGGTGCGCATCGGTTGCGACGAATTGAAGGCCCTTTTTATCCATCTCAAAGAACACCCCCGTCATCGCTGGCCGGAGATCGTCATTGCTGACGGCGAAAAGGGTTTTATTGATCGCCGTGACCAACGCAGCAGAGGTCGTCGTGAACGAGGTCGTCTCGTCGCTGGCAGGCTCCTTGGGGAAGTTGTCAGGATTCTCGCCCATGACCTTGTATTTTCCATTATCGCTCGTCAGCTCGACGGCGAAATGCTTGTCGATATTGAAGGTCAGTGGCTGATCGGGGATATTCTTCAGGGAGTCGATGAGGATCTTGGCGGGGATACAGACCTTCCCCGTGTCCTTGGCCTCGACTTCGAGATGCACTTTCATAACCGTTTCCAGGTCGGTTGCGACAACTGTCAGCTTATTCTTTTCCACTTCGAACAAAAAGTCTTCGAGGATAGGCAGAACCGTATTCGCGTTGATCACACCACTTATCTGTTGCAGTTGTTTCAATAATGCCGATGAGGAAACGATAAACTTCATGGATTGTATCTTTGTGGCGAAACTACTGATTTTTGCGTAATAGCCAAGAGATTAGGAAGGACGGCCGTTTCCGGGGCGTCGATTGTTAATTTCCTGTGACTAAACTCGTAAATTAGCGCCTACCAATCGATTATGTTCAAACGAACGGCATTATCCCTCGAACAGGCCCTCCAAAAAGCCCGTCATTACTGCGGTTACCAGGAACGTTGTCACCGGGACGTGCAGGAAAAGCTGTATTCCTTCGGCCTGCGGAAGGCCGATGTCGGGCAGGCGCTGGCGACCCTCATCGAGGAGAATTACCTGAATGAAGAGCGGTTTGCCCTCCAATATGCGGGCGGTCATTTCCGGCTCAAATCCTGGGGCCGCATCAGAATACGATATGAGCTAAAGCAAAAGCAGGTATCCGAATATTGTATAAAGAAGGCCCTGGCGGTGATAGACGAAGGAGAGTACGAGCGGACGCTGGCCAGGCTGGCCGAAGACCGGGCGGAGGCCCTGGCGGACGAACCCAACGCCTATATCCGGAGACAAAAGATACAGGAATACCTGTTGAGGAAGGGGTATGAGCCGGACAGGGTTGCGGCCGTGCTGAAATAATATTACATTGCAGCATGTCGACACTGACCGTAACGACCATCCAGCCCGACCTGGTCTGGGAAGACAAGACCGCCAATCTCCAGCGGCTGGAAGCACAAATTCTTTCCATTAAAGAGCCTACCGAGCTCGTCATACTGCCCGAGATGTTCAGCACGGGCTTCAGCATGCGGCCTGAAGGGCTCGCAGAACCGATGGAAGGCCAGACGCTCCGCTGGATGCGCGACGTCGCGTCACGTCGCCGGGTTATTCTGACCGGCAGTGTCATTATCGAAGAAGAGGGGAAATATTACAACCGGCTGATCTGGATGTTGCCCAACGGGGAATACGGCTGCTATGACAAGCGTCATCGCTTTGCCTTTGCCGGTGAAGACGATCACTATACGGCGGGGCATAAACGGCTCATCGGTTCGGTAAAAGGCTGGCGGATCCTGCTCCTGGTGTGTTACGATCTTCGTTTCCCCATTTGGAGCCGGCAGACCCCGGCGGAGCCCGGCGAGCCCGATCTGGAATATGACTGCATCCTTTACGTCGCCAACTGGCCCGAACGCCGGTCGCTGGCCTGGAAGACATTGTTACAGGCCCGGGCGATCGAGAACCAGTCTTACGTCATTGGCGTCAACCGGGTAGGAATTGACGGCAACAATATTTATCACAGCGGCGACTCGATGATCATCGATCCGCTTGGGGAGATACTTTATCAGGGTTACGGCAAGGAAGAGGTGTTTACCCATACATTGCAGAAGGACCGGCTCACCGAAGTACGGCAGAAATTCCCCTTTTGGCGGGATGCAGATCATTTCACTATAGAACCATAATAACATCTCATGTCAGCAACCGCATTCATCGCCCGGGAACTCTTCACGGGCAGCGAGATCCACACGGGTAAGGCTGTTCTCGTAAAGGACGGAAAAATAACCGCGATCGTCGAAACATCGGCCGTTCCCGCCGGTTACCGGAAAGAAGAGCTGGGCGGCTACCTGTTGGCGCCGGCCTTCCTCGATCTCCAGATCTATGGGGGAAATGGAAAGCTTTTTTCGGCCGAGCTAAGCACCGAAGCCCTCGAGGCTACCTACGAATATTGTCTGCAGGGGGGCTGTACGCAATTCCAGATCACCCTGGCCACCAACTCCATAGAAAAACTCGTCCGGGGGCTGGAAGTCGCCCGGGAATATCGAAATGGGGGAGGGAAGGGATTGCTGGGCGTCCATCTCGAAGGGCCCTATATCAATCCCGCCAAAAAAGGGGCGCATATCGAAAAATTCATCAAAAAGCCGACGGTAGCCGAGATCAGGCATCTTCTCCAAAAAGGAAAGGATCTTTTCCGGATGATGACCCTGGCGCCCGAGCAATGCGACCGCGACAGTATCGAGCTCCTGCTGAAGAGCGGGATCGTCGTTTCTGCGGGTCACAGCAATGCCAGCTACACGGAAGCCGTCGACGGGTTTTACCAGGGCATCCCCGCCGCCACCCATCTTTTCAATGCGATGTCCCCCTTGCAGGGCCGTCAGCCGGGGATGGTCGGCGCCATTTATGACAACAACGATGTCCGGTGCAGTGTCGTTTGCGATGGTGTCCATGTCGATTTCGCCTCGGTGCGCATCAGCAAAAAGATCATGCAGGAGCGGCTTTTCTTTATCACGGATGCGGTGACCGAGGTTCCCTATGGAGAATATATCCATGTGTTCAAGGGCGATCGCTATACCCTTCCGGACGGAACCCTTTCGGGGTCTGCGCTGACGATGCTCCAGTGTGTGCGGAACGGCGTGGAAAAATGCGGCATCCCCCTGCCCGAGGCGCTGAGAATGGCCTCCTTATATCCCGCGATGGTGATGGGTTTGCAGGAGCAATGGGGGTCTATTCAACCGGGAGCCCGCGCGGATCTCGTCCTGCTTGACGAAGAGTTGAACCTACTACAGGTGATCGTCGATGGGGAGCGTTGAGGCAGGTGCTAGTTCTTGCCGGCGCCGCTGTTACGGATCAGCTCTTTTACGCGGGCGGTCTTGAAGTCCTGGCCCTTCCCGATGGCCTCGACGGTAGGCAGCGCCGGAACATCGGGCAACACGCCCCGCCCATCCTTCTCCCGGCGGCGATCGACGACGAGGCGGAACCGCGGCAGGCGGAACCGGACCTTTGTATTCGGCAGCGTTGCATCGGGGATCATCCAGGCCGTATTGCCGTAGTAGCCCCCGCCCGTCTCTTCGCCTACCAGGGTAACATTTGATTGACCTTTTAGTGCGCCGGCAAAAAGACAGGTTGCCGAGAAAGAGTTCCCACCCGTGAGGAGGTAAACATTCCCGTCAAAGTGGAGGTTTTTGAACGGCTTGAAATAATGCCGCTCGAAATAGCCGAAATGATATTTGCCATCACTGCGCTTGCGGCTGGCCACCAGCGAGAGCATCTCGTAGAGAAAGCCGTTGTTGATATACCGGTCGTAAGGACTGTGACGGCGGACGGTATACAGGGAGTCCGCGACCTTGAATTTCTTGTTGATCAGGTAACGGGTAAGCCGGGTCGAAAGGGAGGCGTCACCGCCGCCGTTGCTTCGAACATCGACAACGAGATTCTTGACGCCCCGATCCTTCATCTCCTGGAAGCTGTGCCGGAAAAACCCCCGCAGGTGATAGCCGTGCTCGAAGGTGTTCAGCGTGAGGAAGGCCGTTCCGCCGGCGCTGTCCACCGTAAAGCTGCGAGTGAACAGCAGCTCCCGTTTCTTCCGGTCGCGGCGGGTGGGTGGCCGGGTCTTCTGCGCCGGACCTTTTTCCCGCTGGGCAGTACCGGGTAACAGCACCCGGCCAAGGCTTCGGCGCAGGGTATCGGTCCGGGGATCGTAGATAGGGATGCGGATATCCCTGACGATACCGCCGGTGTCCTTATAGGCGATGTCGAAGGAATCGGCGTAGCCGAAGACATCTTTATACCAGGAGCTAAAATGCAGACCGGTGCTCAGGTACTGGTATTTGCCTGTTTGGTTGAGGCCGTCGGCGACGATATAATTGAAAAGCGTATCCGTCAGCTGCTGGGTCGACCGGCCGTCGATACGCATGATCTGGGTGCCCCTTCGCAGGATCGTGTCCCGCCGGTTGAGGTTGGCGGCGACGACCATCGTGTCGCTCCAGAACTTCAACACCAGCGGGAACTGGCGAAGCCTGGCCGTGTCGAGATAATGAGCGTAGGCTTTGGATGCGCGGATGGAGGTATGACCACAGTCGACCTTGGCGATGACATAGCTGAGGATCGTCCGGAACTGCGGTTCGGTCATAGAATCCTTGATGGCGGCATAGCCTTCGTCGAAATAGGCCGACATGCTGTCCTTCGGAGTGTACCAGTAGAGGCTGGGGTGCCAGGCTTCGAGGAGGTGCCGGAAGACCATATAATCCTTCTGCAGGTCGGCGGGCGCGTATTTCCTGTCCGGACGGAACCCTTTTTCCGAGGTTCCGCAGGCGAAGAGGAAGCACGCTGACAACAGCAGCAAGGAAGTATAGAGTCGGTTCATTCGGTCACTCATTTGGCGGCAAAGGCATTCCACCCCTGTGCGGTGATATCGAAGGTGTTGCCCCCCTTGGTAATGATCTTGTTTCCCTGTTCGGGTTCCGTCATATAACCGATGACGCTGATCTGTTCGTTCAGAACCAGCTTGTCATAATCCTGTTGGGCAATCGTGAATAAAAGTTCGTAATCTTCGCCGCCACTTAGCGCGCAGGCAGTCGGGTCCAGCTCGAACCTGTAAGCGGCGTTGCGCGTCTCTTCCTCGATGGGGATCTTCTCTTCATACAGAACACAGCCGAGCCCGGATTGCCGGGTGATATGGAGAATCTCCGAGCTCAGCCCGTCGCTGATGTCCATCATGGCGGTCGGGACGATACCCGACTGCTGGAAGAACTCGATGATATCCTTGCGGGCTTCTGGTTTCAAGAGCCGGCCGATGACATATTTTTCGTTCTCCAGGTCGGCTTTTACGTCCGGGCTTTCGAGGAAGATCTTCTTTTCGCGCTCGAGCAGGATCAGGCCGATATAGGCGGCGCCGAGGTCCCCCGAGCAGCAGAGCAGGTCTCCCTTCTTCGCGGTGCTGCGTTTTACGAATTTGTCCGGAGCCACCTCGCCGATGGCCGTGACCGAAACGACAAAGCCTTTCTTAGAAGAGGCCGTATCGCCGCCGACCAGGTCGACCCCATAGACCTCGCAGGCAGCATAGACCCCTTCATAGAACTCATCGAGGGCCTCGAGGCTGAAGCGGTTGCTGATCCCGATGCTAAGGGTGATCTGCGTGGGGGTGGCGTTCATCGCATAGATGTCGCTGAGATTGACGACGACCGATTTGTACCCCAAATGCTTCAGCGGGGTATACATCAGGTCGAAGTGGACATCTTCCAGCAGGAGATCGGTGGTGATCACCGTCTGGCGGCCAAAATGGTCAATGACGGCGGCGTCATCCCCGACCCCGACCAGGGTGGAGGCGTTCTTTATTTCGATGTTCGCCGTAAGGTGGTCGATCAATCCGAACTCTCCCAGGGAAGAGATCTCGGTCCTGTTTTCGCTCATAATTTTTATTTTGTCAGAACGGCATGTCTCCCGTTCACCACCTGGACAAGCTCGTCATGGATCTTGCCGTTGGTGGCGACGATATGGGGCTGGTAGGGGGAGTAATGGGCGCCGGTAAAGTCCGAGACCCGGCCGCCGGCTTCTTCTACGATCAGGAAACCCGCTGCGCTATCCCAGGCCTGCAGCTTGTGTTCATAGAATCCGTCAAACCGGCCCGAGGCTACCCAGCAGAGGTCCATGGCTGCCGAGCCGAGCCGCCGGACGGGAACGCCGCCTCGGATCAGCCGGGAGAACACCTCCAGCGGACCGTTGGGCTGGTCCAGGTAGGTATAGGGAAAGCCGGTGACGAGACAGGATTTGGCCACGCTGGTCTCGTCGCTGACCGCGATCTTCTTATCATTCAGCGTAGCCCCATAGCCCCGCTGCGCAAAAAAGAACTCCTTGATAAAGGGATTGTAGACGGCGCCGAGGATCATCTCGCCATCCTGCTCGACGGCGATCGATACGCAGCAAAGCGGAAGCCCATGCGCGAAATTTACGGTGCCGTCAATAGGGTCGATGATCCACTTATAGTTGGAATCCATGACGATCTCTCCTGCCTCTTCGCTGAGGATGAAGTGATCGGGATAGTCGGTCTTGATCACCTCAAAGATCGCCTTTTCCGATTCGTGATCCGCTTCGGTGACCAGGTTATTAACGCCTTCCTTATTGGAGATCAGAAATTCTCCCTGAAAATACCGCTGCATGACAGCAGCCCCGGCTTCGGCCGCCTTTATAAGTGTTGATTTTAGCATGGCGCAAAGATAGGCGAGGTAAGCTCACCTAATGCGGAAAGATATTGATTGAGGATGCCGGTATTGAGATGATAACTGTAGTTGCGACCTTCCTTTTCGCCATCGATCAATCCGGCTTCGACCAGGATCTTTACGTGATGGGAAATAGAAGGCTGCGCGAGGCCGACCACGTTGGTCAAACCGGAACATTCACCACAGCCGCCCTTGCCGGCGATATAGTGTAGGATCTTGAGGCGATTGCTGTCTCCGAGGGCCTTGGATATCTTTTCGATCTGCTTGAGGGGTAATATTGATGTCATTCCATTCAATTGACAAATGCAAATGTATCAATTTTTGTCCATATATTGACAAAAAACACTTAATTCGCGGGCGTGAAACTCAGTGTCATCATCGTCAACTACCAGGTCCGGTATTTCCTCGAGCTTTGCCTGTATTCCGTGGAGAAGGCGGTGAAGGGGGTGGAGGCCGAGATCATCGTGGTGGACAACCACTCCGGCGACGACAGCCTCGGGTACCTGCAGCCGCGGTTCCCGGGAGTGCGGTTCCTGGCCAATACCGAGAATATTGGATTTGGCCGGGCCAATAACCTGGCGTTGGAACAAGCCCGCGGGGAGGTTATCCTCTTTCTCAACCCCGATACCATCCTGCCGGAAACCAGTGTAGATCAGTGTCTTGCATTCCTGGCCGCCACTCCGGGCATCGGCGGACTTGGTCTGCGGATGATCGATGGGGGAGGCCGTTTTCTAAAAGAATCCCGGCGAGGCTTCCCAACACCCTGGGTCGCCTTTTGCCGTTTGAGCGGCCTTACGACATTGTTCCCGCGGAGCCGGTATTTCTCGGGCTACTATCTTGGGCACCTTCCGGCCGATCGGGCGCACCCCGCACCGGTGCTTTCGGGCGCCTGCTTATGGGTAAGCCGGGCAGTGCTGGAGAAGACGGGATCTTTTGATCCGCAGTTCTTTCTATACGCCGAGGACATCGATCTCAGCTACCGGATCGGGCAGGCGGGGTTTACCAACTATTATATGCCCGAGGTAACGATCGTGCATTTCAAAGGCGAGAGCACGCGGAAGGATATCCGCTATGTCCGGCAGTTCTACCGGGCCATGCGGCAGTTCCGGCGGAAGCATTTCAATAAGGGGTTACCGGCCGTTTTCGACTGGGGCGTCCAGGCGGCTATCCGGGTACGTTCGGTGCCGGCTTCGGTGGCGGGGTTGCTGCGACGGCGGCCCGACGCCGGCGGTGCGGGCCGTGTCTTTATTGATGGGGATGCAGCACAGGTCTGCCGGATGAAAGGGCTGATCGGCGACCGGCGGATGATTGTGGATACGGCGGAGGCAGCCGACGAGTTGCTCCTGTGCGAAGGGCCAACGTACACCTTTCGGGAGAGTATCGGCAGGCTTGAAGAAGAGGGCAGGACGGGTAAACGGAGGGTATTATTTCATGCGGCAGGGAGCGGGTCGGCAGTGGGAAGCCCTGACCGGAGCGCTCAGGGTGAAGTTGTCGTATTATAGCGGCAGCTCGCTGTCCACCAGCAGGGTTTCCAGCCGGCGACGAGTGTAAAGCACGCCGCCGAGCAGGGCCACCGTCCAGATGAAAACCACGGCGTAAGCTAAACCTTCGTCCGGCTCATAACGCCGGAGCAATACGTCGAGCTCCCTGGCGACAAATTGGTGCACCCACATCGGGAGGAACAGGAAAAGGGGGAAATAGATGAATTTGGCCCCCCAGCTGGGAAGGAGGATAAAGACCTTCACCAGCGGCGGGACACAGACCATCAGCATGATCAACAGACCGAGGGTGGCGAAGAGGTGATGGTAGATGCCGTCATAATGGGAAAAAAGCAGCTTTAGTCCATTGGTCAGGTCGCCGCCGCCCGTAAAGGCCGCTATCAGCATGGCCATGGGTTGGGCAGCCAGGACGAGGTTGCAACCCAGCGATTGATCGGCTAGGCTATCCCGGTTGCCCATCTTTATCCACCCGATCCAAATGGCCACGAAATTGACCAATGGACCCGCAAGGGTGGCCAGGGCTCGTTGGCCATTGGAGACGGACATTATGCCGCCGATCTGCCAGCGATCGAACCCGCGCGGGCCCCAGGTCCCGCTGACCAGGGCTGCAACCGCGGCGTGGAGCCAGTCGTGGAGCTCCATCAAAAAGAAATTCAGGCAAAGGAAGGAAAGGATATAAATCGGGGTTAGTTTCAGCTTCATTAAATAAATGTAACAAAAATATCATCCAAAACGTTAATTTCGCCGCATACCAAATGACAAGGGTTTCTTAATGGCGCTGATTGAAATTCAACTACCTAAATCTTTGGCTAAAGCTTTGCGGCTGCCCCAGAAATCTCCCCGGCGGCAGCAGTTGAAGGTATTACGGAAACTTCTTAAAAAGGCAAGATTCACCGAATTCGGTCAACAGTACCGGTTTGATGAGATCCTGATGAGCCGTCATCCCGGAAAGAAATTCCAGGAGATGGTACCTACTTTTGACTACAATACGATCCATGCTGCATGGTGGAATCAAACTCTCGAGGGGAAGGCGGATGTGTGCTGGCCAGGAAAGATCAAATACTATGCGCTCTCTTCCGGCACTTCGGAAGCGGGCAGCAAATATATTCCCATCACCAATGATCTGTTGCGGGGTAACCGCATCGTCATGATCAAGCAGCTACTCACATTGCGCACGTACCGGGATATCCCCGTGAAGAGTCTCGGCAAGGGCTGGTTGATGATCGGCGGGAGTACCAGTCTTCAAAAAGGGGCCGGCTATTATTCCGGCGACCTCAGCGGCATCACCGCCCGGAAGGTCCCGTTCTGGTTCCAGCCGTTTTACAAGCCCGGGAAGAAGATCGCTCGGACGCAGGACTGGACCAAGAAGCTGGAGGAGGTCGTGAGACTGGCGCCGCAGTGGGATATCGGCTTTCTCGTCGGCGTGCCCGGCTGGATCCAGCTCTGTATGGAGAAGATCATCGAAAAGTACAACCTGAACAACATCCACGAGATCTGGCCCAACCTGGGTTTTTTTGTGCATGGGGGCGTCAGCTTCGAACCCTATCGCAAGGGTTTTGAAAAATTGCTGGGCAAGCCGATCACCTATATCGAGACCTACCTGGCCTCCGAGGGCTTTATCGCCTACCAGGATGTCCAGTATTCAAAGGGAATGAAGCTGGTCACCAACCAGCATATGTATCTCGAGTTCGTTCCGTTCGACAATAAGAATTTCGACGCCGACGGCAATCTGGTGGAGAACCCGGAAGCGTATATGATCCATGAGGTGGAAGAGGGGAAGGATTATGCCCTGCTGCTGAGCACCAGCGCAGGCGCCTGGCGGTACCTGATCGGGGATACGATCCGTTTTGTGGATAAGGAGCGTTGCGAGATCATCATCACCGGGAGGACAAAGCATTTCCTGAGTCTTGTCGGTGAGCATCTCAGCGTGGACAATATGAACAAGGCCGTACAGCTGGTGATGGACGAGATGAATATCACGGTCCGCGAGTTTGCGGTCGCCGGTGTTCCCCATGGTCTCTTTTTTGCACACCAATGGTGGCTGGCCAGCAACGACCCGGTGGATGAACAGCTGATCCGCCAGAAGATCGACGACAAGCTGAAAGAGCTGAACGACGACTATGCGGTGGAAAGGGACAGCGCGCTGAAGGATATCTATGTAAAAGTGCTGCCGGAAGAAAAATTCATGGAGTTCATGCGCCTGAAAGGAAAGATAGGCGGTCAACATAAATTTCCCCGGGTATTAAAAGGAAAGATGCTGCTGGAGTGGCAAAAATTCCTGGAAACGGGAAGCGTTTAGAATAACGAGTAAATCATGCTGAAGGCCGTTTTAACAGGACTAACCCTGGGGTTCGCACTTGCCTTATCGGTAGGGCCGATCATTTTTACCATTATCAAGCAAAGCCTCGACAACGGCCATAAGGGCGGTTTTAGCTTTGTCGCCGGGGTATGGGTCAGCGATATACTCCTGGTGCTCCTGAGCAATACCCTTACGGCGGTCGTTTCTTCCCTGGATGAACACAAGAAAGTAGTGGGCGCGCTGGGCGGCAGCTTTCTTATCCTGATGGGTCTTTACTTTGCGTTCTTCAAGAAGGTAACCCTGGCCAATGAGGCGGACGGTCCGCCGGCCCGGTTCCGAAAACGGGACATGGCCCGAATTTTCGCATCGGGCTTTATCATCAATACCCTGAATCCCGGCGTCATTTTCTTCTGGTTGGGTAATACGACGCTGATGTCCGCCCGGTTTACCCTGAATGAGCGCATCGTGGTTTTTTCGGTTTGTCTGCTGGTCAATATGAGCGCGGATGTGGTGAAGGTGATGATGGCGGATAAATTGCGGAGCCGGTTGACGGTGAAAACCCTGTCCATTATCAACAAGATCGCAGGGGCGTTGTTGGTTATTTTCGGTGTTGCGCTGGCGTACGATGTTTTGTTCCTGCATCGGATAAGTACGCATTAACATTTCAGTTGCAATTGATCGTTGTATGTTTGAACAGTCACTGCTATGCGTAAAATTGTGATCCTCCTTCTTTGTACTATCCCCTTTCTGAGCCAGGCGCAGAATGATGTTCTCGTGCTGACCAAACGGGGCATGCATGTCCGGGCCTTCACGGTTGGCGATCCTATCACCTTTGAGACGGTTTACGGCCAATGGTTCTCCGGCGACATCAGCGATCTTCGCCGGGATACCGTTTACATCAGCGGAGCGGCGTTTAGCTATAAGGAGATCGACGCTATTAAACGGGATAGGGAGGGACTTAGCAAATGGACCGGCTACAGCAATCGAGGCACAGGCATCCTGCTGACCGCTGCGGGTGCGGGTCTGTTCGCGATCGGGGCCATCAACGGCGCCCGGCGTGGTGATAAAGCAAAGGAATGGTATACGACATCCGGGTATATTGTTGGCGGGGCGCTTATTGCGACCGGCGTATTTTTGATCGCCAACGTGAAAAAATATTACCGGCTCGGCGGTCGATACAAGCTGCAATATTTGCAGATCGGCCGGCGCTAGGTATATTGCAGCATGGCCATCAACACAAAAGGACTGATCCCGCGCACCTGGCGAATCCTCAAGCGCGTCATCCTCTTCCTTTTTATTTTCCACCTCTTTTATCTTCTGTTGCTGAAGTGGGTCGATCCGCCGATCACGCTGACGCAGCTGGGCAGCCTGTTCAGGGGGGAGGGGTTGAAGCGAGGCTATGTGTCGATGAAGGATATCTCGCCTTATGCAAAGCTGGCCGTTATTTGCTCCGAGGACCAGCTTTTCCCCGATCATGACGGTTTTGATTTCAAATCCATCGAAAAGGCGATGAAGCATAACCAGAAGAGCAAGTCGCTCCATGGCGCCAGCACGATCAGCCAGCAGGTGGCCAAGAATGTGTTTCTCTGGCAGGGCAGGAGCTGGTTTCGCAAGGCGATGGAAGCCTATTTTACCTTTATGATCGAATGGATGTGGGGAAAGAAACGTATCCTGGAGCTATATCTCAACATCAGCGAAATGGGGAAGGGAGTATATGGCATCGAAGCGGCGGCGCATGCCGATTTCAATAAATCCGCCCGCAACCTGACCCGGATCGAGGCCGCCCGCATCGCCGCCGCCCTGCCAAACCCAAAAGTCTTTACCGTGAAGCCGCTGTCCAACCATGTGGCGTCCCGAAGCGCCTGGATCGTCGGCCAGATGGGGGTGCTTCAGAACGATCCCGATATTCAGAAGTTATTGCAGTAACCGGTCTACGGCGGAGATCCCTGCGGCTATCCGGGCTTCGCCCTGCCCGCCTACCTCCGCCCAGAGCGTGGACTGGTTGATGAGGGAGTCTTTATAAATATGGAACAGGCGGTCCCTGGACTCCCAATCGGGATATTCACGCAGGGGATCGCTGGTCCAGGGAAGATCCGTCCGGCAGAGCAGGTAGGCATCGTATCGCCGCAGCGCTATCTGGTCCAGGATCCACGGATCACAATGGCCAAAGACAAACTCACTCCACACTTTCATGACATACATATCCGTGTCGATAAAGAGCAGCCGGTTGCCGGCTGCTTCGGCGGCTGTGGAATATTTGTCTTCAAGGGCCAGCTGGCCCCGGGCGATAGCCAGGAGATCTTCGGGCTTGTAGGCCGTTCCGTATTTTGTCAGGTATTCCCGGGCGAATTCGGGCGCCCAATCGGTTTGATAGTGGTGGGCGAGCGCTTCGCAAAGCGAGGACTTACCGGTTGATTCCGGGCCAATGACGACAATCTTTTTGAGCATTATTCGGCTTCAGCGACGACCTCCTTTACCTCGGGGATCATCCGCTTCATCATGCTTTCGATGCCGGCCTTCAGCGTGATCATGGACGAGGGGCAACCCGAGCAGGAACCCTGCAGCATGAGGTTGACGACGCCTTCATTGTAGCTCTTGAACTGGATGGCGCCACCATCCATCTCCACGGCGGGCTTTACGTAGTTCTCGAGGAGCTCCTTGATCCGTTTTACGACATCATCATCATCGGCGTCAATAGTGTTGCCTTCGGATTTGGTGACGACGACCTCTTCCTCGTTGATGACGGGCTTTCCTTCTTCCAGGTATTCTTTCAGGAACTGGCGGATGGCAGGGATGACATCGTCCCAGTCGGTATCGACGGTCTTTGTCAGGGTGACAAAGTTGCTGGCGATAAAAACGCTCTTGATAAAGGGAAACCCAAACAGCTCGATCGCCAAAGGGGAAGGCCTGGCGGATTCGACATCCGGGAAATCGATGATCTTGCCGGGGTACAACAGCTTGTTGGCCACAAATTTCATTGTTTCCGGATTCGGAGTCATTTCGGTATAGATGCTGATCACCGGGTTGCCTGTTTTGATCATAATAGCGCTTTTTCTGTGGGCGAAGTTACTAAATCCTCAGGATATAGGGACCGGCCGTGAAAACCGATAGTTGAGGATATGGGCGGTGACGATCGCCAGGACCGCAAAGGGAAGCAGCGCCAGCTCATAGCTATGCCATATCTGTTTGGCTACCAGAAAGATCATGCCGGCGCCAAAAAGCAGGAGGGGGACCCGCCGTTGGTGATGTTGGCGAAAGCCATGCCAGAGCGCGCGCGTGCCGATCGCCGCGGCAAGGGCGATCATAAAATATTCAAAACCGGGATTATGAATGATATTGATCCCCAGAACCGGAAGGCTGGCTACCGCCAGCGGAAGAATAGCGCAGTGTACCGCGCAAAGCACAGAAGCCGTAACGCCAAGGGCGTCCCAATTGATTCGCCAACCCATCCGGCAAAAATAACACTCTTGCAACAATGTTGCAAATAATTTTGCGATAACAATGTTAACTTTGTAGCATCATGAAAAAGAAGAAAGTCCTCTTCCTCCTCGGGTTTTTTGTCCTCCTGTTCGTCGGTTTTTATTTTGCGCTGGGGCAGCTCATCCCGGGCTTCGGTGAACCGGTCCTGCCCGTATTGAGCAATGTGCCGCCCTTTTCCTTCGATGATCAGGACGGTAAGCCTGTGACGGACAAGGATCTTGCCGGCAAGGTCTATGTCGCCGAATATTTCTTTACCACCTGCAGGGGTATTTGCCCGAAGCTGAACACGAACATAAAGGATATCGCCCGCGACTTCGCGGCGGAATCCGATTTCCGCATCCTCTCCTACACCGTCGATCCCGAGACGGACAGCGTGGCGCGGATGAAGGTCTATGCCGATTCGATGGGCGCAGATCCGAAGAAATGGTTCTTCCTGACCGGCAGGAAGGATAGTCTTTATCATCTCGCACGTTCGGGTTACCTGCTTGACGATCCGAAGAACAACGCCACGAATATCAATGAGCAGTTCCTGCACACCCAGTTCCTGGCGCTGGTCGACAAGGGCGGTAGAGTAAGGAAGATCTATGACGGGCTGAAGAAGGACGAGCTGGCCGATATGGAAAAGGATATCCGTATCCTGCTGAAGGAAAAGGCAGCGGCCCCGCGTTTTGCAAATGGCTTGTTTAACAATAACCCCGGTTGATCAACAAATGGAAACGGAAAAGAAGGTTGAAGAGATCCTGAAAAAAAGTCACCTGAGCATCACCGGTGGCCGGAGGAAGATCCTCGAACTCTTCCTCCAGCAGGATGGCGCCTTATCGCACAGCGATATCGAGAAGAGGGCCGGTGAGAAGTTCGACCGGGTAACGGTATACCGTACCCTACAAACCTTCCTTGAAAAAGGATTGATCCACAGCATACCGACCTCGGATAATTCAATACGATACGCGTTGTGTAAAGAGGATTGCTCCGGTGGACATCACCGCGACGATCATGTGCACTTCATTTGTAACACCTGCGGTAATACGGTTTGTCTCGAGGATGTGACGGTGCCGGAGATAAAGCTGCCGCGCGGATATCTCAGCGAACAGGTAGAGATGCTGGTCAGTGGCATATGCAAAAGCTGTAACAAATAACCAGCAGAATGTCTTAAAAGAGAAAGCCCCGATGTAGAAACACCGGGACTTTTGGTTAAGGCTCTGATTAGTAGCTTCTTTATGTAGATGAGTACAATTTTACAATTGGTTCGTTGCAAATATAGCCGGAAAAAAGCATACGAACAAGCGAACTAAGTACTACTTTCCGGGTATTTTTTAAATTTTTTCCGTTTGCAACCATGGCCGTCGGAGACGGCTTGCCCGCCAGGACAGACATCAGACATTTGCAAGAGGCGCAGCATTTTTATTTCAGGCCAGCCTCTTGCAAATTCTGCGACTCGACTGCTTCCATTTCTTCGCTCACGAAGGCCATGAGGTTTTTAATGTGGTCTTTCGAGAAATCGAATTTCAGACCTGCGGCAGCGTACAACTCCGGCAACGTGCGCGTTCCACCCAGGCTAAGGGCTTTTATATAGTTACTTAAGGCCTTCTCTTTGTTATTCTTATACTGCATCCAAAGACCGATGGCGCCTAGCTGTGCGATGCCGTATTCGATGTAATAGAAAGGCACCTCGAACAGGTGCAGCTGTTTCTGCCAGCCGTATTCGCGGTAGTGTTCCAATCCGGTCCAGTCTACAGATTTGGAAGAGAACTCATCCAGAATACGCATCCAGTTCGACTTTCTTTCCTCGAGAGTATGATTGGGGTTCTCGTATATCCAATGTTGAAATTTATCAATAGTAGCGATCCATGGGAAGATCGAGATCACGCGCTCGAGCTGGTGTTCCCGGGCTCGTGCTAAATCGTTTTTATCTGTAAAGAATAATTCCCAATGATCCATGCTAAACAGTTCCATCGACATGCTGGCCACCTCGGCGATCTCCATGGGATACTCCTTGAATGCGCTGAGTTTTAGCGGATGGGAGAGGAAGGAATGGATGGCATGACCGCCCTCGTGGACCATTGTCGTCAGGTCACCCATCTGGCCCGAGGAGTTCATAAAAATAAACGGGGCGCCGGTCTCGGCTAACGGACAGTTGTAGCCGCCTGGCGCCTTGCCTTTCCGGCTTTCCAGGTCGAACCGGCCCATCTGCTGCATCGTCCGCAGGCAATCCCCGAAAAAAGGATCCAGCTGGTCGAAGCATGCTGTCGTCTTCGCCAGCAGGTCCTTCCCATTGGTAAAGGGGCGCAGGGGTTCAGTCCCTTCCGGTTCGGCTTCCCCGTCCCAGGGGCGCAGCGTATCCAGACCAAGCTTTTTGCGCTTCTTCTCATTGATCCGGCTTACCAACGGAACGACATATTCCTTTACTGCTTCATGGAAGCGGAAGCAGTCTTCTTTTGTATAATCGAAGCGCCCCAGCTCCTGGAACTTGAAATCCCGGAAATTGGGGAACCCGGCATTCTTGCCCATTTTGTCGCGGAGGGCTATCAACTTGGTATACAGGTCATTCAATGCATCCTTATCCTGCAGCCGCCGGTCCTGCATCTTTCTGTAAACGCTTTCACGGAGCGCGCGATCGGGGTTCTCCAGGAATTTCGAGGCCTGCTGAAGCGTATATTCCTGGCCGTTAACCTCGACGGTCATTTTGCCCGAAATGACGCCATACTGCTGGCCCAGCACGCTGGATTCGGCATAAAGGGGGATATTCTCATCCCGGAACAGCTCTATCCGCTTGCCAACGCCCCGGAGATAGGTGAAATACTCCTTTTGATCCAGCTCCTGCGTATGCGGGTTTTCCACGAGTCGCCGGTTGAGGCGGTCGGCAAAGGGCTGGATCTTCGGCTGGATCTCCAGGCAGAAGTAATTGAAGGCCTCTTCCAGCGATTTATTCTCGGTGTCGCAGGTCATCCGGATCTGCCGCCAGCAGGCGTCCTCGCTCACGACGGCTTCCAACTCGCTCATATCGAGCAGCCATTTCTCCAGCTGTGCTCGCCTATCCAGCGGTCTATCCACAAGATCCTGGAAATAAGGTTCCAGGCTTTTCCAATCGGTCAACACATAGTCCGCCGGCAGAAAGTGCCGCTGCGGCTTCTCAAGTTTTGCGGTGGGCATTTGAATTACTTTTTCTTTTTGGCTGCTGTCTTTTTTGGCTTCTCCGCTTCCTCTTTCACTTTTGCGACCGCTTCGGCCTTTTTCTTCGGCGCTGCCTTCTTTGCTTTTGGCTTCTCTTCGGCCGGCGCCTCTTCTTTTGCCTTTGCCGGTTGCGATTCTTTTGCAGCCTTTGCCGCTTTTTTTGCAGGTGCCGGTTTTTCTTCCGGCGCCGCTACCTCGGCCGGGGCGGTTTCTTCAGTCTCTTCTTCCTCAGGCTCGGTCAGCTTGATCTCTATATTGTTTGATTTCAGAACGGCAAACCATTTGACCATCTTCTTCAGGTCACTGCTGTAGACACGGCCAAAATCCAGGTCGGGATAGACCTTTGTGAAATAGGCCTTGAGAGCCGCATTGTCCTTGTCATCGGGCAGCTTCTCAGAGCTGGCCTCCATGGCCTTCAGCACGTCGACCAGGTTGACGTTGTCCCGGACGGTATAGACTTCGATACTTTCGAGGTGCGAAAAATTATGACTGCGGCTGGCGACAAAACGTGTGCTCTTATCGTCCAGCGAACGGACGATGGCGCCATCTGATTTGCTGCTAAGCAATTCGTACAAACCCGGCATCCCGGTAACTGCGATGATCTTGTTATATTCCATATTCTGTTTTTCGAAGGACCTGCAAGTTAATGTTTACGGCCGATTTGGAGACAATTTTTTTCGCTGCAAAGCCGTGTCAGAAGCCGCTGGAAGCGGCCTTAGCCATGGCTTGTTCGATCCCGTTCCGCATCGTTTCAAAATCCGTATACCCCCGGGTCAGCAAGTAAAATTTCGAGCCGCTGACCTGTAAAAATACGGTAGGGAAACCATTCACCTTCAATTGCCGTACCAAAGCAAACTCGTCATACGCTTTTTCTTTGTAGGCGGGATGATGAAGCTTCCCATAGAATTCCTTCTCGGGGATGTTGTATTTTTCTACCAGGTGCCGGTAGGCTTCGTCGTCGGTGAGGTCCCGGCCTTCGTAATGCAGGGCGTACTGCAGCTCACCTGCAAAAAGAACAGCCTCGTCGGGGTAATAGTCCTTGAAGACGCAAAGGGCGATAGCCGGCTTCTCGGAGCTGGGATACCAGTCGCTCTCATCCGGGTTGTTGATATGCCACAGCCAGTCCTGGCCAAAACGGATCCCCGTACGTTCTTCGACGACGGGGTAAGCGGATCGGATATAGTCCGCCATGACTCCGATATGCCGTGGTTGTTCCGGCAGGATCATGCCGCCCGAGAGCACTTCGAATGCCAGCCTGTCGCGATATTCTTCGTAGATGCGCCGGATCACGGGGCTAAACCCGTAGCACCAACCGCAATACGCATCATAACAATAGTAGATGGTCATAAAAAATTTGAGGGGGCTTAA
>Ga0310811_10003549_pt1 | contig 19638 bp, 16 predicted proteins | sample YCmetagenome_FD_207642 | JGI IMG/M metagenome (GOLD analysis project Ga0310811, IMG submission 207642) | Soil microbial communities from experimental microcosm in Duke University, North Carolina, United States - YC | ecosystem: Engineered > Artificial ecosystem > Soil microcosm > Unclassified ...
ACAGCGGGCCGGACCCGGCCGCCGCGGCATCGCGAGTCGCGCGATCGGGCAGGTCAGCACCCGCCCGCGCCACCGTCAACGCCGACGACAGCGCCGCCGTCTGCACCACCTGGGTCAGCGCGTCGACTCCGATATGGGCCAGATGCTGGCGCCGATCGGCGCCGAGCAGGCCCAGCGACCACAGCGCGTCGATCAGCCCGGTCATGAACGCGTCGCCCGCCCCGACGGTGTCCACGACATTGACCCGCAGCGCAGGCACCCGCACGGTGCCCGCCGCGCACATCGCGAACGCGCCCGCCTCGCCCATCGTGACCGCGACGATCGACGGGCCGAGCCCGAGCCACGTCCTGGCGATCTGCTCGGGTGAGCGGTTCGGGTCAATCCAGTGCATGTCCTCATCGCTGGCCTTGACCACATCGCAGCGCTCGATCCACCGGTCGATTCGGCCGCGCGCGATGTCGCCGTCCTCGATCAGTGCCGGGCGGACATTCGGGTCGAACGTGATGGTCGCCGACGGGTGATACGCGTCGATCAGCGCAGCGGTGGCCCGGCAGCCCGGTTCGAGCACGGTCGCGATCGACCCCGTGTGTGCGACGAGTGGCGGCGCCACCTCCGGTGTCCCGGTCAACTGCCAGTCGATGTCGAAGACGTACTGCGCCGAACCGTTGGCGTCCAGCGTGGCCAGCGCCGTGGGTGTCCGCTGCGCTGTCTGGCTGCCCGAAACCAATTGCACACCAGATGCTTTGACGTAGTCGACGATGCGACGGCCGCGCGCGTCGTCGCCGATGTGGGTGAGGAAGTCCACGCCGCGGCCCAACCGCGCGAGCCCGACCGCGACATTCAACGGGCTGCCGCCGACGTGCTCGCCGATGACCTGTCCGTCCCGCTCGACGATGTCGATCAGCGCCTCGCCGATCACCAGCGCCCGCTGCGGCGCCCCTGCGGTGGTCATGTCGTCTCCTTACGAAGCAACATCTCCAGCGTCGCGCGCGCACCGTCGCGGTGCAGCGAGTCCAACGCCCACACGTACGCCTCGACGAACCGTGGCTGCGATGCGAGATCGCCGAACACATCGGTGTTTTCGATGAAGGCCGTGGGGTTCTCGCGCTGTGACCGGGCCAGCGGCACCAGCGTGTCCGCGAGCTGGTCCTGCACATCGATGGGTTGGCCGTCCTCGTCGACGCCCTCGGCGTAGCGCGCCCAGCTGGCCACCGTCGCCGCCGCGAGCCGGACCGGGCCGCCGGAGGCGAGGTTCGCCCGGATGACCGGCAGCAGCCACTTGGGAATGCGGTCCGACGAACCGAAACACAGCCGCACGATGGTGTCCTTCACACCGGGATTGGCGAATCGCTCGATCAGCGTGCGCTTGTAGTCGGGCAGGTCGATGCCCGGTACCGGTTTCAGCGTCGGCGTGCCCTCGGAATCCATGTACTCGCGCAGGAACTCGGCGAACAGCGGGTCTCCCGCCGCATCGTGGACCAAGCGATAGCCGGCCAGGTAGGCGAAGTAGGCGAGGCACTGGTGGCTGGCGTTGAGCAGGCGCAACTTCATCAGCTCGTACGGCGTCACATCGTCGACCACCAACACGTCGGCCTTCTCCAGTTGCGGTCGGCCGTCGGAGAAGTCGTCTTCGAGCACCCACGACGTGAACGGTTCGGCCGCCACGGGCCACAGGTCCTCTACGCCGAAATCGTCGCGCACAACTTCGATCACGTCGGGCGATGTGACCGGGGTGATGCGGTCCACCATCGAATTGGGGAAGCGGGTGTGCGTGTGCATCCACGCGCCAAGTCCTGGGTGTACGCGTTCGGCGTAGGCCGTGAAGGCTTGCCGCGCGACGTCGCCGTTGCCCTCGATGTTGTCGCACGACACGATCGTCGGCGAGGCGAGGCCGCGGTCACGCCGTCGTGCCAATGCGTCGGCGACCAAGCCGAAGACGCTGACGCCGTCACCGAGGTTGTCGATGTTGTAACCGCCCTCGGTGATCGTCAGGGAGATCATCCGCGTGCTCGGCGCGGCCAACAGTTCGATCACCGACTCCGGATCGTCGGGCGCGTAGCGGTAGTCGACGATCGACCCGATCACCCGCGCGTCGCGGCTGCCGTCCGGGTTCTCGGTCAGCAGTGTGTACAGGCCGTCCTGCGCAGCCATCACGTCGGCCATCTTCCGGTCGGCGGGCAGCACGCCGACGCCGCAGATGCCCCACTGGGTCGCGAGCCCCATCTCCAGCAGCCGGTCGACGTACATCGCCTGGTGCGCGCGGTGAAAGCCGCCAACGCCGAAATGCACGATGCCGATACCGATCTCGTTGCGGTCATAGCTCGGCTTGTCGATCGAAATCTGCGCCAGCGTCGACGCGTTCAGCTTCATGACACCGCCACCACGGACTTGACGCTACCCGGCGTGCGGTCAGAGTCGAGGGCCTCGGCGGCCTTCTCCAGTGGGAAATGCGCGGTCACCATGGCGTCGAGGTCGACCCGGCCCGACTCGATGAGCGCGATCGCCGTCGGCCAGGTGTTGGCGTAGCGGAACACCCCGGTCAGGACCAGCTCCCGGTTCTGGATCACCTGGGTCGGCAACTCCATGGACTCCGCACCCAAGCCGACGAGCACCACGGTGCCTGCCGGTCGGACCGCCCGGATGCCGTCGACGACGGCGGGCGGCGCCCCCGACGCATCGATGAATGCGTCGACACCCAGTTCGCCGATCGGCTCCGCGGTCGGATCAAGAACCTGGGTTGCCCCGAACTCCTTTGCCAGCACACGGCGGGCCTCGTCGGGGTCGCTGACCACGATGTCGGTGGCGCCGTAGGCCCGTGCGAGTTGCGCGAGCACGATGCCTATCGGCCCCGCGCCGGTGATGAGTACCCGCGAGCCGCCGGCCAGGCCGGCCTTGCGAACCGCGGCGATGCCGACAGACAGCGGCTCACACAGGGCGGCAGCATCGTCGGACACCGAATCGGGCACCCGATGGGCGTACCCGGCGCCGATGGTGACGTAATCGCAGAGCGCGCCGTCCACCGGTGGAGTCGCATAGAACCGCATGTGCGGGCAGAGGTTGTAGAGACCCCGCCGGGTTTCCTCGCTATCGGGGTCGGGCCGCTGCGGCTCGATCGACACCCGCTCCCCGATGCGCGAGGAGTCGATGCCGTCGCCGACGCCGACGATCGTGCCCGCCGCTTCGTGGCCGAGCACCAAGGGTCCTTCGACGACGAAGTTCCCGATCCGGCCGTGCCGGTAGTAGTGCGCATCCGACCCGCAGACGCCGACCGACGACACCCTTATCAACACGTCACCGGGACCCGGTTTGGGTATCGGCCGTTTCTCCATCTCGATGCGACCCGGCTCGACGAGTACGGCAGCCCGCATGTGGGTATCTGGAGAAAGTGTTGTGTGCGTCACAATCTCCATGCTAGCGTGATGAGCATCTACTCGCACCCCAGAGCAAATGCTCACCGGTCGGATAGGAGGGGCAGTGCCGACACCGACGTCGAATGGCGAGGTCACCGGGCTCAGCGGCCAGGGTGTGTCATCGACGCGGGAGCGCACCGCCACCCCGGAGGATCTCCGGCTCGCACTGCGCGCGGCCACTCTGTATTACCTCGACGGGCTCACCCAGGCCGAGATCGCGGCGCGCCTCGGCGTCTCGCGGCCTACCGCAGGACGCCTGGTCGCCCGCGCGAAGGCCAACGGCCTGGTCCGTATCGAGGTCGTCGTCCCGCCCGATATGAGTGACGCCCTGCACGCCGACGAGGAACGCGAACTCGAGCATCGCTACGGCCTCACCGAAGCCGTTGTCGCGGGCCACGGCATCGACGTCGGAGCCCACGGTCGGCCCTCCGCGTACGCCAGCGTCGGCCGTGCGGCCGCCGCGTTGTTGATGCGCCGGCTGTCGCCCAACGACGTACTCGGGTTCACTTGGGGCCCAGAACAAGTCGCGGTGGCCGAGGCCCTCGCCCCGGGTATCGCCAGTTGCCGCGCTGTGGTCCAACTCGACGGCGCGATGTCGACGGCCGCCTATCAGACCGGCACCGAGTTCATCCTCGGCCGTTGCGCGGATGTGTTGCGGGCCACCACGATCCGGCTGCCCGCGCCGCTGTACGCGGACCCGTCGACCGTCGTATCGATGCGAAGCGACTCACTGATCTCGCGGACGCTCGAGGCGGGCAGGCAGGCCGACGTGATGCTGTTCGGCGTCGGCGCCGTGTCGACGTCCACCACGCTGTTCGAAGGCAGCTTCGTGGACACCAAGATGCTCGACGAGCTCGTCGCCCTCGGCGCGGTGGGCGAGATCGGCGGGCGATTCTTCGACGCAGGCGGCACGCCCGTCGACACCGAACTGCAGCAACGCGCGGTATCCGTTCCTCTCGAGGATATCCGGGCGTGCGAGAAGACCATTCTGATCTCCAGCGGCGCCACCAAGCATCAAGCCACGCTCGGTGCGCTACGCGGCAAGCTCGCGCGCCTGCTGGTCTGTGACATCGATTGTGCCCGTTGGCTACTGGCACAGGAAAAGTGAGGTAAAAGTGAGAGCGCTACAACGACTAGGAGCATGTGTCGCGGCAGCCGGGTTGGTCCTCACTTCCGGCTGTGCCGGTGCGGGCAGCCTGGGTGCGTCGGAGAACGAGGTGACGATTGCCTTGGTCTCCAACTCGCAGATGACGGACGCCCAGAAGCTGTCGACGGAGTTCGAGAAAGCCAATCCCGGCACCAAGCTGAAATTCATCACGCTGTCCGAGAACCAGGCGCGCGCCAAGATCACCATGTCGACCGCCATGGGCGGCAGTGAGTTCGACGTGGTGATGATCAGCAACTTCGAAACGCCGCAGTGGGCGAAAGACGGCTGGCTGCTCAATCTTTCGGACTACGCGAAGAACACGCCGGGCTACGACGAGAACGACTTCATCCCGTCGCTACGCGATTCGCTGTCGTATGAGGGCAACATGTACTCGGTGCCGTTCTACGGCGAGTCGTCGTTCCTGATGTACCGCAAGGATTTCTTCGAAAAGGCCGGCATAAAGGTCAATCAGGATCCGAACTACCAACCCACCTGGCCGGAGGTCGCCGAGTGGGCGAAGACCATCAAGGCCAAGAATGCCGCCGACGCGGGCATCTGCTTGCGCGGTAAGCCGGGTTGGGGTGAGGTGCTGGCACCGCTGGACACCGTCATCAACACCTTCGGCGGGCGCTGGTTCGACGAGAAGTGGAATGCCCAACTCAACAGCCCCGAGGTCAGCAAGGCGGTCAACTTCTACGTCGACCTGATCAACTCGGCCGGTGAACTCGGTGCATCCTCAACCGGATTCCAGGAGTGCGCCAACCTGTTCGGGCAAGGCCAGACCGCGATGTGGTACGACGCAACGTCGGCCGTGTCGGTCCTCGAGGATCCCAAGACCTACCCGGACCTCGTCGGCAAGATCGGCTACCTGCCCGCTCCGATCGTCGAGAAGCCCAACTCGGGTTGGCTCTACACCTGGGCGTTGGGCATCCCGAAGGCCGCCAAGAATCCCGACGGCGCATGGAAGTTCATCTCGTGGATGACGAGCAAGGACTACATGAAACTGGTTGGCGAGAAACTCGGCTGGGCACGTGTGCCACCGGGCAGCCGCACCTCGACGTACACCAGCCTGCCTGAGTACGAGGCGATCTCGAAGTCCTACGGGCCGTTGACCCTGAAGTCGATCGAGGGAGCAACGCCGAACAAGCCCACGGTGCAACCGGTTCCGTACACCGGTGTGCAGTTCGTCGGGATCCCGGAGTTCCAGGATCTCGGGACGCGGGTGAGCCAGCAGATCAGCGCCGCGATCGCAGGCCAGAAGTCCGTGGACGATGCGCTGAAGCAAGCACAGGAATACGCCGCGGTCGTCGGCCGAAGCTATCAGGAGAAGTGATGACTGTTACCGCTGATACCGAAGCTGCCGCCAGCGAAAGGGCGGTGGCCGAACGAGTTCGCAAGATCCGGGAGGCGCAGGGGGCGGGGGTGAGTCGCGCCGAAGGTTGGCGCAGGCGCGGGCCGTTACTTCCTGCACTGATCTTCATGATCCTCGTGACCCAGATTCCGTTCCTGTTCACGCTGTACTACTCGACGTTGTCGTGGAACCTGGTCCGTCCCGGGTCGCGAACGTTCGTGGGACTGAACAACTACATCGCCGTCGTCAAGGACAGCCAGTTCTGGACGGTCGCCTTCAACACCGTGCTGCTGATCGTCGTGGTGGTAATCGTCTCGGCGTTCCTCGGCCTGTTGTTGGCACTGCTCTTGGACCGGGCGTTCCTCGGACGCGGTGTGGTACGGACCCTGCTGATCACCCCGTTCCTCGTCACACCCGTTGCGGCGGCGCTGATCTGGAAGACCACGATCCTGGACGCCACCAACGGCATCCTGAACTGGGTGCTATCGCTGGTGGGGATCGGCAAGGTGGACTGGATCGGTCAGTTCCCGTTGACCATGGTGATGGTCGTCTTGATCTGGCAGTGGACGCCGTTCATGATGCTGCTGATTCTCGCCGGCCTTCAGTCGATGCCTCGCGACATCCTGGAGGCCGGTCGAGTCGACGGTGCGGGCGCGGTTCAACTCTTCCGTGAGTTGACGCTGCCCCACCTTCGGCGGTTCATCGAACTGGGTGTCGTGCTCGGCGCGATCTACTTGGTCAACACCTTCGACACCATCTACATGCTGACGCAGGGTGGCCCGGGTATCGCGAGTGCGAACCTGCCGTTCTACATCTACCAGCGCGCGTTCCTCGGCTTCGACATGGGCCAAGCTGCGGCGTATGCCGTGGTGGTGGTGATCTTCACGATGATCATTGCGAGCTTCGCGCTTCGGTTGATCTTCAAATCATTCTCCGGCAAGGAAGAGGCGGCCTGATGACTACTACAGTTGAGAAGGGCACGGCGACAACCGAAACGGCCGTCGCGTCGAAGAAGAAGGCCCGCAAGTTCAGTCCGTGGGGAGTGGTGGCGTGGCTCGTCGGCCTCGGCTTCTTTTTCCCGGTGTTTTGGATGGTGCTGACGGCGTTCAAGCAGGAGGGCGACGCGGCGACCAGTCCGCCCAAGCTGTTCTTCACGCCGACCTTGGATCAGTTCTCTGCGGTGTTCGACAAGGGCATCGGGCCGGCCATGCTGAATTCGGTTTGGGCCACGGGTGTTTCGACGCTCCTAGTGCTGCTACTCGGTACGCCCGCTGCGTTCGCATTGTCGCTGCGGCCGGTCCGGAAGACACAGGACGCCCTGTTCTTCTTCATGAGCACCAAGATGCTGCCCGTCGTCGCGGCGATCCTGCCGCTGTACGTGATCGTGTCCAACATCGGTCTGCTGGACAACATCTGGGCGCTGGTCATCCTCTACACCTCGATGAACCTGCCGATCGCGGTGTGGATGATGCGGTCGTTCTTCCTCGAGGTGCCTGGCGAACTGCTCGAGGCGGCGAGCCTCGACGGTGCCAGCCTGTGGCGATCCGTGCGGGAGGTGATCCTGCCGCTGGTGTCGCCTGGCATCGCGGCCACCGCACTGATCTGCGTGATCTTCGCGTGGAACGAGTTCTTCTTCGCGGTGAACCTCACCGCGGTGAACGCTCAGACCATGCCGGTGTACCTCGTCGGATTCATCGCCGGTGAGGGTCAGTACTGGGCCGTCCTGTCGGCGGCCGCAACCATGGCCGCACTCCCCGTGATCCTCTGCGGGTGGTTCGCCCAGAACAAGCTGGTGCGCGGACTTTCGTTCGGCGCGATCAAGTAGAGGAGTCAAAACCAAATGGCCGCAATCACCTACAAGAACGCCTCGTGCATCTACGAGGGTTCGGACAAGCTCGCGGTTGACTCGCTCAGCCTCGACATCCAGGACGGTGAGTTCGTCGTTCTGGTCGGTCCGTCGGGTTCGGGCAAGAGCACCGCACTGCGCATGCTGGCCGGACTCGAGGACATCGACGAGGGTGCCATCGAGATCGGTGGCAAGGACATGACCGGTGTGCCGTCCAAGGACCGCGACATCGCGATGGTGTTCCAGAACTACGCGCTGTACCCCAACAAGACGGTCGCCGAGAACATGGGCTTCGCGTTGAAGTTGCGTGGGGTGTCGGCCGAGGAGCGGCGCAAGAAGGTCGAGGAGGCGGCGGAGATCCTGGATCTCACCGAATTCCTCGACCGCAAGCCCGCCAAGCTGTCCGGCGGTCAGCGCCAGCGCGTGGCGATGGGCCGCGCCATCGTGCGTGAGCCGCAGGTGTTCTGCATGGACGAGCCGCTGTCGAACCTGGACGCGAAGCTGCGCGTGCAGACCCGTACCCAGATCGCCGCGCTACAACGACGTCTCGGCACCACGACCGTCTACGTCACCCACGACCAGGTTGAGGCCATGACGATGGGCGACCGGGTGGCCGTGCTGCGCTTCGGGAAGCTGCAGCAGTTCGCCTCGCCCAACGAGCTCTACGACAGGCCTGCCAACGCGTTCGTTGCCGGCTTCATCGGTTCGCCTGCGATGAACCTGGTGAAACTGCCCGTCACCGCGGAGGGCGTCAAGATCGGTGACTCGACGATGGAGCTCGAGCGCGACGATTTGACCAAGCTCAGCGAAGCGGGTCTGTCGGAGGTCATGTTCGGAATCCGGCCCGAGCAACTCGAACTCACCGATTCGGGTGGTGTGGAGGTCGTCGTCGACCTGGTCGAGGACCTCGGCAGCGAGGCGTACGTGTACACACACGCCGGCTCCGGCGTCGAGTTGGTGGCGCGGTGCAACCCGCGCACGGCGCCCAAGCTGGCCGATACGGTGCGGCTGCGCAGGCACCCCGAAGGTGTTGTGCACCTGTTCCATCCGGAAACCGGCGAACGCATCAACTGATTATGCGTGCACCGGAGTTCCGGCTCCGGACACCGAGTCCCGGACTCCTCGGCCTGCCGTGGGACCGACCGCTTCGGGAATGGAACGTCCCCGACGTCCCACTGCGCGACATCGCGGTGGGACCCAGTCGTCACCTGGTGAAGTTCGTCGAAGCCGACGACCTGCTGTGGGCGGTCAAGGACATGCCTGCCCGGATCGCCGTCAAGGAATACGACGTGCTGCGCAGGCTCGAGGAAATGGCACTGCCCGCCGTGCGGCCGGCCGGTCTGGTGCTGCAGCCCGAATTCGACACCGCAATCCTGGTGACCAGGTATCTCGAGGGATCCTGGCAGTACCGCCGCCTCTTCATGCGGCTGCCGCCCGACCAGCCGAAGCACCGGGCGCGCTTGCTGGACGCGATGGCCAGCCTGATGGTGGAGTTGCATCGCCACGGCGTCTTCTGGGGTGATTGCTCGCTGGCGAACACGCTGTTCTCCCGCGACGGCCAGATTCTGCAGGCCTGGCTCGTCGACGCTGAAACCTCCGAGGTGCATCCCAGGCTGAGCCGCGGGCAACGTCAGCACGACCTCGACATCCTGGTGGAGAACGTCGCGGGAGGCATGGTCGATCTTGCCGAGCGGCTTGGCAGGCCGGAAGCGTTGCAGGACACGTTGATCGCCGAAGCCGAACAGGTGCAGACTCGCTACGACGCGCTGTGGGAACTGCTGCACGCAGAGCCGGTCTTCGGCTTCACCGATCGCTACCGCGTCGAGGGGACCGTTCGTCAGCTCAACGACCTCGGGTTCGCGGTCGACGAGGTATCCCTGGAGTCGGTCAGCGAGGATCCGAGTCAACTCAAAATCCATGTCGCCGTTGGTGATCGGCGCTACCACGCGCAGCGGCTTCGGGAACTCACCGGCTTGGACGTCGGCGAGGGACAGGCCCGCATCCTGCTCGGCGACCTGCGTGCGTATCAAGCTCAGCTGTGCAGGGAGGCGGGCCACGACGTCGACGAGTCCACCGCCGCCCGGCTGTGGGTGATCGAGGTGGTGACTCCCACCGAGCATCTGGCGCATTCCGCGCTGCAATACTCCGGTAGCGCAATTCAGGCCTACTGCGATCTCCTCGAAGTGCGGTGGCTACTCAGCGAGCAGGCCGGTCGCGACGTCGGCACCACCAAGGCACTGGTCGCGCTCGCGAATCAGGTGATCCCCGCTGACTCCGCCGCGAAGATGGCCGTCGCCGAGGTGCCGACCGCACCCTTCGCGGTGCTGCAGAACGACGAGGACTAGATAACCGGTTCGACGCCCGGATTGGTGCCGAGCGGTACACCGGGGTTGGCACCTGGGGCGTCGGGGGCGAACACCTGATGCGGCATCGGCCGGCAGTTGTTGTCCATCGGCGTCTGATCGCCCGAGCAATAGGGGACGAGCTGGTCGGGATCGGCAGCGGCCTGCGGGGCAGCGATCAACGCCGCCGCCGCGACCAGGCACGCCGCAAAGATCCTCGACATAGTCCAACGGTACGCCGGGTAATACCGTGTTGTGGTGGATCGTTTCGGCCGGGTCAAGCTGACCAACCCGGACAAGGTGCTGTACCCGGCCACGGGCACCACCAAGGCGGAGGTGTTCGACTACTACGTGCGCATCGCCGAGGTGATGGTTCCGCACATCGCAGGCCGCGCCGTCACCCGCAAGCGCTGGCCCAACGGCGTCGACGAGCCATCGTTCTTCGAGAAGCAACTCGCCAGCTCCGCGCCCGACTGGCTGGATCGCGCCAGCATCAGCCACCGGTCCGGCACGACCACATACCCGATCATCAACAGCGCTGAAGGATTAGCGTGGATCGCGCAGCAGGCGTCGCTGGAAGTGCATGTGCCGCAATGGCGATTCGTCAATTCCTGGACCCGGGAGGACGGCGCCGCGAAGACGCCGGGGCTCGCCACCCGGGTCGTGTTCGATCTCGATCCCGGCGAGGGGGTCACGTTCCGACAGCTGTGCGAGGTGGCGCATGAGGTGCGTGAACTCATCTCAGGCATTGGGCTGACGACCTTCCCGCTGACCAGCGGCAGCAAGGGTGTGCATCTGTATGTGCCGCTGGAGAAGCCGATCAGCTCGCACGGCGCCTCGGTGCTGGCCCGCCGAATTGCGTTGCAGCTGGAGAAGACGATGCCCAAGCGGGTGACGGCCACCATGACCAAGAGTCTTCGGACCGGCAAGGTGTTCGTTGACTGGAGCCAGAACAACGGCAACAAGACGACGATCGCGCCGTATTCGCTGCGCGGTCGCGAGGAGCCGACCGTCGCCGCCCCTCGCACCTGGGATGAAATCGAGGATCCGGATCTGCGGCACCTACGCTTCGACGAGGTGCTCGAACGGGTGGAACGCGACGGTGACTTGCTGGCCGAGATGGACGCCGACGCACCCGTGGCCGACGCGCTGACGACCTACCGCAGCATGCGTGATGCGGGCAAGACACCCGAGCCGGTTCCCAACGCCGCGCCGACCGCGGGCAACAACGACTTCTTCGTCATTCAGGAGCACCACGCCCGCCGGTTGCACTACGACTTCCGGTTGGAACGCGACGGCGTACTGGTCAGCTGGGCAGTGCCGAAGAACCTGCCCGATACGCCGTCGGTCAATCACCTGGCCGTGCACACTGAGGACCATCCGTTCGAATACGGCAGCTTCGAGGGCGAGATTCCGAAGGGCGAATACGGCGGCGGCAAGGTGATCCTCTGGGACACCGGCACTTACGAGACCGAGAAGTTCCGTGACCACTCACCCGACGGTCCTGCGAAGGGGGGTGAGGTCATAATCACGTTGCACGGCAAGAAGATCGACGGCCGCTACGCGCTGATCCAGACTGACGGTAAGAACTGGCTCGCGCACCGCATGAAGGAGCAGGCCAATCCCCAGGCGAGCGATCTCGCCCCGATGCTGGCGACCGAGGGGTCGATCGACAGGCTCAAGGCCACGCAATGGGCATTCGAGGGCAAATGGGACGGCTACCGCGTGCTGGTCGACACCAATCACGGTCGGCTCAACGTGCGCTCGCGACGCGGCCGAGACGTCACCGACGAGTATCCGCAATTCGAGGCGCTGGCAGCAGATCTCGCCGACCACCATGTGATCCTGGATGGCGAAGCCGTCGCGCTCGACGACAACGGCGTGCCCAGTTTCTCCGAGATGCAGAACCGCGCGCGGTCGACCCGCGTTGAATACTGGGCCTTCGACATTCTGTACCTCGACGGCCGATCACTGCTGAAGGCCAAGTATTCCGACCGTCGTCGGCTGTTGGAGGCGTTGGCTGAGGGCGGTGGGCTCATCGTCCCCGACGCCCTGCCCGGTGACGGCCCCGAAGCGATGGCACACGCCCGCAAGCACCGCTGGGAAGGTGTCGTCGCCAAGAAGCGGGACTCTACCTACCAGCCGGGCCGACGGTCGTCGTCGTGGATCAAGGACAAGATCTGGAACACCCAGGAAGTGGTGATCGGCGGTTGGCGGCAAGGGGAGGGTGGTCGGTCAAGTGGTATCGGCGCGCTGATGCTCGGCATTCCGGCGGAGGGCGGACTCCAGTTCGTCGGCCGCGTCGGCACGGGATTCACCGAGAAGGAGTTGACCAAGCTCAAGGACGTTCTCAAGCCGCTGGAGACCAACGAATCACCCTTCAACACACGGCTTTCCAATCTTGACGCGAAAGGCGTGACATTCGTGAGACCCGAGTTGGTGGGTGAGGTTCGCTACAGCGAGCGCACGTCCGACGGACGATTGCGCCAGCCGAGCTGGCGTGGTTTACGTCCCGACAAGGAGCCGTCCGAAGTGCGGTGGGAAGGGTAGCGGGCCGTCAGGAATCGCGCACGGGGGCTGAGATCATCGCCGTCCGCACAGACAGTCCGAGGTCGTGATGGCGGAGCGTGGTGATGCGGCGCCCAGGCTGCACGGCGTCTTTGATCGGCAGAGTGCGGTCACCGAAAAACGATGCGGTCGCATCGATGTCCGCGACGACGTAGGTGATTCCCCAGAGCGTGGCTGGACCCTCGCCCGTTGTCTCTGCCGAGCCGACGACTTCGAGTATCACCGCTCCCAAGCGGAAGAAGATCTGGCGGATGGATCGTCCGTTGAGTTCTCCGTCGCGTTGCCGGCGCGGGTTCACGCCGACGGCGCCAAGTGATTCGACAGTCCGACCGAGGTCAGGTGACAGCAGCACGACGTGGTCGATCGCGGTCACTCCGTTGGCGTGCGTGGCAGGCGTCGTAGTGATCGCGCTCGACCTCGTGGTCGGGACGCCGTCGAGGTCATCGAGCGAGCGGTCGGCCGGCAGGCCGCGCAGCGACCACCCGAGAATGCCCGTGCCGCGGCCACGGCCGACCAACCGGATACGAACGTCGCCGATCCGGCAGACGGCATCGGAGTCGACGCTGAAGCCTGCTCGCGTCCAGGCGTCCGTAGGATCAGCGACCTCGAACTCGTCGACGACCACGGTCATCGATGCGGTGTTCCAGCCCCAGTCATCGTGGCGAAGATACTCTCTCCCAGAGCAATACGCGTCGCCGAAATCGACGTCCCGTAGACGTCCACTCGCAGTTTCTCTGCTGATCGTCAATTCCGCGGTGGGGGCTCGTTTACTCGGCGAAACGCCAATTTACGGTTTGGGGTGAATTTGCTAGGTACCTTTGGAGCAACATATCCGCAGGCACCGGAGGATGATTAGCACTATGGCGGGCGGGATAGCAGCTGAGCTGGCAGCCGCCGGGTTCGTGGACGCCGTCGAGGTTGGCCGGGGCGGCGGCGGGGTGGTGTATCGCTGCTATCAGACGTCCCTCGCGCGAAGCGTCGCCATCAAGGTGCTCGGGTCCGATCTCGAGGACGATGATCGGGAGCGCTTTCTGCGTGAGGGCTACGCGATGGGAGCGCTGTCCGGCCACCCGAACATCGTGAACATCCTGCAGGTAGGCGTGACCGAAGGTGGCAGGCCATTCATCGTGATGACCTACCACTCAGCGGGTTCCCTGGCGGAGCGGCTGCGCCGAGAGGGCCGGATCGCGTGGCCCGAGGCATTGCACATCGGCGTGAAGTTGTGCGGGGCGCTGGAAACCGCGCATCGGACCAGCACTCTGCACCGTGATATCAAGCCCGCCAACGTACTTTTCAACGATTACAACGAACCGCAACTGAGCGACTTCGGAACGGCCCGCATCGCAGGTGGCTACAAAACGGTGACCGGATTCTTCACCGGCACCCTCTCTTACACCGCGCCCGAGGTACTCGCGGGCAATCCACCGACCGTCGCGGCCGACGTCTACTCCCTCGGCGCCACGATTTACGCGCTGATCGCGGGCGGGCCACCGCATGAGCGCAAGGCCGACGAAGACCTCATCGCGCACTATCTGCGCATCACCTCCACGCCAGTACCGGATCTGCGTCCGCACGGAATTCCCGCCGATGTGTGCGCTGCGATCGAAAAGGCGATGTCCCAGGAGCCGAGCAAAAGGCAGCCGTCGGCCGCGGAATTCGGCCACGATCTGCAGTTGGCGCAACGCCATAACGGGTTGACGGCGGATCCGATGGCGCTCAGTGAGCCCGGCGGTCAGCCCGAGCCAACAGGCGGCACGCAGGCGCTGCCGTTGTCGGGGCTCGGTGGTCCGGCCGAGTCATCACAACCGGAGCCCGCCCCGGCGGAGCCGCCGACAACGGCGACGCCCCGACCGGACCCGAACATGTTCGCGCACACCGCTTCGGTCAGCCAGACCAGCCTGCCGTGGCAAGTGCCGCCAGCCGGTGCCGTGCCCGGCGCCCCACCAGAGAAGCGCAATAACAAACGACTCCTGATCGCGTCCGCCGCCGCACTGGGGGTGGTGCTGTTGGTGGCCGCCAGCATCTTCTTTGTCACGTCACGCAACAACGGCGGAGGCCAGAGCGCCCAGCCGCAACCGACAACTCAAGCCGAGCCGCCGCCCGAATGGCGGCCAATCGCAGATGCGCGGGTTGCCCGCGACGCGGTGGCGGCCACCGAGTCTGACGGCACCATTTGGGTTTTCGGTGGGCTCGGGGCTGACAACCGCGTGAGCGGCCGACACGAGGGCTACGACCCCGGCATCGACAGCTGGAAGGGCGGCGAAAACCTCCCCGTCCCGGTTCAGCATGCGATGGCCGTGACGTGGCAGGAAAACCCGGTGGTAATCGGCGGCTGGCGCACCGAAGGCACCAACAACCGGGTGGCGACCGACCAGGTGTGGCGGGTGGTCAACGGCCAGTGGACTTCACTGCCACCGCTGTTGCAGCCGCGCGCGGCAGCGGCCGCTGCCGTGGTGGACAACCGCATCGTCGTCACGGGTGGGGTGGACGCAACCGGCAAGCTGCTGAACACCACGGAGATATTCGACGGCACCGCCTGGAAGCTCGGCGCGCCCATCCCCACGCCGCGACAGATGTTGGGTGCGGCGTCGGACGGCAAGCTGGTCTACGTCCTCGGCGGGGCGAACGGGACCGCCGACCTGGCGACGGTCGAGGCTTACGACCCGGTCGCGGACACGTGGACCAACCTGCCCGAACTGCCTGGGCGACGCAGCGACTTCGGTGTGGCATTCACGGATGGCCGGCTGGTGGTGGTCGGAGGTATGTCGGGGGGCCAAGTCATCAACAGCGTGGTCGCCATGGATCTCGTGACGCAATCCTGGAATGGGTTGCCGGACTTGAAAACTGCGCGACATGGCATGGCTGTTGCCAGCGTCGGAAAAACCGTCTATGCGATCGGCGGCTCGACCGGTGTCGGCGATGACCAAATCACGGCGTCGGCCGAGGCGTTGAAGCTGGCACCGCGCAAACCACAACCTGCATCGCAATGGCGTTCCCTGCCGGATGCGCCGACGGCGCGGTTGATGATGGCGTGGACGGTGCTCAATGACGAGATCTGGGTCGCGGGTGGGATGAGCCACGGCGAGACGCTTCAGACGGTGGAGAGCTACAACCCCCAAACGGGAGCGTGGGAGAACCACCCGCCGCTGCCGATTCCGCTGCATCACGCGACCGCGACAACCTACGACGGTGAAATGGTGGTCATCGGGGGAGCAAGCGAAAACCTCGCGGACGCGTCGAACAAGGTGTTCGCGTTCCGCGGTGGCAACTGGACAGAGCTTCCGCCCCTCCAACACGCAAGGGCCGCGGCGGCAGCCGCGGTCGTCGGTGACAAGCTCGTGGTCGTCGGCGGGCAGGACGACAAGAAGCTCGTCGCACAGACCGAGGTGTTCGACGGCAAGACCTGGACACAGGCTGCTGACCTGCCGACGCCGCGTGAACACCTGGCCGCGGTGTCGGACGGCACCTACGTCTACACCGTTGGCGGGCGGTTCCTGAGCGCCGACGAGAACTCACCGGCCTTCGAGCGGTACGACCCGGCCGCCGGAAAGTGGGAGAAGCTGACGAACATGCCGACTCCGCGCGGCAGTTACGGCGCTGCGTTCATCGACGGCCGGATCGTCGCCGTCGGTGGTGAAGAGCCCACGCAAGTGCTGTCCACGGTCGAGATGTACGACATCGCGAGCGGGAAATGGAGGGAGCTGGCGCCCATCAACACCCCGGTTCACGGCGAAGTGGTAGCCGCCGTCGGCTCGACCGTCTACGTGATCGGCGGCGCCGACCGGCCCACGCATGAAAGCCCCGTCGCAACCGTCGAGGCGCTCGACTTCACGTAGCGCCGCCCTCGCGCAGCTGGGCGATGGTCACCGCCCCGCGCCGCAGCGCCTCGTTGGCCAGCCGGACCCGGCGATCGCCCTCCGTGGGGATCGAGAACTTGTCGTAGAGATTCTGCAGATGCTGTTTGACGGCCGCCTCGGTGACGTACAGCTCGCCCGCCATCCGCCGAACCGATGCCGGTTCGGGAAACGGGTCGTCGGAGACCAACGGGCGGCACAGCACCACCAGCACGTCGAATTCACGCCGCGTCAGGCGCGGAGGGAGCTGGCTGGCATCGGGCACGATCGTGGCTTCCTCGACCGGTGCGCCTACTTGCCGCGGCTCCAGGTAGACCAACCGTGACTTGCCGATGCGTACCTCGTCGCCGGAATGCAAAACCCGTTCCGCAGCGATCTTCTCGCCGTTGACATACGTGCCGTTGCGGCTCCCCATATCGCGGATCGACCAGGCGGAGCCGTGGTTTTCCAGGATGGCATGCAGGCGAGAGACAGTGGGGTCGTGCTCGAGCGCCACCGCATTGGTCGGGGCCTTGCCCAGGGTCACGCGTTCGCCGGTCAACGGGACCAGCTCGCGTCCCGACGGTTTCCACACTTCCAGGTGGGAAGACATGCAGACCTCCTATTCGGGCAATCTTTACCTAGAGAGTGGGTCTTTGCTTCGGAACGCCGCCGCGGGTCGTCGCAGAATCCTCGCGACGACCCTCGGCTGCCGTGGGGGTTACGGCGAATGGGTGATTTTCTTGGCGAACCGGATGACCCGCTTGGCAGGCGCCGATTCGGAAAGCGGCGGCCACGGCCACCCGCTCGCGTCCTTGCCGCGAGGTGCCTTCAGAAAGGCCAGGCCCAGGAAGAATCCGAAGATCAGGTGCCCGACCAGCGTGATGATGAACGTCGCCGGGTTCAGATCGAACATCATCTCCTCGCCACGCGGCAGCAGGGCGACGGTTGCCATCAGGCCCGCCCAGGTGGGGAACACCGCGAAGGTGACCGAGGCCAGCACCGCGTAGGCGTTGCGCCACCGGTCGATGCCCAGCGCGAACGCGACGACGAAGAACGCGACGCCCAGACCGCCGCCATCACCGATGTAGCGCCACACGTAACCGACCGCCGCGCTGCCCGTGGTGTCCGGTTCGCCGGTGACGAATGACCCCATCACGGGGATGAAATCACCCATCAGGCCCAGCACGTGCACGGCGAACAGACGGGCGCCGTCGTAGACGATGGTCGCCACCATGCCGGCGATCAGGCCGCGGCCGACGATCATGTCGATGCGGTGCGGGGCGAACACGACGAGCGTGCCAAGCACAGCCAGCAGCACGATGACGACTATCGACGAGGTGCTCTGCGGGATCAGGCCGGACACGTCCGCCGGGATCGCCAGGATCGGCATCGACGCCAGCAGCAGCACCAATGCGATGCGCGCGAGCTCCCACTTGGTGGGCGGCTTGGCCTCGAGCTTGGACAGGTCGACGTAACGCTGCCGGACGGTGTTGGCGACCTTGCCAAGGACGGGCACGTCGATGGGCCGCATCCGCACGGTGTTGCCGTCGAATGGGCTGACGGCCTTTGGCGGCCTCTTGGTCAGCAGATCGACAGAGCGCATCCGCACTGTCTTGGGCTCTTCGGTGGGGGTCGTGGTCGGCAGCGGCCGAACTGGCAGATCGCCAGGGCGCAGCCGCACCGTCTCCTCTTGGGCTCGGCGCGGGGAGCCGGCGGTCGCAAGCATGGGACTTCCTAATGTCGATTCGGTTCCAGTAGGTACGGATCCATAGTCGTGGTCGCGTCGTGCCTGCGTAATCGCTGAAAAGTCAGTTTTCGGCCCTCAGTGGGAAGGGTTTCCTATCCGGGAGGTAAGGCGTCAGCGCTGCCCGCGAGGCCCGAGCGCCGATTTGACGTCGATGATCGGTGTCCCGTCGATTGCTTCGAGGCCCCGCACCCGCACGCGGAGGCCGTCGACGGCCAGCACCGTCACCTGGTGAATGCCCAGCGGGTTCGGCCGGTGCTGGGAACGGGTCGCGAAAACGCCACGCATCGGCCGGGTCGCGTCGCCCCGGGGATGCACCTGCAGCACGTTTCGGTCCGCCAGGTGCAGCCAGGTGAGCACGACGATGTCGTCGCCGGGATTCAGGCCGTCGAGCGCGGGTCGGACGGCCGCAGCGAACTCCAGCCAGCAATCCGGCGCGCCCTCGTCTCCCTGGCGTGCGGCCTCGGTCGGGTCGGCCGTCGGCGATTCGACCCGTCCGATCGGGATGAGCGCGAGGTCAGGCATCACATGTGAAATATCTATGAGGTGGGTGACGGCTCGCTGCCGGATCGCGAGAATGGTCAGGGTGACGTCTGTGCCGGCCAGTGACCAGGGTCCGCGCCGCGCGATCCTCGGCCAGCTGCCGCGCATGTACCGTGCCGACGGATCACCGATCCGCGTACTGCTCGTCGACGACGAGCGCGCCCTGACGAATCTGGTCCGGATGGCGCTGCAGTACGAGGGTTGGGAGATCGACGTTGCCCACGACGCCCGCGAGGCCGTCGGCAAATACCGCGAGAACCCGCCGGACATCATCGTGCTCGACATCATGCTGCCGGACATGGACGGGCTCGGTGTGCTGCAGCTGATCCGCGAGTCCGACACCTACACCCCGACGCTCTTCCTCACCGCACGCGACTCCGTGGTCGATCGCGTCACCGGGCTGACCGCCGGCGGCGACGATTACATGACCAAGCCGTTTTCACTCGAGGAGTTGGTGGCCCGGCTGCGCGGACTGCTGCGGCGGTCGGCGTATCTGACACCTGCGGCCGACGAAACGCTGACGGTCGGCGACCTCGAGCTGGCCGCGGGCAGTCGTGAAGTCACCCGCGCGGGTGACCCGATCTCGCTGACCTCGACCGAATTCGAGCTCCTGCGATTCCTGATGCGCAACCCACGAAGAGCATTGAGCCGCAAGGAAATTCTGCATCGGGTCTGGGACTACGACTTCGGCGGCCGGTCGAGCATCGTCGATCTGTACGTCTCTTATCTACGCAAGAAGGTCGACGCCAGGCGACCGCCGATGATTCAGACGGTGCGCGGCGTCGGCTATATGTTGCGGCCTGCCGAATGACACGCGTGATCACCATCTGGCGCAGCTGGACGTTGTTGCG
>Ga0310811_10003550_pt1 | contig 19634 bp, 16 predicted proteins | sample YCmetagenome_FD_207642 | JGI IMG/M metagenome (GOLD analysis project Ga0310811, IMG submission 207642) | Soil microbial communities from experimental microcosm in Duke University, North Carolina, United States - YC | ecosystem: Engineered > Artificial ecosystem > Soil microcosm > Unclassified ...
CGCCCGCGGAAAGGGTGTACGGGAGGTAGCTGCCGTGACAGAGCACATTGTCCTTCAGGTGACCCGCTATCGGCCGGAGCGTGAGCTTGAGCCAACCCAGCAGGAATACGAGATCCCGCTGCGCGCGGAATGGGCTGTCCTAGACGGCCTGAATCACATTAAGGACCACCTCGACGGGACGTTGTCGTATCGCTGGTCCTGCCGCATGGGTATCTGCGGCAGCTGCGGAATGACAGTCAATGGTGAGCCCCGACTGACCTGCGGTACCTTCCTTACCGATTACAGTCCCGGCCCTATCCGCATTGAGCCGCTGCACCACTTCCCGGTGATCCGCGACCTCGTCGTCGAGATCGGCGACTTCATGCGCAAGCTGCCAGAGGTCAAGCCGTGGCTGATCCGCCACGAGGACGCCGGCATGCAGCCGAAGGCTGAACTGCTTCAGACACCAGCCGAGCTGGAGGAATTCCGGCAGTACAGCATGTGCATCAACTGCATGCTCTGCTACTCCGCCTGCCCCATCGTCGGCCTGGAAGAGGGCTTCCTAGGCCCAGCGATCATCGCCTTGGCCCAACGCTACAACTTGGACTCGCGCGACGACGGGGCGAAAGCACGGATGGATGTGCTGTCCAGCGCCGAGGGGGTATGGGGCTGCACCTTTGTCGGTGAGTGCACCACCGCATGCCCGAAGGGCGTGGACCCCGCCGGCGCAATCCAGCGCTACAAGCTCACCGCAGCGGCCGAATCGCTCCGGTCGTTCCTGCTGCCGTGGAGGTCGGCATGAGCCTCAACTACACAGAGTTCCATCCCCGCTGGTACCGGCCCCGCATGCCAGTGTTCTGGTGGGTGGGCCGCCGCTCGTATTTCATCTTCGTCCTCCGCGAGCTGAGCAGCGTCTTTGTCGCGTGGTCGGTGGTGTTCCTGCTGCTGCTTGTCAGCGCCGTCGGCCAGGGCGGCAAGCAGTATCAGCAGTTCCTCCGCCTGAGCAGCAACCCATGGATGCTGGCGCTGAACGTCATCACGCTGGTCTTCCTCGTGTTCCATGCCATCACCTGGTTCAACCTGGCGCCGCAGGCGATGGTTATCCAGCTGCGCGGCAAGCGGGTGCCGCGGTCCTGGGTCGCCGGAGCGCACTTCAGCGGCTGGGCGGTCCTCTCGGCACTCGTGGCCTGGCTGATCCTCGGGTGAGATCATGGGGAAGCGGAAAGCCGAGCCGTTGCTGTGGCTGCTGTTCAGCGCCGGCGGCCTAGCCGCAGCGCTGTTGCTCCCGGTGTTGCTGGTGCTTTTTGGCCTGGTGTTCCCCGCGAACTGGGTCGCGGCGCCCAGCTACGCACATGCGCTGTCGGTGGCGCGCTACCCGCTGACCCGTATCGTCCTGCTCGGCCTGTGCGTTCTGGCGCTCTTCCACTGGGCGCATAGATTCCGGTACACCCTCTACGAGGGACTCCAGCTTCAGCGCCTCAGCAGGCTGATCATCCTCGGCTGTTACGGCGGTGCATTGCTGGGGTCGGGCTTTGCGGTCTACCTCTTGTTCGTCGCCCTGTGAGCCCTGAAGTCGGCTCGCGCCGCTGCCAGCAGCAGTTGGGTGGTCAACGCCAGTTTGTCACGGCGTGACGTGCAGGAGCACTTGCTGTATGACGTTGTTGCCGTAGCCCTGGCGGTTCCAGCGGGGCTGGGCTGGTTGCGTGCGGCTGGCTAGGTCGGTGGCGCGGGCTCGTACCGAGTTCGCGCCGGGCTGGACAAGGTTGGTGCGTAGTTCCCACCCTTGCCAGCTGTGCTGGTGACGGTCACCGACCAAGCGGGCCTTCTGCCAGGCTCCGCCGTTAATGCTCACTTCGACTCGGGCAATCGGGGCCGCCCCGGACCAGGCAACGCCGCGCATCGTGATCTCTCCGGGGTGCAGTTCCTCGCCTTCACTGGGGTCTGTGATGAGGGCCCTGACCTCCTGGAGTGTGACGGGTTCGCGGGGAGACCCGTCGGTCTCGTACCAGTACCTGTCCGCTTGGAAGTAGCCGTTGAAGGGATGGTCGGCCAGCGTGATGGCGGTCAGCCACTTGACGGACGCGACACCGTACCAGCGGGGCACCACGAGGCGGACGGGGTAGCCGTGTTGCAGGGGGAGAGCGTCGCCGTTCATGGCATAGGCAAGCATGGCTTGACTCTTGCGGGCTGTGTCGATGGGAAGGCTGCGCTCGAAATGGACCTCGCGCAGACGTGCCTCCACCACACCGCAGTCGGCCCCGCGGAATATTATTTCTCCAGCTCCGGGCAGGACGCCGGCCCGGTCCAGGACCTCGGCGAGCGGGACGCCGGTCCATTCCGCGGTGCTGACTGCTCCTAGCCGCCATGGTTCGCCTTTAACAGGCGGCTGGATGGAGGATCGCCCGTTCCCGGCGCATTCGAGGGTGACAATGCGGCTCTCGGATGGCAGACGTGACAACTCGCGGAGGCTGAGCGCGAGCGGGCGCTCGACGAGACCGCTCACTTCGAGCCTCCAGGCGGAGCCATCGATTACCGGTGCCTGGAAGTGGTTGCGCACGTAGAAGCGATCGTTGGGCGTGACGATGCCGCCCTTGAGGTCTCGGATGGAGGCTTCGCAGTTGAGCGGGTCAGCCCGGTGTACGACCATTTCCTGGTCCACGGCCTGCCGCAAGGAGTCGTCCGCTTCGACCGCGTGCCCGCCCCGGGCGGCATAAGCCACCGGCAGTCCCGCAGCGACCCAGGCGCTGTAGCCACCGAGCAAATCGGACACATCCCGGAAGCCGGCCGCTGAGAGCCTGCTGGCAGCCACCTGGGAACGGTAGCCGCTGGCACAGTAAACGACCACGGGCAGATCGCGGTCCAGCCTGTCCAGCGAGTCGGCTAGGACGGCCAGGGGGATGTCTACCGCACCCGGTATCGTCCCGTTCGCCGTCTCTGCGGCGGCACGAACGTCGACTAGCTGCAGGGCTGATTCCAGGCCCTGCAGCTCAGCGAGCTGCCCGATGGTGAGCCGCGAGCTGCGCTCCACCAGTTCCGGCTGGTCGGCGAACACGGAGGCGGCCTCGGTCAGCTGACCCACGACCCGGTCCAGGCCGACGCGGGCGAGGCGGATCTTGGCTTCGGCGGCGAGTCCCGGGTCGCCGACCAAGATGATGTCTCGGCTAGGCGGCAGGACACAGCCTGCCCACTCGGCGAAGCGGCTCTGAAGGCCGATGTTCACCGCCCCGGCTAGGTGGGCAAGGGCGAAGTCAGCCGGTTCCCGCGGGTCAACGAGAATGGCGCCAGCTGCCCTCCTGGCCAGAACCTCAGCGAGGTCAAGCAGGTCCGGGGTGCCTTCGTCGAGCAGCGTGTGCCCGTCCTGGTTGGCCCGCACGTCGAACGCGAAGTAGCGGGGGCGGGCGGGCTGGCCCTCGGTGACCGCGGCGACGAAGGCGTCCTCGGTGAGGTCCTGCAGGGCGTAATTAGTCCGCCGCTGCTCCCCGATCGTGGAAGTCGTCTCGGTCGACAGCGCTTTACCGCACGCTGAGCCAGCGCCATGGGCCGGGTAGACCCGGGTGGTGTCGGGCAGGACGAGGAGCTTGTCATGCAGTGACCGGTACAGGCGCCGCGCCAGCGCATCGGCGGAGAGGTCAGCGTCGGCTGAAGCGAGCAGGTCAGGACGGCCGACGTCGCCCACGAACAAAGTGTCCCCAGTCAATACGCCGTACGGGCATCGGTCATCTGGGTGCTCCCAGACAACGACGCAGATCGACTCGGGGGTGTGGCCTGGCGTAGCCAGGATCTCCAGGGTCACCTGTCCTAGGGACAGGCGCTGCCCGTCGTGCAAGGCTTCGACGGGGAACGCAACTTTGGCACCCGGGCCGTAGGAGATGACCGCGCCTGTCCGGTCGGCCAGTTCCAGGTGCCCGCTGAGGAAGTCGGCGTGAACGTGGGTCTCGATTACCCGCTTTATGCGTAGGCCCCGCTCCCCGGCCTCCTGCAGGTAGACACCGACGTCACGACGAGGATCGACGACAACCGCCTGTCCAGTGCTCTCATCGCCTATTAGGTAGGAGGCCTGGGACAGGCAGGCCAGGTAATGCTGGGTCAGGATCACCTCAATCCCCTCCTGAGCCGCGCGCTTGGCCACATGGCGTCCTCTCAGCAGGTCACCGCGGCTGAGGGGACGCCATCGCCTTGCGATGAGAGTGTGCGCTGCCCGGACCCCATCTGCTATGGGTGAGCTCACCCATTTCCGTGCGCAGCCTTCCGGCGATCACCGGGCGACGGCCGTCATCCGGCATCTGGTCGCGCTGCTGAGAGCTGGCTATGCTGGGCAAATGAGCTCGGCCGCCGCCGCAGTCCCGCCGGGCGAGCGAGCAAACCCGCCCGGTCTAGCCGAGCTGCTATGCGCCCTTTCCTACGCCTCTGGCCTGGCTGGGACCGAGCGTATGGAACACGGGACCAACACCGTCTTTGTGGGGATCCAACTCGGGCGCGCGCTCGGGCTTGAGCCGGAAGACCTAGAAGCCATCTATTACGGGGGGCTGCTCAAAGACGTGGGCTGCGGCGCCTGCGGCGCGGTGATGGCTCCGTTCTTCGCCGATGACGAACTGGCTCCCCGGCTCGACATGAAACTGGTTGACATTCATAGTCCCCGCAGCATGCTTGCCTGGGCCAGGAGCCAGCTGGTGCTAGATCCCAGCCTGCCCGCCCGGCTCGCCCGGCTGGCTGCCTTCGCCTCCCACTGCGGATCGGTGACGCATGAGGCGCTGGCAGCTCACTGCGAAATCGCGGCGGACTTCGCCGCCCGTCTCGGATTCGGTACTCACGTGCAGGATGCCGTGCATGAGCAGCACGAGCGTTATGACGGCCGGGGCCCTGCCTTCCATCGGCCTGGAGAAGCGATCCCCGTCCCGGCCCAAGTCCTGCACCTGGCGCTGGCCGCCGAACTGGCCCGCAGCCTGGCTGGCAGCGACGCGGCGGCCGCCATGGTGCGCCAGCGAGCAGGCACCTACTTCAGGCCGGATGTAGCCGAGGCATACCTCGACCTGGCCGACGGCATATGGCCGCCCGGTGATGACCCGGTTCCGCTCACTGACGTATTCTCCTGTGACCCGGGGACGCCGGCCGATGACCTGCCCGGCGACCGGCGCCTGACCGTATGCGAGGCGCTGGCTGACTTCGCCGACCTGAAGACAACCGGCCGGGGCCTCCACTCGCAGGCAGTGGCCCACCTGGCCGGCGAGGCCGCCGCTCGTCTGGGGTGCTCACCTGCCGAGCAGGACCGCCTGCGGCGGGCCGGGCTGGTCCATGACCTCGGCAAGATCGCCGTTCCGTACCGCCTGCTGGAGAAGGCGGGCGACGACACCGGCGGTTCAGGCGGCCAGCTAGGCAGCAGCGCGCTCGCGGAGCCGGTCCGCCTCCATCCCTACTATGCGCAGCGCGTCCTGTCCCAGGTCCGGCCCCTGGCCGACTTGGCCGCAGACGTCGGCGCCCACCACGAGCGTCTCGACGGCTCAGGCTACCCACTGGGCATCTACGGCCAGCGGGTCCCCATCGGCGCAAGGGTGCTCGCCGCCGCAGATGCCTGGGCCGAGCGAGCTGTGACCGGCAGCCCCGACCTCAGCGGCGAAGAGGGCCTCGACGCGGCATGCGTAGCTGCTCTCCAGTCCTGCGCCCTGCCCGGCACTAGACACCAACACCCGCCAGTCACCAGCGCCCGTCCGGTCCTCAGCTCCCGCGAACTCGAGGTGCTGCGGCTGCTAGCCGACGGCGCCTCCAACCGCGACGTAAGCAAAGCCCTGTTCATCAGTCGGCACACCGCCGAGCACCATGTCGAGCACATCCTCGCCAAGCTCGGTGTGACCAGCCGTACCGCCGCCGTGGCCTACGCTCTTACCTACGAACTGCTCGCCTGAGCCGAGCTGGGCCCAGTCGCGTTGCAGGTTGCACAATTGTCGGCCTGGTTTGTACCTCTCGTAGATTCCTCTCATCTTCGTCTTGATCGAAGGAGACCTGGCCTGATCGAGGAAACGCTAGTCGGACGGGACGCGGAGCTGCGGGAGCTGCATGCCGCGGCGCTCCGTACAGCGGCCAACCGACGGGGCTGGGTCGGGCTGATCGGCGGCGAGCCCGGCATCGGCAAGACCCGGCTCGTGGCCGAGTGTGCTGACATGCTGGGGCGGGACGGGTTCGGCTGCGCGTGGGTGAGCTGCCCGGAGGATGACGCCGCGCCCCCGTTCTGGGTATGGGACCAGCTGCTCGGCCAGCTAGGCGCGGATGGCGCGTTGCGCGCCGGAGCCGGCGAGACCGACCCCGAACTGGCCAGGTTCCTGCTGCTCGACGCCGTAACTGCGGGGATCCGCCAGGCGGCCGCGGACCGCCCGCTGCTACTGGTCATCGATGACCTGCACTGGGCCGACCAGGGCTCCATGCACTTGCTGGCTGCGATCCGTGGTGCGCTTGCCACTTTGCCCGTCGTCATCTTGGGTACCTACCGTGACACCGAGCTGACCGCGACCGCCCTGTTCGCCGACATCGGCCCGGAGCGCACGCTCGCACTCGGCGGGCTGGCTCCTGCCGAGCTGGCCGCCTCGGTGCGCCTGGCCACTGGTTCCGACGTCCCTGACGCACTGCTGACCGGGCTGCACGCCCGGACCGCGGGCAATCCGTATTTCGCCGCGGAGGCGGTCAGGCTCCTGCGTGCCGAAGGCCTGCTCTACACCTCGGCACAGCTTCCGGCCGGGCTGCTGCCCGAAACCGTCCGAGCGGTGCTGGAGCGGCGACTGGTCCGGCTGCCGGCCCAGGTCACCAAGCTGTTGCGGGCGGCCGCGCTGCTCGGTGACAAGCTCGATCCGTCGCTGCTGGCGGAGGTAAGCGGCGAGCCGCTCACCGTAGTCGCGGCGGCGCTGGCAACAGCCCAGGCAGTCCGGGTGACGGGGCCCGACCGGTTTGCGCACCCGCTCGTCAGGGAGGTGCTGCAGTCCCAGCTCGGACCCGCTGACCGGCTGCGCTGGCACACGCGCATCGGCGAGCAGCTTGCCCGGCGCTACCAGGCAGGCACCGCTAGCCCGGCCGCCGCCGCACGGCATTTGCTGGCCGCCGCAGAGCTGGGGGGACAGACAGGGCCGGCGGTAGAGTTTGCCCGGCTCGCGGCGGCCGATGCGGTACGAAGAACCGGTTACGAGGATGCCGTGCGGCTGCTTGACTCCGCGCTGCCGCTTACGAGTACGGGCCGCGACCGCGGTGAGCTGCTATCTGAGCTTGGTGAGGCGGCGCTGGCCGCCGGAGACCAGCACCGGGCCCGCCAGGCATACGAAGAAGCCGCCGAGCTGGCCCGGCAGATCGCCAGCCCGGAGCTGCTCGCCGCCGCCACTCTAGGCATGGCAGGCGGACGTGGCGGATTTGAGGTCGACCTGCGCGACCCGGACCGGGTAGCCGTGCTCGCCGAAGGGCTTCGGGCGCAACCGGAGGGCGACTCGACGGCGCGGGCGCGCCTGCTCGGGCGGCTCTCGCTCGCCCTCGCGTTTACCGGGGCGACCGCAGAGCAGCGGGAAGCGCTGAGTGCTGAGGGGGTCGCGATGGCGCGGCGGCTAGGCGTCCCCGCGGTCCTTGCCGCCGCACTGGCCGCACGATGCGACGCGATATCCGGCCCGGATCACATCGCTGAACGGCGCGCCACGGCCGAGGAGATCGTAGAGCTAGCCCGGGCTGGAGGCGACCGGACCAGCGAGATGCTCGGACGGCGGCTGCTTGTCGTCGCGCTCGCTCAAGCCGCCGACTGGCCGGCGGCCGATGCTGAAATCTCCGCCTATGCCCGGCAAGCCGCAAAGCTGGCCCAGCCGGGGCTGTCCTGGTACGTACCGCTGTGGCGAGGTGCTCGGGCGCTCATGGACGGTGATCACGCGCAAGCTGAGGCCTATGCGACGGAGCTCCATGATCTGACCGAACGCTCCGGTAGCACGAACGCCCGCCTGCTCGCACTCGTCCAGCGGTACGTCCGGCTCATGAGCGAGGACCGGGCCGACGAACTAGCTAGTGATTTCACCGGAATACTGGCAGTACTCCCCGACGATCCCCGGATCGCGGTCTGCGCGCGTGCGTTCTTCCACGCTCGCCGAGGGGAACTCGCACAGGCGCGCGCCGACCTGGACCGGGTGGTGGCTGGGGAGATGCTTCGTGACGGGGAGTGGTTGCCGAGGTACGTGCAGGTCGCGGCGGCGGCGGTGCTAGCGGATCACCGTGCGGCGGCCGAGCTTGCCTACCGGGTGCTGACGCCCTACGCCAGGCAGTGCGCGGTCGAGGGCATCCTGGCGGGAAGCTGGGGCTCGGTCGCCGCGCATTTGGGACTTCTCGCCCGCTACCTGGGCCGGGCCGGGGAAGCCGACGCGCACTTCGCCTTGGCAGCCGAGCTGGACGCGGCGGCCGGCGCGGCCCTGGCCGCCCGGACGCGGCAATGGGCTGGTGCCGACGACCTCACGCCGGACGGCGCGGCAGTCTTCCACCTCGAAGGGAAGGTGTGGACTCTTCGCTACGCCGGCCAGACCGTCAGGCTGCCGGACAGCAAGGGGCTGCGCGATCTGGCTGTACTGATAACCCGTCCAGGCGAGCGGACTCACGTCAGCGAACTGGCTGGCGCCGCCGGGCTCCCCAAGGCCGACCTCGGCCCGGTAGCCGACCGGCGGGCACTGGCGGCCTACCGGGAGCGGCTGCGCCGGATCGACGCGGAGCTCGACTCGCTCGGCGAGGGCTCCCCCGCGGCCGGGGCAGTGCAGCGCGAGCGGGACGCACTCCTGGCTGAGCTGTCCGCCGCGGCTGGCCTCGGCGGCCGCGCCCGGACGGCAGGTTCGCCGGCTGAGCGGATGCGCAAGGCGGTGACCTACCGGATCCGCCATGCGATTTCGCAGGTCGCTGACGTGCATCCGGAACTCGGCCGGCACCTGAGCGCTTCGGTACGCACCGGGACCTGGTGCGGCTACTCGCCCGAGCACCCTGTCGACTGGCATCGCTAGCCGCGAACTAGCGCCACAAGGGTGTAAGCGCAAGCAGGAGCAAGGCGGGAGGCAATGCCAATGAGCAGGCTTTTCATCGCGGCAATGCAGATGTCGCTAGACGGCTATATGCAGGGCGCCAACGGCGAGGTCGACTGGGTCGACGCGTGGGATGACGCGCTAGGCCTGGTCCCCGGTGCCGACGCCGCCGTTCTCGGTGGCGGTATGTATCCGGGCTATGAGGTGCTCTGGGGAGCGGTCGCCGCTGATCCGCGAAGTGGCACGGCGATGCTGGGGCGCGAGGTAACCGAGGGCGAAGCCGACTACGCACTCTGGACGCAGCGGACCCCGCACTACGTCGTATCCACCACTCTGGAGAAGGTCGGCTGGGGGACGGCTCACCTGGTGCGTACCTTGAGCGAGCTGCGGTCGCTGAAGGAGGAGCCGGGTGGGGCGGTCTACGTCATCGGCGGCGCCGCCCTCGTGGCCAGCCTGCTGAACGAGGGTCTCATCGACGAGGTCCGGCTGATCGTGCACCCGGTCATCCTCGGTGGCGGCAAGTCGCCGTTCGCGGGCGTGAAGGAGCCACGGACGTTCCAGCTCACCCAGACCAGCGCGGGCCGGAACGGCCGGGTCGTCCTGATGTACCGGGTCTGAACATGTCCCTTCCAGAGAGCTTGGATGCGTTCCTCGCCCAGAGCCGCAACCTGATCGTGGCCGGTAACCGCGCGGGTGGCCGACCGCACCTCACGCCCAACTGGTTCTGCTGGGATGGTGAGCGGTTCTATGTGTCGACCACGCGCGACCGGGTGAAGTACGCGCTCTTCCGCCGGGATCCAAGGGCTCAGCTGCTGATCGACGACCCGGCCGGGCCCCGTGCAGTGCTGATCCCGGCCACCGTGGAGATACGGGAGGAACTCACGGCCGAACTGCCGCGCTTTTGTGCCATCCGCGACAAATATGGCATGAAAGCGCTGGATGCCGACTATCACCTGAGGTCGCTGCTCGCCGAGGGGCGGGTGCTGCTCGCCATCACCCCAGACGGGCCGCCATCGACCTGGACCTCCTGGGGCCTCGGTGCCGACGCGGCCTGAGACCGCAGTCGCGCTGCAGCGGGTGAGGCGGTCGCGCTTCGCCTAGGCTGATCTCCATGACTTCGCCCGCCCTTCAGCAGCCGCAGTGGCCCGACCGTGACCGCTTGGACGCGGTGGTGCGCCGCTTGGAAGGCCTGCCGCCGCTGGTGTCGCCTGCCGAGTGCGACCAGCTCAGGGAACGCCTCGCCGCGGTAGCGCGCGGCGAGGCTTTCCTGCTGCAGGGGGGCGACTGCGCGGAGACGTTCGCCGGCACGACCTCCAGCGGTATCCGGGGCAAGTTCCAGACGCTCCTGCAGATGGCCGTCGTATTGACCTACGCGGCCAGCGTGCCGGTGGTCAAGGTCGGCCGGATGGCAGGCCAGTTCGGCAAGCCGCGGTCGGCGGCCACTGAGGTGCGGGACGGAACGGAACTTCCGGTCTACCGGGGCGACGCGGTTAACGGGATCGAATTCACCGCCGCGGCCCGCATGCCTGATCCGGGTCGGCTGCTGGAGGCGTACAACTGCGCGTCCGCCACGCTGAACCTGTGCCGTTCCCTGGCTAGCGGTGGCTACGCGGACCTGCGCCAAGTGCACGCCTGGAACCAGGACTTCGTTGCGGACAGCCCGGCGGGGCAGCGTTACGAGCGGCTAGCGGAGGAGATCGACCGGGCGATCTCGTTTATGCACGCATGCGGGGCCGACCCTCGCGAGTTCCGGGCGGTCGAGTTCTACTCCAGCCACGAGGCCCTGCTGCTGGATTACGAGCGGGCCATGACCCGGGCCGATGCGCGGAACGGCGGCACCTACGACCTGTCGGCTCACCTGGTTTGGATCGGAGAGCGAACCCGCGATCCGCGCGGCGCACACGTGGAGTTCGCTCGCCAGATCCGCAATCCTGTCGCCGTCAAGATCGGCCCCGACGCCGCCGCACAGGACGTGCTCGACTTGATCGAGGCTCTCGACCCCGGTCAGGAGCCCGGGCGGCTCACGCTGACCACCCGGATGGGCGCCCGCCATATCCGCCAGACGCTGCCCCCGCTGGTCGAGAAGGTGGCCGCCAGCCGGGCCGCGGTGGTCTGGGTCTGCGACCCGATGCACGGCAACACGGTGGAAGCGGTCGGTGGCCGGAAGACCAGAAACTTCGACGACATACTGGACGAAGTCGCCGGATTCTTCGAGGTGCACCGCGCCCTCGGCACGCATCCTGGCGGTATCCACATCGAATTCACCGGTGACGACGTGACTGAGTGCATCGGCGGCGGCCGCCCTATCGCCGAAAGCGACCTGGGCTACCGCTACGAGACGACATGCGATCCGCGCCTCAACCGCAGCCAGTCCCTCGACTTGGCCTTCCGTGTCGCCGACTTGTACCGCGGCCGCCGCGGTCCGCAGCAGCGGTGACCGTGACCCCGGCGCTACGAAGTGGGTGATGCGGTCGCAGAGCCGCACTGCGGGGCAAGCGAGTTCAGCAGGTTGCGAGCGGCAGTGGTAACCCCGCCAACGGCAGTCGTCACGACGCCCAGCGTGCTGGCGCTGGGGTGGGCGCTGAAATTTGTGACCGCGGTCTGGAGCGTGTCGAGCGCTGTCTTCACCGCGGCAGTCTGGGGTTTATTCGCGTTGTGCAGTTCCGACGTGAGCGCGGTGAGCTTTGCCTCGACGTTGGCCAGGTCGGACTTGATCTCGTCAACCGTGCCTTGCCCGATCTTGACGTGTGCGAGTGCGTTCACCGAGGCGCGCAGTTCCGCCGCGGCCTGGCACACGGCCGACGTGGGGCTGGACGTCGGCGATGCGGCCGTGGTGGTGTTGGAAACCGGCGATGTGGTGGTGGTGCTGGAACTGCACGCGGCAAGGAAAAGCCCGGCGACGGCAACTGCGAGGATGCGCAACCGTCCCGCCCTGAGTACCGTGGCGCGCATCGTGTTGTCCCCGCTGAGGGAGCCGCGGCTGTTGCGCACGTCCGTGTTGAGCTGCACTGGCTCCGGAGTCATCATCCTGCCTTTGCGCACGGTTGACCTGCTAAATCGTCTACCAGCAGCGTCTTACCTAACCGGCGCGATCGCATCACCCAGGACGGGTTAATGTGCTCAGCTCCGGATCAGCGCAAGCCTCGGTGTATCAGGCGCCGGTGGCCGTCTCCGTATGGGTAGTGCCTGCGTCGACCTCGCCGGAGTTTTCGGCGAGGTCGCCCAGGACGTCGAAGTCAGTGAAGCCGGAAGGTGAACATGACGCCAGCAGGCCGGGACAACGATGCGGAATACCAGGCGAGCCTGCGCGTCGAGGCCGCGCCGATCCGCGCGCTCACGTTCACCTCGGCGCACCTGACCATCGAGGTCGAGGTCACCCGGGGCTCGCTGCTAGGCCAGATCATCCCAGCCCAGGCCGGGGTGATCACGGTGCAGCCGCGGAACGGAGCGGAAGCGGAATTCCCTGCCGACGAGATCGGGTGCTTCTCGATCAGCCCCCTGCCGGCCGGCCCGTTCCGCCTGCACTGCCGCGCCGCCGCAGGGACAGATGCCCAGACAGGGTGGATAACTCTGTGACTGGTCGCCTCATCCAGCGCCGAGCGCCAGCAGGGATATCGCCGCGGCCCGCTGGATGGGATCGCGGTCACTGTCCTGCCGGACGCTGTGCATCGACTCGGCGAAGCTCTGGCCCATCCGCAGGTACCGGTGCAGGGTAACCATCAGCGGCACGACCGCCTGGTCGTTCAACGGAACGACGCTTGCGATGATCCCGGCGGTGCCGAGCGGCAGCAGGCTACTGACCAGGCCGAGCAGCTCGTCGGCACCAACCGGGGCCAGGACGCCGGAGTCGCAGCTCGACAGCACCAGCCGGTACGGCGCCCGGCCCAGCTGCTCGAAGTCATAGACGGTGAGCGGCCCGTCGTGCATGCGCAGCGACGAGAACAGCGGGCTGTCGGCGCGGAAGCGCCCGTGCGCGGCGATGTGGGCCAGCCAGGCGCCATCGAGCGCGGACAGCACCTGCCCCGCCGTGGCCTCGCTGTCAGACAGCACCGTGACCTCGTCGTAGAGCTGGGCTACGAGCGGTACCTCGGCCCCGTCTGTGAGCAGGCCTGGGCCGCGGGCGAGGGTGACCCGTCGGCGCACCGGAGGCGGCGTGGCGTTCGCGCGCAGCCACGCGCCCGCGGACGGGGCGACGCTGAATACGCGGCTGTCCAGCACGGGAAGGAGCGCCCACGGGATCGTGTACAGCTTCCCGGGCGGGACGATCACCACAGGCCGATTTCCCAGGTGAGCGGCGGCCGGGCCGATGATCGCGTCCTGGAGCTCCGGCCCCACCTTCTTGAGGATGGCCTGCGCGCTGTCCGGGTCATCTCGCGGCCTGCTGTGCGCCAGGCGGCGCAGCGCGAAGCGGGCGAACTCAGCGGCGCGGACGGCGTCGGCCGTGCGGCCGGCCGTAAGCTGTCGCACCCGCCCGTCGCCGCAGACAAGCACGTGCAGCACGCCGTCGACGTCGGCGATCTCGATGAGCAGGGTGCGGCCGAGCTGATCGAGCAGCTTCGCGACGTCGATCACGGCCTGGCCGTAGTCACCCCCGCCCCGGGCCTGCAGTGAGCGCGCGCGCACCATGCCCTCGAGGCGGAGCTGCTCGCGCTGGAGCGCCACGGTCGGCGCGCCCTTCCGCTTCGCATCCTCCAGCCGCCCGGTCACCTCGCGCAGCGCGGCCAGGCCGGCGTTGAGTTCCGCGTCGGCCGAGGGCCGCACCGCAGGCACGGCTAGTGCCGTGGCCCGCCAGCGCTCGGTCCAGGCGAGGAAGAGCCGTGGCCGGTGGGCCCGCGCGGCATGGCGCTGGGCGAGTGTGGCTAGCTCGGCGCCCTGCGCGGTGGCCTGGGCCCGCAGCTCCGAGGCGCCCAGCGTGAACCGATGCTCGTCCAGCACCTCCAGGCCCCGCCGACACGCCGCCAGCAAGCGGCGCGGCTGCCCCGCCGCGTCCGCTCGTAGCGCCTCGCCCAGCCAGCCGGTGGCCCGTGCCATCGCCGGGCCGCGCCACCGGCTCCGCGCGGCTGCGGCGAGATGCAGGTCGGCCTCGGCGCGCCGGCCGAGGTCCAGGGCCATCCGTCCGGCCAGCAAGTGCGCCTGGGCGGCTTGGCCGGAGCCGAGTTCATTGAGGCCGGTGGCGGCCAGGTTCGCCGCGTGCAGCAGTCGGCCAGTCACCGGGCCGACCGCATACTGTGCCTGGACCAGCACCAGCCTGGCGTGGGCCTGCCACCAGGCATTCTGCTGGGACCCGAAGAGCCGGTAGGCCCGCTGGGCCCGGTCCAGTGCTGCCTTCGGCTGTCCAGCGGCCAGCGCGCAGTTCGCCGCCACCAGGAGTAGTTCCGCCTTCATCGTGGACCAGCCATGCGCCTGCTCGATGTCTCGAATGGCAGCGTCCGCATTGGCTAGCGCCTCGTCGGCCAGCCCGGCCGCCAGCAATACGTCGCACCGGTCGTGACTGAGAAATGGCGCTGGCACGTTCAGCTGCCGGTAGCGAGAGGTGGCCTCATCGAGAAATGAGAGCGCGGCCGGAAGATCTCCCAAAGAGAACGCGGCTCCTCCCCGGTTAAGCACCGTGTGGGCCGCTTCCAGTTCCTGGCCAGTTTCGGCGAACAGCCGCTCAGCAGCGACGAAATCCGCATCCGCACGGCCGGGTGACCCAGCGGCCACATAGACAAGCCCCCGGCCGTTGAGTGCTCGCGCGGTCCAGACCTGGTCGCCCGCGCGCCGCAAGACGCCGACCGCGCGGCGGAAGTCGTCCAGGGCCGCCGCATGCCGGCCGAGGATCCACAGCACGTTGCCGCGCCGGTGCAGCACGCGTCCCAGCAGTAGTCCAGAAGACAGCTGAATGGCACGATCAAAGGCGGCGAGCCCCTCGGGGGTCCGACCCGCGTGGACGAGCGCCAAGCCAAGCGATGACAGCACGTCGGCCTCGCGTTCCGCCGAGCCGGTTTGCCGGGCCAGGCGCAGCGCGCGGCGCAACTCGCGTACACCCGCGCCGACGTCGCCGATATCACGCAGCACGATTCCTGCCGCCTGGTGCGCTATCGATGCTTCGTGCGGGTCGGGCTGTTCCGCCAGAATGGCGCGCGCCTTGGCCAGGGCTTCGCGAGGACGCGACAAGGCCAGCAGCAGCAAATCATCCGCGCCGCGCTGACCTGACTTGGCTGTAAGTGCAGCCTCCCCCACGAACGCGATGTTAGATCCCCGCACCGCAATGGTCTACGTATTGTTAGCGCGAACATTTTTTCCATTTTCGTCTCGTCATAGGGCGATCACAAACAGTTGCGACTACTCGCACAGGGTAATCGATTCGCGCCTGTCTACCGGCGGCAAAAGGAGTCGCAAAGCGGTATCAGACGGTCAGACGATCGCTCCGCATAAGTGTCAGCCGAGGGGGCGCTTCAGCGTCTCGCGTCGGCGGCACTGGCCTGCGCCGGGTCCGGACCGGTAGCTCTCCCACTCTCTGGAGGCCGATATGCCTGAATCGGGCGAATGGCAGGAACGTGTGATACCGAAGGTGGCTGATGAGACTCGTTTCATCGTCAATTCCTTTAGGGAACGCCCCAACTCCTTTGCGGATACGCCCGATCCCGAGCCAACGGTGATCGAGGTCTATACCGTTGACGGCGGGCTCGACTTCATGTGCGTCAAGGGCGAGATCCTGGTCCGCGAAGGCCAGCTCGGGCAAGTGCGGGAGATCCTGGAGCTGTCGGCAGAGGCTCGGGTCGAGCGCGTCATCGAGGGCGTGGTCCTGCTCTCGCTAGGGGAGAGCCGGTTCACCGCCGTGCCCGACGCGGTCGCGGTGGTCGACACCCGGCTCGGGCCAGGAATCGCGACGCCGAATCATGTGCTAACCGTCGCGACAGGCGCGGGCAGCGGCTGCTCGGCCACGGAGCCGCAGGAGGTGTACTACGAGATCGAGCCCTTCCCCTCGGTCTGCCACGACGGCGGCGCGGGCGTTCTTATCTACATGGCCGATACCGGGCTGCTGGCGGACGCGGCGACCCATCCGTGGCTGGCCTCCGGGGTTATGCCGCAGGATCCGGTCAACGATGTCGACCCGCTTCGCCCTGGCACCCCGCCGGGGATTCCCGCCTGCGCCGGTCACGGCACGTTCGGCGCGGGCGTGCTGCGGTGCATGGCCCCCCACGCGGAGATCATCATGGCCCGCGCCCTCCTTTACGGGGGGAGCGGGGTGGAATCGGATCTGGTGAGCAGGCTCGATGCGGCGCTTGCCCTCGGCGCGGACATCTTCCACCTGACCATGGCCGGCATGTCCCGGAACGACGTGCCGATGATCGGTTTCGAGGCGTGGCTAATGCTGCTGCGCCGCACGGGCGCGATCTGCCTCGCCCCGGCCGGTAACAGCGGCTTGGGCCGGCCGGAGTTCCCGGCCGCGTTCCCCGGGGTCATCGGCGTTGGCGCGCTGGGTGGCGACTGGCGCGGGCGGGCGACGTTCAGCAACTTCGGTCCGTGGGTCGACGTGTACGCGCCAGGGAGGGACCTGATCAACGCCTTCGCGACCGGTACGTACGAGTGTTACGTATACCCATACGGCCCGGGTAACGGGAAGCAGGCAGAGACCCGGAACTTCTACGGCATGGCGAAGTGGAGTGGCACGTCGTTCTCGACGCCGATCGTGACCGGGCGCATCGCCGCCCGGATGTCCCGCGCCGGCGACAACGCCCGCCAGGCGGCCGCCGCCGTGCTCGCTGAGGCACGATCGCGGGCGATCCCGGGCGTCGGCCCCGTTGTGCTGCCCTACTGTCACGACTACGGGCCGCCTGGGTGCTGCTGCCACCAGCACCAGCACCACTCCTGCTGACAAGCCTGCTCACGAGTGCCGCGCACGCCCGCCTGGGCGTGCCCGGCCGCGGTCATTTCTGACAGCAGGCGCTACGGAAGGATCGGGGCTGTCTTCCGCGCTTGCGTCATTACTCGCGCGGACGACGGTCGTCGAGGAGATTATTAAGCGCCGCGAGCCGCGTAGCTACAGTCTGCAGGATGCATCGCCGGCCCGCTCCTCCCGTAGGCGCACTGCTCAACGGGGAGTAGCCATCCGGTGGCCGGGAATGGTCTCGCTGGCGGTATGGTTAAGTCCACTGGTTGTAGCTTCTGTGTAGGTGTTTTCATGACGCGCCCGCGGATTTACTGCCGGGTTCCCGCGCGGTGCGGGAGCTACATGTTGGCAAGGAGAAATGCGCGTGGCGCAAGGAACAGTTAAGTGGTTCAACTCGGACAAGGGCTTCGGGTTCATCAGTGTCGACGGCGGGGGCCAGGACGTGTTCGTCCACTTCTCCGCGATCGAGTCGAACGGGTACCGCAGCCTCGACGAGAACCAGCGGGTGGAGTTCGACATCACGCAGGGCCAGAAGGGCCCGCAGGCCGAGCACGTCCGCACGCTCTAACCTAGGTCCCTAGCTAAAACACCGTCCGTTCGGTTGCATCTTCTGTCGAACGGACGGTGTTTTGTGCTCAGGCAGCGGCTCTCAGACCTTGAGCGGTCGCGAAGCTCAGGAGGAGACGCTGTCCGCGCGGTGCGGCAGCTTCCAGCCAGGGCGCACGAAGTGGCATGTATACCCGTCGGGGTAGCGCTCTAGGTAGTCCTGATGCTCCGGCTCGGCCTCCCAGAAGGGCCCGGCGGCTGTCACTTCGGTGACCACCTTGCCCGGCCACAGGCCGGAGGCGTCGACGTCGGCGATCGTGTCCTCGGCCGTCTTGCGCTGTGCGTCGCTGAGGTAGAAGATGGCCGACCGGTAACTGGTTCCGATGTCGTTACCCTGCCGGTTCAGCGTGGTCGGGTCGTGGATCTGGAAGAAGAACTCCAGCAGGTCCCGGTACGAGGTCTTGTCCGGATCGAAGGTGATCTCGATCGCCTCAGCGTGGCCGTGGTGGTTGCGGTAGGTGGCGTTCGGCACGTCGCCGCCCGTGTACCCGACCCGCGTCGAGATCACGCCAGGGAGCTTGCGGACGAGGTCCTGCACTCCCCAGAAGCAGCCGCCGGCCAGGATGGCCTTCTCAGTGGTCATGATGTGCTCCCATTGTCGTGGTCGAGCCCGAAATGCTTGCGGTAGGCGCCATAGCCTTCGCGGTCCAAGTCGCTGAGCGGGACGAAGCGGAGGGCGGCGGAGTTGATGCAGTAGCGCCGGCCCCCGGCTGCCGCGGGCCCGTCAGAGAAGACATGACCCAGGTGACTGTCGCCGTGTGCGGAACGGACCTCCGTCCGGATCATCCAGTGGCTGAAGTCCCGGCGCTCTACGACATTGCCCTGCTCGACCGGCACCGTGAAGCTCGGCCAGCCGGTGCCGCTGTCGTACTTGTCGACCGAGGCGAACAGGGGCTCGCCGGAGACGACGTCAACGTAGAGACCAGGCTCCTTGTTGTCCCAGTATTCGTTGCGAAACGCGGGCTCGGTGCCCTTCTGCTGGGTGACCTGGTACTGCTCGGGCGTCAGCTGCGCGATCGCCTCGGGATCCTTGAGGTAGTTGTCGGGCACGCTTGGCTCCTTTGCCGAGGATGCCGCCCGCTGGATGCGGGCTGACCATCCACAGTTATGCAACTCTGGACCGACCACCGCTATTTCGGCGGGCACATCAGGCGGGCCGCTGGCGGAGGCCGGCGACGAAGGCCGTGAGGTCGGCAGCCACCCGCTCGGGTTGCTCCCACAAAACCAGGTGCCCGGTGCCCGGATACACGGTGAGCCGCGAGGCCGGGATGGCGGCGGCGAGGGCCTGCTGGTCCTCGCACGTAAGCAACTCGTCGCGAGCGCCCCGCACGATGAGGGTCGGTGCCGTGATCGTTGCGATGTCCGTGGGCGGGCGCGCGCTAACCAGGCCGGCGAGCGCTTCCCGCCATACGTGAGACGGCATGTCTACACCGTCTTGGACCCGGCCGTCGATGTACCAGGGGGGAACCTGATGGAACCGGGGAAACCAGGTCAGGGACCTCCTCACCCAGGCAGGATCCACCGGGTCGGTCAGCTGATCGACCTCATCCGCAAACGAAGGCCGCCCTTGCAGGCTGCGCGGCGACCCGACGAGGACCAGTCCGGTCACGCGGTGCGGGCTGGTGATCGCCACTTGCTGGGCGACGTACCCTCCGCTGGAGGAGCCCAGTAGCACGGCGTTGGGGACGCCGACCGCATCCATGAAGGCCACGACGTCCGCGGCCACCTCAGCAAGTGCGTATCCCGCCGCGGGCTTATCAGCGTCGCCGTGACCGCGCAGGTCCATCGCCACGGCATGAATGGTGTGCGGCAACAGCGGCAGCAGCCGGTCGAAGGAACGCCGGGACTCCCCCCATGCGTGCAGCAGCACAACCGGCGCAGCGTCGGCCGGGCCGACCGCGACATAAGGTACGCTCACCCCGGTCGTGAGGCTGACCCGGCGCACGCGTGGCCGCTGGTCCACCCGTCCACGCTAGCCCGACCAGGACCTGCGCACTAGGTTGGCCGGAGTCGGGAACTGTTACTGGTTTGCCAGGTCTTGCCATGATCTGCCGCTGCGGACGCTGCCTGGCTGCTCGGTGACGATGTCGGAGCCGGGCCGGGCGTGACTGTCGCGGGTCTTGACCAGGATCCAGCGGTTCTTTCCGGTGCGGGTCAGGGCG
>Ga0310811_10003551_pt1 | contig 19632 bp, 13 predicted proteins | sample YCmetagenome_FD_207642 | JGI IMG/M metagenome (GOLD analysis project Ga0310811, IMG submission 207642) | Soil microbial communities from experimental microcosm in Duke University, North Carolina, United States - YC | ecosystem: Engineered > Artificial ecosystem > Soil microcosm > Unclassified ...
GGCGGCGGCGATGAGCTTGGCGGTGCCGGAGGTGGCCATGATCGAGAAGCCAAGCTCCGACAGGCGGCGCGCCACCGGGACGATGGCGGTCTTGTCGGAATCCCGCACCGAGATGAAGGCCGTGCCGCAACGCGGCAGCGACACGCCAGCGCCAAGCTGTGCCTTGGCGAAGGCGCGGGCAAAATTGGTGTCCAGCCCCATCACCTCGCCGGTGGATTTCATTTCCGGCCCCAGGATCGTGTCGACATTGGGGAAGCGGGCAAAGGGAAACACCGCCTCTTTCACCGCCACATGGCGCGGGGCGAGCGAATCATCGAGATTGAAGCTCGCCAGTTTTTGCCCGGCCATGACCAGCGCGCCGATCTTGGCCACCGGCACGCCGGTAGCCTTGGCCACGAACGGCACGGTGCGCGAGGCGCGGGGATTCACCTCCAGCACATAGATCGCGTCGTTCTGGATCGCGTACTGCACGTTCATCAGCCCGACCACGCCGATGGCCTTCGCCATGGCCACGGTTTGCGCGCGCAGTTCCTCGACGATTGCGGGGGAGAGCGAATAAGGTGGGATGGAGCAGGCGGAATCGCCGGAATGAATGCCGGCTTCCTCGATATGCTCCATCACCCCCGCGACATAGACGGTCTCGCCATCGGCGATGCAATCCACGTCCACCTCGGAGGCCTCGTTCAGGTAGCGGTCGATCAGCACCGGGTTTTCGCCGGAGACGCGCACCGCTTCGCGCATATAGCGGACCAGGCCGGCGCGGTCATAGACAATCTCCATGGCGCGCCCGCCCAACACATAGGAGGGACGGATGACGACCGGATAGCCGATGCGCTCGGCGATCGCCTCGGCCTGCTCGGTGGAGCGGGCGATGCCGTTCTCCGGCTGGCGCAGGCCGAGTTTCTGCAGCAGCGCCTGGAAGCGCTCACGGTCCTCCGCCAGGTCGATTGCATCGGCCGAGGTGCCGAGGATGGGAATGCCGGCTTCTTCCAGGGCCTGGCTGAGCTTCAGCGGCGTCTGCCCGCCATATTGCACGATGCAGCCGAGCACCGTGCCGTTCTGCTGCTCGGTGCGGATCAGCGAGATCACGTCCTCGGCGAAGAGCGGCTCGAAATAAAGCCGGTCCGACGTGTCGTAATCGGTGGAGACGGTTTCCGGGTTGCAGTTGACCATGATGGTCTCGAACCCGGCCTCGCGCAGCGCGTAGGCGGCGTGCACGCAGCAATAATCGAATTCGATGCCCTGGCCGATCCGGTTCGGTCCACCACCGAGAATGATGACCTTTTGCCGGTCGCTCGGGTGGGATTCGCACACCGGCGCGCCATACCCGCCTTCGAAGCTGCCATACATATAGGAGGTTTCGGAGGCGAACTCGCCGGCCGACGTGTCGATGCGCTTATAGACCGGGGTCACGCCAAGCTTGAGCCGCGCTGCGGTCACGGCGGCCTCCTTCTGCCCGGTCAGCTCGGCCAGGCGCTTATCGGCAAAGCCCATCGCCTTGAGGCGGCGGAAGGCCTGTTGGTCGCGCGGCAGGCCGTTCTTCCGGACCTCGTTCTCGGCGTCGATGATCGTCTGCATCTGCCGCAGATACCAGGGATCGAATTTGCAGGCGGCGAAAATCTCTTCCACCGAGACGCCCGCGCGCAACGCCTGTGCGGCCATCAGCAGCCGGTCGGGGCGCGGGGTGGAAAGGGCCGCCTTGAAAGCGTCGGCGGTGCCGTCGCCCGGCGCCGGAATCTCGTCGAGCCCGGAGAGGCCGGTTTCCAGCGAGCGCAGGCCCTTCTGCAGCGCCTCGGCGAAATTGCGGCCAATTGCCATCGCCTCGCCAACCGATTTCATCGAGGTGGAGAGCAGCGCCGGGGTGCCGGGGAATTTTTCGAAGGTGAAGCGCGGGATCTTGATCACCACATAGTCGATCACCGGTTCGAAGCTCGCCGGGGTCGCCTTGGTGATGTCGTTCTGCAGCTCATCGAGCGTGTAGCCCACGGCGAGCTTCGCCGCGACCTTGGCGATGGGAAAGCCGGTGGCCTTCGAGGCCAGCGCCGAGGAACGCGACACGCGCGGATTCATCTCGATCACCACCATGCGGCCGTCGGCCGGGTTGATGCCGAACTGCACGTTGGAGCCGCCGGTATCCACACCGATGCGGCGCAGGCAGGCGATGGAGGCATCGCGCAGGATCTGGAATTCCTTGTCGGTCAGCGTCAGGGCCGGCGCGACGGTCACGGAGTCGCCGGTATGCACGCCCATCGGATCGATATTCTCGATGGAGCAGACGATGATGCAGTTATCCGCGGAATCGCGGACCACCTCCATCTCATATTCCTTCCAGCCGAGCACGGACTCTTCGACCAGCACCTCGTTGGTGGGCGACGCGTCGATGCCGCTGGCGCAGATCGCGAAGAATTCCTCGCGGTTATAGGCGATGCCGCCGCCGGTGCCGCCGAGGGTGAAGGAGGGGCGGATCACCGCGGGTAGGCCCACGACGTCAAGCGCCGCGGCTGCCTCTTCGCGGTTATGGGCGATCGCGCTGCGCGGGCCGGGAATGCCGATTTCCGCCATCGCATCGCGGAATTTCAAACGGTCTTCCGCGCGGTCGATCACCTCGGCCTTGGCGCCGATCAGTTCCACGCCGAGGCGCTCCAGCACGCCGCTCTTGGCCAGCGTCATGGCGGTGTTCAGCGCGGTCTGCCCGCCCATGGTGGGGAGCAGCGCATCGGGCTTTTCGCGGATGATGATCTTCTCGACCATTTCCGGCGTGATCGGCTCGATATAGGTGGCGTCCGCGAGCGACGGATCGGTCATGATCGTCGCCGGGTTGGAATTGACGAGAATGACCCGGTAGCCTTCCTCGCGCAGCGCCTTGCAGGCCTGGGCGCCGGAATAGTCGAACTCGCAGGCCTGGCCGATGACGATCGGCCCGGCGCCGATGATCATGATGCTCTTGATGTCGGTGCGTTTCGGCATGGTGAAATCCTTAAAAAGTAAGGGCAGGGCTCTGCCCTGCACCCGCCGGGGCCGGGAGGCCCCGGACCCCGAAATGATGGAAGGCTTGGCCGGTCAGGCCATCATGTCCATGAAGCGTTTGAACAGGTACGAGCTGTCGCTCGGGCCGGGGGAGGCTTCGGGGTGGTACTGCACCGAGAAGACGCGCTTGGCCTTGCAGGCGATGCCTTCGTTCGAGCCGTCGAACAGCGACACATGCGTGACCTCGACGCCTTCGGGCAGGCTCTTTTCGTCCACCGCGAAGCCGTGATTTTGCGAGGTGATCTCCACCTTGCCGGTGGCCAGATCCTTGACCGGCTGGTTGGCGCCGCGATGGCCGCGCTCGAGCTTGTAGGTCTTGGCGCCGAGCGCATGGGCGAGCAGCTGGTGGCCGAGGCAGATGCCGAAAATCGGCACGCCGGCCTGCATCACGCCCTGGATCGCGGGGACCGCGTAACTTGCCGTCGCCGCCGGGTCGCCAGGGCCGTTGGAGAGGAACACGCCATCGGGCTTGTGGCGCAGAATATCGTCCGCGCTGGCCTTGGCCGGCACCACGATGACACGGCAGCCGGCCGAGGCGAGCGAGCGCAGGATGTTGCGCTTGGCGCCGTAATCCACGGCCACCACCGTGCGGGTTGCCTCCGGATGGGCGAAGCCGCGCTCCCAGCTCCAGGTGCCGCCGGTCCATTCATAGGATTGCGTGCAGGAGACGTCGGCCGCCAGATCCATGCCATCCAGCCCGGGCCAGGCGGCGGCGGTCTGCGCCAAAGCGGCGAGGTCGAACTTGCCGTCCGCCGGGTAGCACAGCACCGCGTTCGGCGCGCCGAGATCGCGGATGCGCAAGGTCAAAGCGCGGGTGTCGATGCCGGCAATGCCCGGAACGCCCATTTTCTGCAGCCAGTCCTGCAGCGGCGCGGTCGCGCGGTAATTCGACGGCGCGGTGATGTCTTCCTTGATGACGAGGCCACGGGCAAAAATATTCACCGCCTCGGCGTCATCCGCGTTGGTGCCGACATTGCCGATATGGGGGAAGGTGAAGGTGATGATCTGCCCGGCGAAGGACGGATCGGTCAGCGTTTCCTGGTAGCCGGTCATGCCGGTGCTGAAGCAGAGCTCGGCCGCCTGGCTGGTGCCATGCGCCCCGAAACCGCGCCCCCAGAACACGCTGCCATCGCCCAGCACGAGGCAGGCGGTGGCGCCCGGCGGGGTTTCCGCATGGGCGGAAGTCCCGATCAACTCTTCCATGGTCAGCCCGGTTGCTGCCATAATGGCGGGCCAGTGACGGGAAGGGATGGCGTTGCCGCTCCGCCATTTGCGGACGGCTTCGGGCGAGACCCCGGTCAGGGTGGCGGCGGCGTCGTTGCCGCCAAGACGGTGCAGAATGTCGGCGATGGAAATGGGCATGGAACCTGTTTACGGGAAGAATTGTCCGGCTTCAATCTGTTTTGATAGCGCCGGAAATTTTTTCCGGAAGCTTTCCATGCGGCCGCGTCTTGGTGAACGCGCCGTTATATGTCTTATCGCCACGGTCTTTAAGGAGCAGAAAATTGACTTTGCGTGAAACCATCACCGCTGCCGTGAAAGCCGCCATGCTGGCGCGTGACGCCGAGCGGACCTCCGCCCTGCGCATGATCCAGGCGAAGCTGAAGGATACCGACATCGCCGCCCGGCCGAAGGGGATCGAGGCCGTGCCGGATGACGAGATTCTCGCCATGCTGCGCTCGATGATCAAATCGCGCCGCGACTCGGTGGCGCTGTACCGCCAGGGCGGGCGCGAGGAGCTGGCCGCGAAGGAAGAGGCGGAGATTGCTGTTATTGAGGAATTCCTGCCGCAGACGCTGAGCGGCGAGGCGCTTGATGCCGCGATCCGGGACGCCATCTCGTCCACCGGCGCCACCGGCGCGAAAGACATGGGCAAGGTCATCGGCGCGCTGAAGGCCAAGCATGGCGCGGCACTCGACATGGCGGTCGCCTCCGCCGCGGTGAAGGCGGCGCTTAGCTGACCTCATGGCCCTTCCGCCGAATTTCCTCGATGAATTGCGGGCGCGGACGCCGATCGCCGGGGTGATCGGCCGTTCCGTGAAGCTCGTCCGCTCCGGGCGGGAGACCAAGGGCTGCTGCCCGTTCCACGGGGAGAAAACGCCGTCCTTTTATGTCTATGACGACCATTACCACTGCTTCGGCTGTGGCGAGCATGGCGATGTCATCAGCTTCGTGATGAAGTCGACCGGTGCCGGCTTCATGGAAGCGGTGGAGACATTGGCCCGGGAAGCCGGGCTGGACGTGCCGAAAGCCAGCCCCCAGGCGGCGCAGGCGGAGCAGCGCCGCGCCGGCATCTCCGACGTGCTGGAGGCGGCCGGGCAAGTCTATCAGGACTGGCTCTGGGGGCCGGACGGCAAACCGGCGCTGGACTATCTGCGCGGGCGCGGCCTGACGGACACGACGATCCGCGCCTTCGGCCTGGGCTGGTCCGGTGAAGGGCGCGGCGCCCTCGCCGCGGCGCTGCGGGGCCAAAACATCAAGCCGGAGCAGCTGGTGGAGGCCGGGCTGATGAAGCGCGGCGAGCGTGGCCCGGTGGACATGTTTTTCGGGCGGGTGATGTTCCCCATCGCGGACCGGCGCGGCGCCAAGATCAGCTTTGGCGGCCGTATCCTGGGGGACGGCCAGCCCAAATATGTGAATGGTCCGGAGACCGCGGCGTTTTCCAAGCGCCGTTCGCTCTATAATTTACACGTCGCCCGCGAAGCGGTGCGCAAAGGCGGGCCGCTGATCGTCGTGGAAGGCTATATGGACGCGATCGCCCTGGCCCAGGCCGGCTTCCGCGGGGCGGTGGCGCCGCTCGGCACGGCGCTGACGGAGGAGCATCTCGAAGAGATCTGGCGGCTGTCGCCCAGCCCGGTCATTTGTTTCGACGCCGATGGCGCCGGGCGTCGTGCGGCGCTGAAAACCGTGGACCTGGCGCTGGCGGCGCTGGCGCCGGACCGAACCTTGAAATTCCTGCGCCTGCCGGAAAAGGACGATCCGGACAGCCTGGTGAAGCGCGAGGGGGCGGCGGCTTTCAAGGCCAGGCTGGAGGCGGCGGAAACCTTGTCATCGGCGCTTTATGACATGCTGGCCGAAGGGGGCAGCCGCGCCACGCCGGAAGCGCGCGCCGCCTTCCGGCAGCGCCTGGTCGAGACCGCCAACCGCATTCCCGACAAGGGCCTGGCCGGCGAATATCGTTCCATGCTGCTCGAGCGGTTTTTTGCCGAGCGCGGCGGCAAGGGGGGCAAAGGTGCCAAGCCGGCCCGAGGGCCGGCCTTCGTGCGCGCCCCGCTCCCTGACGGCGAGGAGGCCAATCTGCGCCGCGCCCGGCAGCTTTTGGCGATTTTGCTCCTGCACCCGGTGCTGATCCCCGAGGTGGAAGAGGCTTTTGCCCGTGTCGCCCTGCCGGAGGCCTATGCCCGGCTGCGGGAAGTGGTAAGTGGTTTTGCAAGCGGTACAAAAACCCTTGACACCGACAGGCTGTTCACCCACTTGGGGAGCCTTGGGCTTGCCGATGAGGCAAGGCAGCTGCTGGCGGCCGCCGCCGAAGAGCACCGTCTCGATCCCGCGGCGAGCCCGGCAGAAGTCGCGCAAACCTGGTGGAGTTGGTACATTCTGATGGATTTCAGCATCGACATGTTGCGCAGCCAGCGCGATGAGCAGCAGCAATACTGGTCGGCGCATCAGGACGATCACGCCGCCTGGGCCCGGCTGGTGAAATATAATGAGCTGCTCCGCCAGGCCATGGCAGGGGAGTATGGCGCGGTGGACAGCTGACTAAAATCCGTCCTGCTTATTGCCTATCTGTTGTTCCCTAAAATAAACACACCGTTTCGAAGTCCCCCGGAGTACCGCACTGACCATGGCCACGAAGCCCGCCGCCGCCCCAGAACAGCCCGCACAGGAAGTCGAGGCCGACGCCAATGTGCTGGACACCCAATCCGCCGCCGTTAAACGGCTGATCGCCAAAGGCAAGGAACGTGGCTACATCACGTTTGATGAGCTGAACGCGGTCCTGCCCGCAGAGCAGAATTCCTCGGAGCAGATCGAGGACATCATGGCGATGCTCTCGGAGATGGGCATCCAGGTGGTGGAGAGCGAGGAGGGCGAGGACCCGGAAGCCGCGGCGTTGGCCAAGGAAGACGCGGTCGACGACGACGAGGGCCCCGCCGGCAATGTTTCGGACAGCGCGGTCAGCCGCACCGACGACCCGGTGCGCATGTATCTGCGCGAAATGGGCACGGTGGAACTGCTCTCCCGCGAGGGCGAGATCGCCATCGCCAAGCGCATCGAGGCCGGGCGGGACATGATGATCCGCGGCCTGTGCGAAAGCCCGCTGACCTTCCGTGCCATCATCGCCTGGCATGAGGCGCTCAATGCCGGCCGTGTGCTGCTGCGCGACGTGATCGATCTCGAAGCCATGGAGGCCGGCAGCGAGCCGGGTGCCGCGGAGGCGTTCGAGGCCAGCGAAGACCTCGACGAGGACGATGACGGCGAGGGGGCCGGCATGTCGCTGGCGGCCCTGGAGGAAAAGCTCAAGCCGGAGATTTTCACCCATTTCGAGGACATCGAAAAACTCTACGACAAGCTCGCGAAGCTGCAGCAGAAGCGGCTCGATAATCTGACCGCCGGCGGGGACATCAATTCCCGCTCGGAAAAGACCTATGAGAAGCTGCGTGACGAGCTGGTGGCCAAGGTTGAGCAGGTGCGGCTGCACAATAACCGCATCGAGGAGCTGGTGGCGCAGCTGAAGGTACTGAACCAGCGCCTGAACGGGCTGGAAGGGCAGATCCTGCGCCTGGCCGAGAGCGCCAAGGTGACCCGCGAGGAGTTCTTGCAGCATTACCGCGGCCGCGAGATGGACCCGAACTGGATGCACGACATCGGTGAGCTGCCGGGCAAGGGCTGGAAGGAATTCGCGAAAAGATACACGCCGCAGGTGAATGAGCTGCGGGCGCAGATCGGCAAGGTCGCCTCCGAAGGCGGGTTGCCGATTGAGGAATTCCGCCGCGTCTATACCACCGTGTCGCGCGGCGAGCGGGATTCCACCCGCGCCAAGAAGGAGATGATCGAGGCCAATCTGCGCCTGGTGATCTCGATTGCGAAAAAATACACCAATCGCGGCCTGCAATTCCTGGACCTGATCCAGGAGGGCAATATCGGCCTAATGAAGGCGGTCGATAAATTCGAATACCGCCGCGGGTATAAATTCTCGACCTACGCCACCTGGTGGATCCGTCAGGCGATCACCCGCTCTATCGCCGACCAGGCGCGCACCATCCGCATCCCCGTGCATATGATCGAGACGATCAACAAGCTGGTGCGCACCTCGCGCCAGATGCTGCACGAGATCGGCCGCGAGCCGACCCCGGAAGAGCTGGCCGACAAGCTCGGCATGCCGCTGGAGAAGGTGCGCAAGGTGCTGAAAATCGCCAAGGAGCCGATCTCCCTGGAGACGCCGATCGGCGATGAGGAAGACAGCCATCTCGGCGATTTCATCGAGGACAAGGGGGCGATCATTCCGCTCGATGCCGCGGTGCAGGCCAATCTGCGCGAGGCGGCGACACGGGTGCTTTCCTCGCTCACGCCGCGCGAGGAGCGCGTGCTGCGCATGCGCTTTGGCATCGGCATGAACACCGACCACACGCTCGAAGAGGTCGGCCAGCAATTCAACGTCACCCGTGAGCGTATCCGCCAGATCGAAGCCAAGGCGCTGCGCAAGCTCAAGCACCCGTCGCGGAGCCGCAAGCTGCGCAGCTTCCTGGACGATTAAGATGCTGGACTACACCCGCCGGCGGCCGGATGAGGCATTCGACCGGGTGGTGGTGCGGGTGACGTTTCTGCGCATGAACCGGCGCCCGGCGCGGCCGCCGGCGGTATTGCCGCCGGGCATGACGCTGCAGGCGGAACGGCTGGAGACGCATACCTACCGGCGGCTCTACGATGCGGTGGGCACGCCCTGGCTCTGGTGGCTGCGCCGGATGATGCCGGAGGAGCTGCTGCGCCAGCACCTGGAGAACCCGGCGGTGCAAATTTATGTGCTGCGGAAGGACGGCGCGGCAGTTGGTTTTTTTGAGACCGATGCCACCCATTGGCCCGACGTGAACCTCAACTATTTCGGTCTTGTGCCGGAGGAAATCGGCCATGGGCTCGGCAAATTGCTGCTTGATGTGGCGGTGGACACGGTGTTTCGCGCACCGGGGCTGCGCGGCATGACGCTGAACACCTGCACCGCCGATCATCCCCGCGCCTTGCCGAATTATCTGGCGGCGGGATTCCAGGAGGTGCGGCAGGTGCGGGAAGTGTGGGACATCCCGTGCCGGCTGGGCTTCCAAATTCCGGAACATCTGCGCACGTGAGCTTAACCGCGCCCGCTTTGCTGTTTCAGGATGCAGGCTGCCTGGTGGTCGATAAGCCGGCCGGGCTGCCGGTGCATCCCGGCCGCGCCGGCGGCCCCAGCGTGGAGGATTTTTTTCCGCTCTGGCGGCGGGGCAAAAATGGCCCCTGGGCGGCGCACCGGCTGGACCAGGATACCGCCGGCTGCCTGGTGATCGCGCTGAAAAAGACCGCTTTGTTGGGCGCGCAGGCCTGTTTCGCGGCGGGGCGGGCCGAGAAAACCTATTGGGCGGTGGTGCAGGGCGTGCCGGACGAGCCGGAAGGCGTGGTCGAGTTGCCGCTGGCGAAAATCACGGCGAATCGCGCCTGGAAAATGGCGGCGGATCCCAGCGCCCCGCCGGCCGTCACGGAGTGGCGGGTGCGGGGGCGCGGGGACAAAATTTCTTGGCTGGAATTTCGGCCGAAAACCGGGCGGACGCATCAGGTGCGCGCCCATGCTGCCGCCCTGGGCCACCCGATCCTGGGCGATGCCGTCTATGGCGGCGGCGCCGGCCGGCTCCATCTGCTGGCGCGCGCGATCCGGCTGCCGCAGCCGGACATTTTTGCTTTGGCCCCGGTGCCACCCCATATGCAGGCGCGGATGAGGGAGTGCGGCTATGCAGAGATCTGAGTTCGAGCCGGGGCATTATGTCCGCCATCCGCGAAAGCCAGAATGGGGGCTGGGCCAGGTGCAGAGCGCCATCGGCCGGCGCGTGACGGTGATGTTCGAGAACGCCGGCAAAGTGGTGATCGATATCGATGTGGTGGCGCTGGAGCTTGCCGAACTGTCGTGAAGGAAGGAGGCGGCTTGGTTTTTCGATGGAAGGCAAAAACTTTCGTTTTGCAGATCTGCCCCTAAGAAACCGATTGTTTCTGGGCTTGCAACAGGACCAGAACAGTCCGTAATACGCGCCATGATTGATCCCTTCGGCCGCAAAATTTCTTACCTCCGCGTTTCGGTCACCGACCGCTGCGATTTTCGCTGCGTGTACTGCATGGCTGAGGACATGGTGTTCTTGCCGAAATCGGACCTGCTGACGCTGGAGGAGCTCGACCGCCTGTGCCGCGCCTTTATCCGCCGCGGCGTGAAGAAATTGCGTTTGACCGGCGGTGAGCCGCTGGTGCGGCGGAACATCATGCAGCTCATCAACAGCCTGGGCGGTGAAATCGGCAACGGGCTGGAGGAGCTGACTTTGACCACCAATGGCAGCCAGCTCGCCAAATATGCCGGCGATCTGGTGAAGGCCGGTGTGAAACGCGTCAATGTCAGCCTCGACACGCTGGACGAGCAGAAATTCGCCACCATCACGCGCTGGGGCCGGTTGCCGCAGGTGATGGCCGGCCTGATGGCAGCTAAGGATGCCGGGCTGAAGGTGAAAATCAACGCCGTGGCGCTGAAAGGCGTGAACGAGGACGAGTTCGACGGCATGATCGAATGGTGCGGCGTGCATGGCTTCGATCTCTGCCTGATTGAGACGATGCCGATGGGCGAGGTGGATGAAGACCGCACCGCCCAATATCTGCCGCTCTCGCTGGTGCGCGCGCGGCTGGCCCGGCGCTGGAGCTTAAGCGACACCAGCTATGTCACCGGCGGGCCGGCGCGCTATATGTCGATTGCCGAGACCGGGCAGCGCCTCGGCTTCATCACGCCGCTGACGCATAATTTCTGCGAGAGCTGCAACCGTGTGCGTCTGACCTGCACCGGCACGCTTTATATGTGCCTGGGCCAGGATGACGCGGCGGATTTACGCACGCCGCTGCGCGCCAGCGACAACGACGAGGCGCTGGATGCGGCCATCACCGAAGCCATCGCGCGTAAGCCGAAAGGTCATGATTTTGTCATCGACCGCCGCCATGCGCGCCCGGCTGTGGCGCGGCATATGTCGGTCACGGGTGGGTGAAGAAAGAAGGAAGGAAGAACTACTTTTTGTGAACAAAAAGTAGCAAAAAAACTTTGTTAGTTTGGGCGGTGCTGGTTTCAACGCCACCGGCCCAATTTCAAAGAAGTTTTTGCGCCGCTTTTTTTCAAAAAGCGGCTTCTTTCTTCTCTTTTTTCTTAGTCTTTCGCCGCTTTAAGCGCACAGCAGCCAGCGATGAAAATATCCACCGCCTGGCGTATGCGTTTTTCCAGCGCCTGTTTGGTCGGCGGGGCGCGAAAGCCGATCAGCACGCCTAAATGAAACTCGCCGAGCGCCATGCCGAACAGCATGGCGGCCATTTCCTTGGCCTGTGCGGCCGGGCACCCCTGCTGGACCGCAAGGTCGGCGAGGCAGGATTCCAGCCGGCTTTTGGCTTTGTTCACGCGGCTGCGGTGAAAGACCCGGCTGAGGTTCGGGCTGTGCGTGTATTCCGCCATGATCAGCCGCAGGATCGCGATTTGTCCGGGGGAAAGCAGGAAGCGGGCGAGGGCGGTGAGGTTCGCGGTCAGTAGGTCGTGAAGCGTCCAGTCGCTGTGCGGTTCAGGGAAACTCAGCAGCGAGTGGCGATGCATCAGCAGGGCGCCGAACAGCTCCGCCTTTGATTGGACCATGGTGTAGACGGTCTTTTTCGACATGCCGGCGGCTTTGGCGACATCGCTCATCGTCGCCGTATGGTAACCTTTCGCGAGAAAAATATCTTCCGCGGCGGCGATCAGCTGCGGCATGCGGTCACCATTGCCGACCGCCTTCACGGCGGCGATTCGTGGCAGTTTCGTGATTTTTCTCGGCGTAGGCATGAGGGGCAGAATAGCGCAAAGCGGTAAACTGGCAAGTTTCCTTGCTAATATAATTTTGAAAAACACTGTCTTGACCAGGGAAATGAACGCGGTTACGTGGGTGGTATGAAACCAACGGGTTTCCTCCTCCGTGCCTGCGCCTCGCTGCTCACTGCCGGCCTGTCGGCTTGTGCGGTGGGTCCGGATTTTCATCAGCCTCGCCCGCCGGAAGTGGCTTTGACGCCGTCGCCTCTGCCCGCCGCGACCATGACGGCTGATGGCAAGGCGCAATATTATCGTACCGGTGCCGACATTGCGGGAGACTGGTGGTCGCTTTATCGCAGCGCCGAGCTGAATGCGCTGATCGAGGCGGCGCTCGCGCATAACCCGACCTTGCAAGCCAGCCAGCAGACGCTCATCCAAGCGGAGGAGACGGTGCGTTCCTATCAGGGCCGGCTGCTGCCCAGCCTGTCGGCCGGGTTTCAGGTGACGCGCGAAAAAGTCTCCGCGGCGGAGTTCGCCACTTTCGGGGCCACCGGTCAGGCGACCACCGCAAGCATTCCGCCGTTCACGCTTTATAACACTGATCTGAGCGTTTCTTACGCGCCGGACGTGTTCGGCGGGGTGCGCCGGCAGATCGAAAGCGCGGCCGCTCAGGCGGACTATCAGCGCGACGAGCTGGAGGCGGCTTATCTCACACTCACCAGCAACGTCGTCACCGCGGCGGTCACGGAAGCGTCCTTGCGCGGGCAGATCGACGCCACGGAGCAGGTGATCGCCGCAGAACGCCGGGTGCTTGGCATCCTCGTCACCCAGGTCGGGCTGGGCGGCGCGGCGCAGGCGCAGGTGTTGCAGGAGCAGGCGACGCTCGCCGCCGCGGAGGCCACGCTGCCGCCGTTGCAATCGCAATTGGCACAGACGCGCAACCAGCTTGCGGTCTATGTCGGCGCCTTTCCGGGTGATTTCCACGAGGCTGATTTCACCCTGGCGGGCCTGACTTTGCCGCAGGACCTGCCGGTGAGCCTGCCTTCGGCCATCGTCGCGCAGCGGCCCGACATTCAGGCAGCGGCGGCGCAACTGCACACCGCTTCGGCCAATCTTGGTATCGCCACGGCCAATCTGCTGCCGCAATTCACGCTCTCCGCGCAAATTGGCCATGAGGCGCTGAGTTCCGGCACGCTGTTCACGCCGCAGACGCTGCTTTGGAGCCTGGTGGCCGGCGTTACGCAGCCGCTGTTCGAGGGGGGCACGCTGACGGCGCAGCGCAAGGCGGCCCTGGCGGCGTTGCGCGCGGCGGGGTCGCAATATCAGGCCACTGTGCTGTCTGCCTTTCAAAACGTTGCCGATGCGCTGCAGTTCCTGCAATATGACGCGATGACGTTGGCGGCGGCGCAGGCTGCCGAGACTGCCGCGGCGAACAGCCTTGCGGTCACCGAAGCGCAGTACAATCTCGGAGCACAACCTTTCACGGCGGTGCTGACCGCGCAGACCACGTACCAAAACGCCGCAATCAACGAGGTGAGGGCGGCGGCGGCGCGGCTGGCGGACACCGCAGCGCTTTACCAGGCCTTGGGCGGCGGCTGGTGGCATCGCCAGGACGTCGCCAGCGCCTGCTGCGGCATCATTCCATGAGGGTGACCAGATCATGAGTACGGCAAGTAAGACAGCATTACGCATGGTTCTGATGCTGATCACCGTTGGCCTGATTTTCGGCGGCGTGTTCGGCTATGGCGCGGTGCGCAGCATGTTCCTCGCCAAATTCCTGGCAAGCTTCGGCTCCCAGGCGCAGACCGTGGCCACCACCGTCGCAGGCACCTCGGGATGGCAGCCCACGGTGAGCTCAGTCGGCAGCATCGTCGCGGTCAATGGCGCCAGTATCTCCGCCGAGGTGGCCGGCATCGTCGATACCATCAATTTCAAATCCGGCGATGACGTGCCGGCCGGCGCGCTGCTGCTGACGCTGCGGCCCAACAACGATCCGGCGGTGCTGGCGCAATTGCAGGCGACCGCCGCGCTCGATGCGATCAACTATCAGCGTGACGTACAACAGTTCCGCGCCCATGCCGTGGCGCAGAGCCTGGTGGATACCGACCGCGCCAATCTGCAAGCCGCCCAGGCCCAAGTACAGGCGCAGAAGGCGCTGATGGCGGAGAAGCAGGTCCGCGCGCCGTTTGCCGGGCGGCTGGGTATCCGCCAGGTCGATATCGGCCAGTATCTGCCGGTCGGCACGCAGATCGTCACTTTACAGCAGCTGAACCCGCTTTTTGTTGATTTCTACCTGCCGCAGCAGGCGCTAAGCCAGCTGCATGTCGGGCAGACCGTAAATGTGGCGGTCGATGCTTTTCCCGGCCGGACATTCCCGGCGAAAATTTCCGCGCTCGACGCAATCGTGGACAGCTCAACGCGCAGCCTGCAGGTGCGCGCCACGCTGGCGAACGATGATCTGCTGCTCCGGCCCGGCATGTTCGCCAACGTCAAGGTCGATATCGGGGCGCCGCAGGAGCTGGTCACGCTGCCGCAGACCGCGCTCAATTACAACCCTTACGGCACCACCGTGTACACGGTGCAGCACCAGTCCGGGCCGGGCGGAAAGGCACTTCTCACCGCGCAGCAGGTGTTCGTCACCACCGGGGAGACGAGGGGCGACCAGGTTGCCGTGCTGACCGGTGTGGCAGCAGGCACCGAGGTGGTGACCGCGGGCCAGCTGAAGCTGCACAACGGCGCGCCGATCGTGGTGAACAATACCGTGACGCCGCCGAACAGTCCCAACCCAACGCCGCCGAACGAGTAGCGCGATGAAACGTTTCACCGACCTCTTCATCGCCCGTCCCGTGCTCTCCATCGCGGTGAGCATCCTGATCCTGGTGCTGGGTGCGCGCGCCGTCGGCACCTTGCCGGTGCAGCAATATCCCCAAACCGAGAACGCCACGATCACCATTACCACCGTCTATCCCGGCGCCTCGCCGGATGTGGTGGCGGGGTTCGTGACGACGCCGATCGAAAAAGCCGTCGCCCAGGTCAACGGCATCGACTATATGACCTCGACCAGCGACACCAGCAGCAGCACCATCACCATCTATCTGGTGCTGAATCATGATCCCGATGCGGCGCTGACCGAGATCAGCGCTCAGGTGAACTCGATCCTGAACCAGCTGCCGACCGGCACGCAGCAGCCGGTGCTGACGCTGCAGGTGGGCCAGACGATCGACGCGATGTATATCGCCTTCCGCAGCGCCGTGCTCTCGGCCAACCAGATCACCGATTACGTCACGCGCGTGGTGCAGCCGCAATTGCAGGCGGTCAACGGCGTGCAGACCGCGGAAATCCTCGGTGGCCAGAATTTCGCCATGCGCGTCTGGCTCAATCCGCAGAAGCTCGCGGCCTATGGCCTGACCGCCTCCAATGTCTGGGCGCAGCTCGGCAACAATAATTTCATCGCCGCGCTCGGCAACACCAAGGGCACGATGACGCAGGTGACGCTGACCGCCTCCACCGCCCTGCATACGCCGGAGCAATTCGGCGCCCTGATCCTGAAACAGGCCAATGGCGCGATCATCCATCTGCGCGATGTGGCCGACGTGTCGCTTGGTGCCGACGATTACGACCAGCATGTGACGTTCGACAACAAGCCGGGCGTTTATATCGGCATCAAAGTGGCGCCGAATGCGAACCTGCTCAACGTCATCAGCGGCGTGCGCAAGGCCTTCCCCTCGATCCAGGCAAACCTACCGAACGGCCTGACCGGCACCATCGTCTATGACTCCACCAAATTTGTGGACGCCTCGATCCGTGAGGTGCTGACGGCGCTGCTCGAGGCTCTGCTGATCGTCACCTTCGTCGTGTTCGCCTTCCTCGGCTCGCCGCGCTCCGTGTTGATCCCGGTGGTGGCGATCCCGCTCTCGCTGGTCGGTGCCTTCGCCATGATGGCGGCGTTCGGCTTCTCCATTAATCTGCTCACGCTGCTGGCACTGGTATTGGCCATCGGCTTGGTCGTGGACGATGCCATCATTGTGGTGGAAAACGTCAATCGCCATCTCGATGAGGGGTTGAATCCGATCGAAGCGGCGCGCATCGCCGCTTCGGAACTGGGCGGCCCGATCATCGCCATGACCGTGGTGCTGATCGCCGTGTATGTGCCGATCGGCTTCCAAAGCGGCCTGACAGGCGCGCTGTTCACCGAATTTGCTTTCACGCTGGCCGGCGCGGTGACGATCTCCGCGATCGTCGCGTTGACTCTGACGCCGATGCTCTCCTCGCGTTTCCTCAAGCCGATCGACCGCGCCCATCTTAACTGGGAGGGAAGGCTGATCGGCTTCATCGACCGGCGTTTCGATCAGGTCCATCGTGTCTACACCCGAATGCTGAGCAGCAGCCTGGACACGATCCCGGTCACGATCGTTTTTGCGCTCATCATCCTGAGCAGCATTTTTTTCCTGGCACAGGGCTCGAAGAGCGAGCTGGCGCCGATGGAAGACCAGGGGGCGGTGCTTCTCTCCGCCACCTCGGCGCCAAATGCGACGATGACCCAGCGCGCCATGTGGGACACGCACCTCAACGCGGCCGTGCTGAAACTTCCTGAAACCGAACACACCTTTCAGATCGACGTGCCCGGCACGGAGATTGTTGGTGCGGTGCTCAAACCCTGGGACGAGCGCACCCGCACGGCGAACACGTTGCAGACGGTCCTGCAGAACGAAGCCAATGCGGAGGATGCCGGCCAGCAGGTCGCGGCCTTCCAGCTGCCGCCGCTTCCCGGCAGCCAGGGCTTGCCGGTGCAGTTCGTGATCAAGACGACCGATGATTTCACGCAGCTTTATCCGGTCAGCCAAGCCTTGCTGCAGGCGGCGCTGCGGAGCGGCAAGTTCATCTTTCTGCAGAGCGATCTCAAGCTCGACCAGCCGCAGGCGAACATCATCGTCGACCGCGCCAAGGCCTCCTATCTCGGGCTCAACATGGCCAATGTCGGTGCCGCCCTCGGTGAGGCGCTCGGGGGCGACTATGTGAATTATTTCGACCTCGATGGCCGCTCCTATAAGGTGATTCCGCAGGTGCAGCGCACTTCGCGGCTGAATGTCGCGCAACTGAACAATTATTATGTGACATCAGTGAATGGCATCAACGTGCCGCTCTCCTCGATCGCGAGCATCCACGACACGGTGATCCCCGAGACCATCAATCATTTTCAACAGCAGAATTCGGCCACCTTGCAAGGTGTTGCGGCGCCGGGTGTGAGCCAGGCGGAGGCGTTGAAAACTTTGCAGCAACTGGCGGCAAAAATCCTGCCGCCGCGCGACCATGTCGATTATGGCGGGCAGATGCGGCAATATGTGCAGCAGAGCAGCAGCTTCATTCTCACCTTCGTCTTCGCCCTCATCATCATCTTCCTGGCACTTGCCGCGCTGTTCAATTCCTTCCGCGATCCGCTGATCATCCTGGTTTCGGTGCCGATGTCCATCGCGGGGGCCATGATCTTCATCTATCTCGGCCTCGGCGGTCTGTCGTTGAACATCTACACCGAGGTTGGGTTGGTGACGCTGATGGGGTTGGTCTCCAAGCACGGCATCCTGATGGTCGAGGTGGCGAACGAGGCCCGTCTGGCCGGCAAGAGCAAGCGCGCGGCGATCGAATACGCCGCCAATATCCGGTTGCGGCCGATCCTCATGACGACCGCGGCCATGGTGCTGGGCGTGGTGCCGCTGATCATCGCGACCGGCGCCGGGGCGGCGTCACGCTATGCGATGGGCATGGTGATTGCCGGTGGGCTTTCGATCGGCACGATGTTCACGCTGTTCGTGGTGCCCGCGGTCTATATGATCCTGGCCGGCGCCAAGCAGGCGGAAGCCGAACCGGCGGCGAAACCGGCGCCGGCGGAGTGAAGCCAATCGGCTTCTAGACAAAGAAAGCGGCCGCTTTGCGAAAAAAGCGGCGCAAACTTTTGGCTCAGCTGGGCCTGGGTCTGTGTCGCCGACGACGCCCACGGCCCAGAGTAAATGAAGTTTTTTTGCTTCTTTTTGTTCACAAAAAGAAGCCTTCCTTTGCCTTGGCTGATTTGACCTAAGGTAACCCGCTCCCGTCAGTTCCCAGAAAGCGGCCAATTTTCTTCTTCTTACCCAAAATATTACGCTTCATTAGCGAATGGCTTTGTGGCACGTTCGCCGTGTCATGCCAAAGCGCCGCTCCACCGCTGGATTTGCCGACATGGCATCGCTGGCCGACGTGCTTTCGCCCGAAATCCGTCCGGCTAAGCTGGCTGTGGGCGTGGACGGGCACCGTGCCCGGCTGCGGGCGCGCTTCCTCGCCGGCGGCCCTGATGCCATCGCCGAGCATGAGTTGATTGAGATGACATTGTTCCTGGCGCTGCCGCGGCGGGACACGAAACCGCTCGCCCGGGCGCTGCTCGCGCGCTTTGGGTCTTATGCCGGGGTGATTTCCGCCCGCGTGCCGGACCTGCTCGATGTCGAGGGGCTGGGTGAGGCTGGCGTGGCGGCGCTGAAGACCGTGCAGGCGGCGGCCGTGCGCCTGGCCAAGGCCGAAGTTCTGCACCAGCCGGTCCTGGGCAGTTGGGAGCGGCTGATCGCCTATCTGCAGGCCGTCCTGGCGCGGGAAAAAATCGAGCAGTTCCGGGTTCTGTTCCTCGATCACCGCAACCGGCTGCTGGCCGACGAGGCGCAGAGCACCGGCACGGTCAACCACACGCCGGTTTATCCGCGCGAGGTGGTGAAGCGGGCGCTGGAGCTGCATGCCAGCGCCATCATCCTGGTTCATAACCATCCGAGCGGTGATCCGAGCCCGAGTGTGGAGGACATCGAAATGACCCGGGAGATCAAGCGCGCGGCGCAGGCGCTGGCCATCGTGCTGCACGACCATGTCATCATCGGCAAGGGCGAATGGGTCAGTTTCCGCCAGACGGGTTATTTATGATGTTACTGACGGCGCCCATCCCGTGAGGACGGCCATGCGCAGCCGGGCGATGGTGCGTCCGTCGCGCTGCGGCAACCGGCTCAAAGCGGCCGGAAACAGCTCCGCCGGCACGAACGTCTTACGGCGCGCGTGCAAGGCATTGGTCTCGCCGGCATCGCGCAGATCGTGCAGCAGCGCCACAGGGCTGGCGTATAGAAACTCGATCTCGTCCACATCCGCGACGGGGAGTGAAAATCCGGCGCGCTGCAGCAGCCCGGCGCAATCCGACAGCTCCGGAAACGGGGAGATTCGCGGGCTGACGCCGCCCGTCAGGCTTTCCTCCGCCTCCAGCAGGGCGGTGCGCAGCTCGTGCAGCGTGCCCAATACCGGCAGGCTGGCGAGCAGCAGCCCCTCCGGTTTCAAGGCCCGGCGCAGCTGGATCAGCGCGCCAGGCAGGTCGGTGAACCAGTGCAGCGACAGATGCGCCACCACCAGATCGTACCGCTGCGATTCCAGTTGGAAATTTTCAGAGTCGACGGTGAGCGGCGTGCCGCCCGCCATGGCCGCCATGGGCGCTGAAATATCCGCGCAATCCACGCTCATGCCGCGCTGCCGCAACGCCGGCGCAATGGCACCACGGCCGCCGAAATCCA
>Ga0310811_10003552_pt1 | contig 19631 bp, 13 predicted proteins | sample YCmetagenome_FD_207642 | JGI IMG/M metagenome (GOLD analysis project Ga0310811, IMG submission 207642) | Soil microbial communities from experimental microcosm in Duke University, North Carolina, United States - YC | ecosystem: Engineered > Artificial ecosystem > Soil microcosm > Unclassified ...
GCGTAGCTCACGCCCAGGCCCATCGCCACCAGCCAGAGGAAGCCGTAGAGCGCGAGATAGCGCCAGAAGGCGTTGTCCACCGGCGCCGAAGGGGTCGCGAAGCCCACGCCCCAGCCGTGGCGAGCGAATGTCCACGCGGTGTAGACGCTGGTGCGGTTCAGATTGGTGAAGCGCGCGATGCCCACCGGCTTGGCCCGCATCGCGTCCTCCACGCCGGGGGAGGGCTGCTGACCGCGCCGCTCGTCGCCCTCCACACTGCGGGCGACGAAGTTGTAGTGGTGGTCGAAGAGGCCGGCGACGGCGCCCGGCGGCTGGCCCGGCTGCTTCAGCAGACGGTCGTACCAGCGTAGGTCGAGATAGGCAATCAGGACATGAGTGACCGAGTTGTCGCGCACGACCGGGACCCCGACCGCCACCGTCGGCCCCGCCGCATCCACGCGCGGGAAGAGGTCCGTGATGACGGGCTGCCGCGCCGCGAAGACCTGCGCCCACTGGGCGATCGGCGGCCCCGCGGGCATCGCCGATCCCAGCGGCGCGTCCGCCCGGAACACGCCGCGACCGTCGGGAGTGAGGGCCACGAGGTTCGCCCAGTCCGAGCTGGCCCGGAGCGCCTGCCGGGCCTGGGCCCGGATCGCCTCGTCGGAGAGATCGCTGGACGCCCAGAGCCGCGCGAAGATCGTCAAGCGCTCCACCGTGCCGTCGAGCGCGGTGTCCACGGCGGCGGCGAGGGTGCGCACGGACTCGATCTGCGCGCGCTGGCGCTCGAGGTCCTGGGCCTGCCAGTGCAGGTAGAGCAGGAGCGCAGTGAAGAGACCGATCGGCACGATGCCGACAAGCTGCAGATGGACGAGGTGCCACCGGACGCCGCGGCGCCAGCTCATGGGTCCTCCGAAGGAGCCTAGCCGCGCGCGGCAGAGGCGTCAAGGAACCATGAGATGCGCCGGGACGCCCCGGTTCGGCCTAGAATCGGGCGGTGCTGTCCCCCGTCCCCGTGCTCGCCCTGTCCAGCGCCTTCTTCTCCGCCCTCGCGACCCATCTGATCCAGCAGGGACTCCGGCGGTCGAGTTTCTACGCTGCGTTCTGGATCAACGTGACGGTCGGCGTGATCGGCCTGTGGACCGCGGTGCTGCTGTTCGTCCCGCGCGCGGCGTGGGACTGGAGCGCCGTGCCCTACTTCGCCTTCTCCGGTGTGGTGGGCACCGCGGGGGGGCGCCTGTTCCGCACCGTGGCCATCGACAAGGTCGGCGCGCCGGTCGCCGCCGCCATCTTCAACCTGACTCCGCTCATCGCCACCGGCCTCGCCATCGCGCTGCTCCACGAGCGCATCACCGGTCCGATCCTCGCGGGCACGGTGGTCATCGTCGCGGGCACCGTCCTGCTCTCGCTCAGCGGCAAGTACGTCGGGTTCCAGACGCCGCACCTCATCTACCCCGTGCTCGCCGCCACGTGCTTCGGCATCGTGCAGATCGCGCGAAAGATGGGGCTCAGCCAGGCGGGGCCCCTCTTCGACGCCGCGGTCAACACCACGGCGGCCATGATCGCGGCCTCGACCTTCGTGACCGCCACCCAACAATGGCGCGCGCTCCGCATCGACCGCGAGAGCCTCCTCTTCCTGATCGGCGGCGGCCTTGCCGAAAACACCGGGGTCACCCTCCTCATCGTCGCGCTCGGCTACGGCGAGGTGAGCGTGGTGACGCCCCTCATCGGGACCGCGCCCCTCTTCGTCCTCCTGCTGGCCTTCCTCATCCCGGGCGGCCGGCGGCAGATGGGCTGGCGGGTGGTGAGCGCCACTCTCCTCATCGTGCTGGGGGTGTACCTGCTGACGGGAGCCAAGCGGCTGTAGTAGTCTGTGGCCGGGTCTCGACGGGAGGCCACCGATGGATTGCCCGCGCTGCCGGACCGCCAATAGCGAGGGATCCCGCTTCTGTGGGAGCTGCGGCATCGCGCTCACCGCGGTCTGCCCCTCGTGCGGCTCCTCGACCATGCGCGGCGCGCGCTTCTGCGGGGACTGCGGCAAGCCCACCCCGCCCTTGCACATCGCCGCGGGCCCGCCGCCGCACCTGGCGCCGCTGCTGCCGCAGTGGCGGGCCTCGCTCGAGGGCGAGCGCAAGCTCGTGACCGTCATGTTCGCCGACATCAAGGGCTCGCTCGAGCTCCTCACCGCGCGCGATCCCGAGGAAGCGGTGGCCCTCCTCGACCCGGTCATCGAGCTCATGAAGGCCGCCGTGCACCGCTACGAGGGCACGGTGAACCAGATCATGGGCGACGGCATCATGGCGCTGTTCGGCGCGCCGGCCGCCCACGAGGATCACGCCGCGCGCGCCTGCTACGCCGCCCTCGCCATGCAGGAAGGCGTCCGCGCGCTCGCCCGCGATCTCGCGCGCATCAAGGGCCCGTCCGTCGAGATCCGGGTGGGCATCAACTCAGGCGTGGTGGTCGTCCGCGCGATCGACAACGATCTCCACATGGATCTCTCCGCGATCGGCGAGACGACCCACCTCGCCGCGCGGATGGAGGAAATGGCGCCGCCGGGCTCGGTCTGGCTCACGCGCGCCACCTTTGCCCTCGCCGAGCCGGTGATCGAGGCGAAGCCGCTCGGCGCGCACCCGGTGCGCGGGCGGCACGCGCCGGTCGAGATCTTCGAGCTCACGAGCGCCCGCGCGATGCGGCGGATCGAGGTGGCAGCGCTGCGGGGGCTCTCCCGCTTCGTGGGACGTGAGCTCGAGATGAACGAGCTCTCGCGCATCCAGCAGCGGATGCTCACCGGCCACGGCCGCGTCACCGCGGTGGTCGGCGAGGTCGGCATCGGCAAATCTCGGCTGCTCCTCGAGTTCGTCCACGCCCCCACGGTGTCGGGGTGCATGGTGTTCGAGACGGGCACCGTGTCCTACGGGCAGAGCACGCCGTACTTCCCGGTGCTCAAGCTCCTGCGCCAGCACTTTCTCTTGAAGGAGGACGAGCCGGCCGACGTCGTGCGCGATCGGGTCACCACGACCCTGGTCAATCTGGGCCTCGAGCACGCGGGGGCCCCGCTCCAAGCCTTGCTCGGCGTTCTGCCCGAGGATAGCGCCTTCGCCACCTACGATCCGCTGCGGCGGCGGGAGCTCACGCTCGAGGCCCTGCGGGGGCTCGTGCTCCGGCTCTGCGGCATTGGGCCGGTCCTGCTGGTCGTCGAGGACCTCCAGTGGATCGACTCCGAGAGTCAGGAGCTGCTCGACCGCCTCGTGCAGAGCATGCCCACCGTGCGCCTGCACCTCGTCGTCAACTATCGGGGCGAGTACCAGCACGGCTGGGGCGGGCTGAGCTACTACAACCAGGTGCGCCTCGATCCGCTGGCGCCCGAGGCGGTGGACGCCCTGCTCGGCATGATGCTCGGCGATGCGCCCGAGATCGCGCCGGTCAAGCGTCTCCTGAGCGAGCGGACCGACGGGAACCCGTTCTTCCTGGAGGAGAGCGTCCGTGAGCTCGTGGACGGCGGGTCCCTGGTCGGCGAGCCGGGACACTACCGGACCACCGGCGTGGTGGCGCCCCATGTTCCCGCCACCGTCGAAGGCGTCCTCGCCTCCCGTATCGACCGGCTGCCCCGCATGGAGAAGCATCTCCTCCAGTGCGCGTCGGTGATCGGCCGCGACGTGCCGCTCGATCTGCTCGAGGCCCTCGCGAACCTCCCAAAGGCGGACTTGACCGCGGCGCTCCATCACCTGCAGCAGGCCGAGTTCGTCTTCGAGCGCGTCACCGTCCGCGATCCGGAGTACTCGTTCAAGCACTCGCTGACCCACGAGGTGGCCTACCACTCACTGCTGCACGAGCAGGCCCGGATGCTGCACGGCGCGACGGTGGCCGCGATCGAGCGCCTCCACACCGACCAGCTTCCGCTGCATTTGGACGCGCTTGTGCACCACGCGGTGCTCGGGGAGGTCTGGCCCAAGGCCGTGGACTATCTCCGCCAGGCGGGCGCCGCCGCCTTCGCCCGTGGCTCCGTCGCGGAGAGCCTCGCGCGCTACGAGCAGGCGCTCGCCTTCGCGGGGCGCCTCGACACGAGCCGTGAGAACCTCGAGCGCGCGATCGACGTCCGGCTGGACCTGCACGTCCCCCTGGTCGTCCTCGGGCAGATCGCGCGGCTCGTCACGCTCCACGAGGAATCGGAGCGGCTGGCCCGCGACCTCGGCGATTCCCCACGCCTCGCCCGGCTCCTCTATCGCATGAGCCAGTACGCGTGGATCGAGGGTCGCTTCAAGGACGGGCTCGAGCGCGCCGGGCAGGCGCTCGAGATCGCCACCACCATCGGGGACGCGGAAGTCCGCGTCCTCGCGACCTACGCGCTCGGGCTGAACCAGTGCCTGCTAGGTGCCCACCGGGAGGCCATCGCGCTCTTCGAGCGCGTCCTGGATGGCCCCGACACGCACATCGCACGCCGCGCGCTCGCGGTCACGGTGCCCGCGTACATCGGCGCGGCGTGCTGGCGCGGCTACGCGCTGACCCTGGTCGGCGAGATCGGCCCCGCGCTGGAGAGCACGGACCGGGCCGCCCAGGCCGCCGACGAGAGCGATCACCCGCAGGCGCAGGCGATCGCCTACACGATGCGGGCGATCCCGATGCTCTTCCAGGGGCGCACCGACACCGGGCTGGCCCTGTGCGAGCGCGCCCTCGCTCTCTGCGAGTCGAAGGTGCTCCTCATCTGGCTGCCCGCCGCGCTCGGCACCCTCGGCTGGGCACTCACGCTGGTGGGGCGCGGCACGGAGGGCGCGGCCTACCTCGAGCGCGCGACCTCCGCGATGGAAGCGACGGGAGTGCACGGCAACCTCGCCCACATGTACATCTGGTGGGCGGATGCGCTGCTCGGCGCCGGCCGCCTCGACGAGGCCGCGCGCGCGGCCGGGCAGGGCTTCGACCTGGCGCTCCGTCAGGGCGAGCGCGCTCAGGAGGCCGATGCGCTCCACACCCAGGCGCGCATCTTCGCCGCGCGCGAGGGCGGCGGCGCCCGCGCGCTCGAACACTATGAGCGCGCGCTCGAGGTGGCCGCCCTTCACGACATGCTGCCGCTGGTCGGGCGCTGCCATCTCGGGATGGGGCGCGTCCACGCGGCGGCCGGCGAGCAAGCCCTCGCGCGCACGCACTACGACAAGGCGATCGACATCTTCAGCCGGCTCGGCCTGCAGCTCTGGGGCGCGGAGGCGGCGACCGCCTCCAGCGCCCTGGATCAGGGCACGTAGCTCGAGGCGCCGGTCACCCGATGAATGCGGATCAGCTGATGATCGCTGGCCCGGTAGTACTTGTAGGGGGTCGGCCACACGAACACGAGGAAGAGCACCGCTCCCACCACGAGGATGCCGAGCCCCCAGCCGACGCCGCGGGGATTCGCCAGCGTGAGCGCGACGCCGATCAGGCCGAGGGCCACACCGCCGCCGACGCTCAGATAGATGAGGCCGAGGAGCACCGCGCGGGTGAGCAAGGCCCCGGGGCACGACGGATCATTCGGGCAGGGCGTGACCAGACGCATGTACCCCTGCGCGGCGACGCCGCCGAAGAAGAGCAGGAAGATCCCGATGCCGCCCCAGATGAGGAGCGCGCGCGCCCACGGCGTGTTGGTGAACCAGTTCCCGTCTCTGGGCTTGCTCGGATCCTTGGGCTTGGGCTCCGCCATTTCACCCTCCTTGGCGCGACGACACGAGGGCCGGTCCGGGGCAGGTCGAGTCTAGGGTGGCCCAATTGGGCTGTCAATGAGTGACGAGACTCCGCTGAGCGAGCAGCCGAAGCCGAGGATGGTCGGCTGGTACGACCCGCATCTCCTGCTGTCGACGGGCATGGAGGTGCTGGTCTCGCGCACCCTCGGCCAGCGCTTCGACTACCGGCTCATGGAGGACGTGGGCCTCTCCCAGCCCGTCTTCGACTATTCCGAGATCCGCCGGGGCGTGCCTCGGCGCGGCATCTGGTTCGACTACATGGCCGACACGGGCGACGGCTGGGAGTCCACCTACGCCATGGCCTGCCTGGTCTCCCAGCCCGCCATCGAGCTCGGCGCGCGCCGCCTGCCCCGGGGGGCGTTCCTCCTGCTCGGGGGCGACGAGGTGTATCCGGCGGCCAGCAAGCAGGAGTACGGCGAGCGGCTCGTCGGACCGCTCGGCGCCGCGCTGACGCCTCCGCGCGGCCGCGCGCCTGATCTCTTCGCGATCCCCGGCAACCACGACTGGTACGACGGGCTCGTCAGCTTCTCGCGCCTCTTCACGCAGGGCCGCACGCTCGGCGCCTGGCAGACCCGCCAGAGGCGGAGCTACTTCGCCATCCAGCTGCCCCAGCACTGGTGGCTATGGGCCGTGGACGTGCAGCTCGAATCCGACATCGATGTGGGGCAGCTCAACTACTTCGCGTGGGCCGCCGAGAAGCTCCAGCCCGGCGACGGGATCGTCCTCGCCAGCGCAGAGCCGGACTGGCTCTACCACAACATCAAGGACCCCGGCGCAGACAGTAACCTCGCGCGGCTCGAGCAGAAGATCATCCAGCCCTCGGGCGCGAAGGTGCACGTGTGGGTCGCCGGCGACATGCACCACTACCGTCGGCACGAGAACGCCCGCGATCCCAGCTGCCAGCGCATCACCAGCGGCGGCGGGGGCGCCTACCTCGCCTCGACCCACGAGCCGGCCACCGGCTCGGCGGCGAGCAGCCTCAAGCGCGTCGTGCGCGTGGGCGAGGAGACGTACCGCCAGCAATTCGCTTATCCCAGCCCGGCCACCTCCCTCCGTCTCAGCTTCCTGAATTTTCTCTTCACCCTGAAGAACTGGCGGTTCGGGCTCCTGACCGGGCTCGCCTACATGACGCTCACGTGGGGTCAGCTCGAGGGCGGTCTGCTCTCGGCGGCGCGGACGGCCATCGAGCGTTACCCCGCGCGTCTCGTGTGGCTCGCCCTCGTGGTGGCGGCCTTCGTCTTCTACGCCGACCGGACCGTCCCGACTTTTAGATGGCTCGGCGGGATCGTGCATGGCCTCACGCATATCGTCTGCGCCTTCGCCATCGCCGGCTGGACCGCCCGGGTGCTGGACGGCCACGGGGTGTACTGGGCGCTCGCGCGGCTCGGGGTAAACTTCCTCCTCGGCGCCCTGGTGGGCTCGATCCTGATGGGGCTCTATCTCTTCCTCGCGGCGAACCTCTTCGGGGCGCACCTCGACCAGGCGTTTGCCGCGCTGCGGATCAAGAACTTCAAGCACTTCCTCCGCTTCCACATCCGGCGGGCGGACGGCGCGCTGGAGATCTACCCGATCGGGATGCCGAGCATCCCGGGCAAGGACCAGGCGGCCGCGCAGTACTTCCTCATCGAAGGTCCCATCGCGATCACGCGCGACGCGGCCCCCGCTCAAGCTCCTCCAGGATGATCGGGAACACGTCGTCGGCCGCGGTCTTGCCGATGAAACAGTCCATGTGGCCGTAGTCCTCGATCGGGCGCCACACGTAGTACCGCGAGCCGTTTTTCCGGCAGAGGAGCTTGAAGGTCTTCTGCGTCGCCTTCGGCAGGAACTCGCGGTTCTTCGTGCCGTGGATGAACGAGATCGGCAGGGCCAGGCGCTCGAGGCGAGGCATGTAGACGTCCACGCCGTCCCGGTCCACCACGTGCCCGGCGCGGAGCATCATCGCCAGATGGGCCATGGCGGGCACGCTGGTGGTGCCGAACCAGTCGTGCATCGCGTCGTGCGTGACGGTATTGAGCTTGGAGTGCCGGAAGGACTCGCCAAAGAGGAGCAGGATGCGCCGGCAGGTCGGATTGTTGCACCGCTCGGAGACCGGGTAGAGCGTGAGCACCTTGTCCCAGAACCGATGGAGCAGCGAGTAGGGATCGTACCGCGCGGTGAGCCGCTTCAGGCCGAAGCGGCGCAGGAGGGACGCCGCGTACACCGCGGCCTTGAACTCGGAAAAGGCTGGCGCGATGGGATGCAGGCCGAGCTGCGAGCAGATGATCGACCGTACCTGTCCGCTCAGCTTGCCGGCGAGCAGCGACATGAGGAGTGACATCGAGCCCACGCAGTGGGCCACGATCTGAATGCGCTCCACTCCGGTCTCGGCCAGGATCTTCGCGACGGCGGCCGGATAGTCGCGAACCGCGACGTCGTCGATGCTGAACTCGGTGCCGGCGGCGGCGAATCCCGAGCTGGCCCGATAGTCCAGGAGCCAGACGTCGTACTCCTCGCGCATGAGGCGCTCGACGAGGTTCTCTTTGACGGTGTCCGCCGCGAAGGAGCTCGCCCGCACGCTGAAGCCCGGGGAGAGCAGCACGGGTCCCCGCCGGCCGCCGCAGTAGCGCTCGAGGTGAATCACCGTGCCGTCGCTCGTCGGCACCGCGAAGAGGCGGGTACACTGCGCCACCCGACGCCGCGCGGGTGGCGCGTCGAGCGTCGAGATGGTCTGGCGCGCGAGCCGGCCGGCGTAAAGGCTGCGCAGCATCGCGAGGAAATGCCCGAGGAAGCGCACGTGCACGTCCAGGTGCTCCCCCAGTCCCTGGACGTGGCGCGCGCGCAGCGTGGTGAGCTGACGGAGAAAATCGCTCCAGGTCAGGCGGACGATCCCGCGGCCCTGGCGCCCGATGCCCTCCGCCGCCACCGTCACGTAGAGCGTGGAGAGGTCGGGCCAGAGCTTGGCGCGACGCCCGTTCCGGGCCACCTTGTCACCCGAGATGACGTAGGTCCATGGGGGCTGCTGGCCGTCCGACGGCATCTCGACGCGCATCCAATAGCGCAGCACCCGTGTCTCGACATGCTCGGGCTCGAGCAAGAAGAGCTGGAATCGCCCTTCGCGCACCCGCATGGGGGTGGGACAGAGATCGGGCGCGGTCACCGTGCCGACGATGCGCCCGACATGCTCGCGCTGCGCGACCAGCGCCTCCACGTCCTCGGCCACGATGGTCAGATCGAGCGTGATCTCGTGCGTCGTGGCGCCGGGGCGCACGGCGTCGCGCCACGGCGCGGTGCCGTTCACCGGCCGGCGCTCCTCCTGGTCCGTCACCCACGCGAACGCGCCGGTCATGTGCTCGGTGAACTCGAGGCCCGGCTTGGCGCGCTCATAGAACATGGGCTTGAAGGTCGGGGCGGCGGGAGGCGCGATCGCCGGTCCGGGCAGGCGGACGTTCTCGCGGCCGATCAGCCGCTCGGCGGCCCGCTCCGCCAGCGCCGAGATCGTCAGGAGCGGGTTCGCGCCCAGCGAGCGCGGGACGATCGAGCCGTCGCAAACATAGAGCTCCGGGTGCACGCTCGTCCCGGCCTCGCCGTCGAAGACACGGCATTCGTGGTCGACCACGCCCGTGGTGGCGTCCTTCCCCATGCAGCAGCCGCCCAGGGGGTGCACGGTGACCAGCCGGAAGGGATTGCCGATATGCGTCGCCTGCAGCGACTGGCTCACCATGCGGAGCTTCTCGTAAATCAGCGGGTAGATCGGCTGGGACTCGAGATCGGGCCAGTCCACGCGGACCCGGTCGTCCACCAGACGCAGGGACCCGCCCGAATTGTCATGGGCCATGGCGAGCAGCGTCTGCGTCCGGCGGACCGCGCCGTGATAGGCGCCCGCCAGATAGCGCGACCAGCGCGTGACCTGCTGCACCAGGGTGCGGCTGCCCGGCGCGGCCGAGGGCCGACCCCAGAGAAAGTTGGCCACGCCCAGCAGGACCGGGATCACGCTGCTCAGCGCACCCGGGATCGACCCCTCCTCGATGATGATCTGCTCGTCCCTCTTGTCCGCCGAGCGGAGATCGATCATCCCCGTGATGCACGGGCCCACCTGGTGATGGAGATCCGGCCGGCGAAAGCCGGCTCCCACGCCGTCGATCGGCTCCGTGCCGTTGTAGGCGAGCGCGAAGACGTCGCCGTTGCCGGTGAACCCCCGGCCCAAGCAGGCCGAGACCGACAGCTTACCCTGCTCCCGCGAGCGGAGGAGAATCTCGGTGGAACCGAGCGTCCCCGCGGCCAGGACCACCACCGCGGCCCGCACGGTGAGCGGCGGCGCCGAGAAGGTCGGCCGGCCCGAGCCCGGGCGATCGAAGCGCACGACCCACTCGTTGCCCTCGCGCATCACGAAGCGTACCGAGGTTTCCGTGAAGAGCTCCGCGCCTTGGCGCTTGGCCTCGGGGAGATAGTTCATGAGCACGGTGTTCTTCGCCGCGTAGTTGCAGCCGGAGACGCAGTCGCCGCAGAGTTGACAGGCGCGCTGATGGACGCCGAACTTGTTCACACCCTCCTTGAACGTCACGTTGATCAGCGGCCGTTGAAAGGGTCGACGCGCCCCCACCGCCGCATTGGTGCGCTCGAGCGCCTGCTGCTTGGGCAACGCGGGGAAGCCCGGCGGAGGATAGTCGGTCGAGCTGAGCATCTGCCGGGCGCGCTCGTAATACTCCTCGAGGCGGCCCGACCGTGCGTCCTCCTGGATCTCCGCGGGCCACGCGTCGTCCTCCAGGACCCAGGGCTCCGGCTTGAGCGCGACGTTGGCGTTGATCAGCGACGTGCCGCCGAGGCCGCAGCCGACCACGACGTTCATCTCGCGGTTCAATCGGAAGTCGAATAGCGCGGTGGGGGAGAAGTAGTGACGGCCGGGCAGATCCACCTGAATCTCGGCGGCGGCCTTGAGCGCGGTGTCGGGGTACTCCCCGGGGCGGATCTCGCGCCCGCGCTCCAGCACGCAGACGCTGCGACCGGCCTGGGCGAGTCGGCAGGCGGCGATTGCGCCGCCGTAGCCCGAGCCCACGACGACCACGTCGTAGCGGCTCTTCATGTCCGCCACGCTGGACGAGAGACGCGCCATGTGCGGAACCGTCCTGAACCCGCAGCGGCGGGTGCGCGAGGAGTCTAGGCGCTGGGATGGCGGGAGTCAATGGAGGGCCGCGGTCGCCCCGCCTCCCGCCCCGCCAGGAGCTGGTCGAACAGCGCCACGTACATGCCGGTGATGCGCTCCACGCCGTAGCGGGCTTCCACGTGGTGGCGCCCGGCGGTGCCGATGCGCGCGCGAAGCTCGGCGTCCGTTACCAGCGCCCGCAGGCAGTCCTACCACTCGCGATCGTCGCGGGCGAAGAAGCCGGTCTCGCCGTGAGTGATGACGCCGCGATCAGCCTCCGACGGCGTGCACGACGGGGAGCCCCGCGCCCATGTAGGTGACGACCTTGGTCGGGGGGCTTCCGCTGCTGGAAGGGGTCCTCGAGCGGCTTGATGACCACGCCGATGTCCGACTCGACGAGCACGCGCTCCCAGCGCTCGATCTTCCACTCGCGATACTCGATGAAGCCGTCGACGCGGGGCCGGCCGGCGGTGTCGTAGACGAGGCGGATGTCCAGGCTCGTGTCCGCGCGCAGGCGCTGGACGATGGGATGGAGCTGCTGCATCGGGGGCAAATTCTCGAGATACCCGTGCCAGACCAGGCGAATCGGGCCCCCGTGCGCGTAGGCGGTGCGATGCCGCGTGTTGAGCAGCGGCCGCGGTATCTCCACCTGCGGGATGGAAAGGTCCGCGAACTCCGGGCGCTGGAGGGGGCTCGCGAGGATCAGGGCGTCCATGCTGTGCACGAACGGCCGGAAGTGGGACTCGTACACGTCGCGATCCACGTAGAGATCCCGGAGCCCTTCCGCCGTCCGGACATAGCGGATGTCCGCGGTGTCGTAGAGCAACCACGTCCCGCGCGCGCGCAGCCGGCGCAGCGCGTCGGGGCGAAGCCAGTTGAAGTTCTTCACGATCACGACGAGGTCGAAGCGCGAGAGGTCGTCGTCACGGAAGTAGATGTCGGCGACGTACCGCAATCGGGAGCGGTTGATCCACGTTCACGAAGGGGTCGGTGTGCCACTTGCGGAGGCCTAGGGTGTACTCGTCACCCGCCATCGGGCCGAAGCCGACTTTGATCCGCCGCGACAAGGCGTTCCGGACCCGCAGTCCGTAGTACCACCGGCGGTTGACGGTGCCCCGCTTGAAGATCCAGGGACGTAGCGGCGCCCGCCAACGCACGCGGCGAGCATAACATCGGCTCCCGGCGGAGCGCTGGGCGGCAGGTTGCCTGAGCGCTCCCGGGCGATTCGCCGCTCAGCTGGGCCTTCCCCGCGGCCCTTTCCAATGAATATGCACATGTAGGGGCGTGGCACGCCGATTGCCACCCCGCCATCCTGGGCTCGCAATGATGCGGGTCAAGAGAAGGAGGCAGAACATGTCGGCGTACACGTACGAAGGGGTGCTGGCGACGAGCCAGCGGGTGAACTGGAAGATCGACGACATCATCGGCGGCGACAAGCGGCTAGACTTCGGCCGGCCGTTCCTGCCCGAAGCCTTGGCCGGTGTGCGCAAGCTCGACTATCTCTCGCCGAGCGAGCAGCGCACGCTGAATCAGATCCGCGGCCTGGGCTATCTCGTGATGTTCGGCCTCGTGGAGGAGTACATCCTCCCGTTCGTGCTCGACCACGCGCGGCCGCGCCTGGGCGCCGACGACTATCGCACGCGCGCGCTCATCCAGTTCGCCGGCGAGGAAGCCAAGCACATCCAGCTCTTCAAGCGCTTCCGGGACGAATTTGACGCGGGCTTCGGCCATCACTGCGAGGTGATCGGGCCGCCCGAGGCGGTGGCGGCCAAGATCCTCGGCTATAGCCCTCTGGCGGTGGCGCTGCTCACCCTGCATATCGAGTGGTTCGTGCAGGCTCACTATCTTGACTCGGTCAGGGACGACGGGGACGTCGATCCGCAGTTCAAGAGCCTGCTCAAGCACCACTGGATGGAGGAAGCGCAGCACACCAAGCTCGACACGCTGATCGTGGAGGAGCTGGCCGCGGTGTCCACGCCCGGCGAGATCCACCGCGCGGTGGAGGAGTACCTCGAGATCGGCGCCTTCATCGACGGCGGCATGCAGCAGCAGGTGAAGATGGACATCGACAGCTTCGAGCAGGCCACCGGCCGTCGCCTCACCGCGGAGGAGCGCGAGCGCTTCACCGAGGCGCAGCTCAAGGCCCTGCGCTGGACTTTCATCGGGTCGGGCATCACGCATCCGCAGTTCCTGGCGACGGTGGGCAAGCTCGGCCCCGGCCTGCGGGAGAAACTGGAGGCGGTCGGCCCGGCGTTCTGCTAGAGCGCCCGGCCGCGTGCCGGCGAGACGAGCGACCGGCTCGCACCCCGATCCCTCTCCGGGTGCGGGCCGGCCGTCCGGCTTACCGCGTGGGGCTCTTCACTCGATCGTCTGCGTCGCCTGCAGTTCACGAAGCCGGTGCCCACCGATCCCCAGCCGAGGCCATCACGATGGGGATCGTGGCCGTTGCCTCCTTTGCGGCCTGCACCGCGGGCGTGGAGTTGGCCACGATCACGTCCATCTTGAGCGAAGGCCCTGGCGCAGCGGCTCCTGCAGCGTCGGCGTCAGCTGGGTGAACGTGAGCACGCCCACGCGCCGGACGGGGTCGGGTTGCTGCGCCTGGGCGAGGAGCGTCGCGGCGAAGCAGGCCGAATCGAAGATTGCTCACGGCCTCATGGGTATGCCAGAGTAGCCCGCCATGAGGCTCACCCGCGTCGGTCTCGGCGCGATCGTCCTGGCCTCCCTCCTCGCCTCACCAGACGTCGCCGCGCCGCAGCAGGGAGCGAAGGTCTTTCGAGTCGGGGTGCTCGGGACCGTGCCTTTGATCGACGCCGGCGCGGCGCAAATCTGGGGTGGCCTCTTCGAGGGACTGCGCCATCTGGGCTATGTCGACGGCCAGAACCTCGTCGTCGAAGCGCGGTTCTCGGAAGGGAAGGCGGAGCGGCTGGACTCCCTGGCCGCCGAGCTCGTCGAGCGCAAGGTCGATGTGATCGTCGCCGCCTCGTATGCGGCGGAGGCGGCTAAGCGGGCCACGTCGACCCTCCCCATCGTGATGACGAACCATGGCGATCCCGTGGGGGCGGGCCTCATCGCGAGCCTCGCGAGGCCGGGAGCCAACGTCACGGGCCTCACGGGACAGTATTCCGACCTCGTTGGCAAACAGCTCCAGCTCCTTGTCCACGTGGTGCCCCAGATGTCCCGCGTCGCGGTGCTGCTGAACCCGGCCAATCGACGTTATGCGCGCATTGTGCGGGACGCAGAAGATGCGGCCCGGGCCCTGAAGCTACGTCTTCAGATCGTGGAGGCGCGGGCCCCGGCCGAGCTCGCCGCGGCGTTTTCCGCCGCGACGCGAGAGTCCGCGCACGCGCTCCTCGTCACCGGGGATCCGATGTACTTCGGCGTCCGGGGACAGATCGCCGAGCTGGGGGCGCGGAGCCGCCTGCCCCTGATGACGGCCCAAGCCGAGATCACCAGAGCAGGCGGGCTCATCGCGTACGAAGTGGATCAGCGCGATATCTTCCGTCGGGCCGCGACGTATGTCGACAAGATCTTCAAGGGCGCCCGCCCCGCTGACTTGCCCGTGGAGCAGCCGAACAAGTTCGAGATGGTGATCAATCTCAAGACGGCGAAGCTGCTCGGCCTCACGATTCCGCACGCGCTGCTGTTGCGGGCGGATGAAGTGATCCAGTAGTCACGGGCCGCGACGGTGTCCACACGGACCATGTCGATCATTCGCAATGAAGCGACGGGCGGCGTCACCGCTGCCATCCTGAGCGTCCCCTCCAGCATCGGCTACGGAGTGCTCGCGCTCCACGGCCTCGGCGATCAGTACGTCGCCCACGCCATCCTCGCCGGCCTCTTCGGCGCGACGCTCGTGCCCCTGGCCGCGGTCGCGCTGGGCAACCGCGGCCCCACGATCTACGCGCCGCGGAGCATCCTGGCCCTCTTGCTGGGCACGGTCGTGCTACAGACCATCGTGCCGGCCTCGGCCCGGAGCGGCGGGTGGAGCGTCGGGCAAACACTCACTGTCCTCTTCCTCGTCATCCTGCTGGCCGGCGTGTTCCAGGCGCTGTTCGGGGCGCTCGGCGTCGGCACGCTGATCAAGTACATCCCGGCGCCGGTGATGGCGGGGTTCCAGAACGCCGTCGCGCTCCTGATCCTGTTCGCGCAGCTGGGCACGCTGACCGGCGTGCCGGCCACCGTCTCGCCGGCCGACCTCGGCGCGTACCTGGCGGCGGTGCAGCCGCTCGGCCTCGCGGTCGGCCTCGGCACGGCGCTCGTGATCTGGCGCATTCGCAGGTTCACGACGCGCGTCCCTCCAGTGATCGCCGGCCTGGCCGCGGGCACCGCCGCTTACTACGCTCTGGCCGTTCTCGGCTTCCGGAGCGGGCTCGGGCGCGTGATCGGCCCGATCCCGCAGGCCATCCCCGCGCCGACGTTCCTGGCCGGGTTCCTCGCGCTGCCGCAGCAGCCCGAGCTCTGGCCGGTGCTCCCCGGCCTGGCCGGCGCGGCCTTCAGCCTCGCCGTGGTCGCCTCCCTCGACATCCTGCTCTGCGCGAAGACGCTCGACGGCGTCACGGGACGCAAGGCCGCGGGCAGCCAGGAGCTGCTCCGGCTCGGGCTCGCCAGCGCGATCGCCGCGCCCTTCGGCAGCCTCCTCTCGGGGATCAACCTCAGCAGCAGCACCGCGAACCACCGCGCCGGAGGCCGCACGGCGCTGTCCGCCACGATCTCCGCGCTCACCGTCCTCGGAGTGGCGCTCTTCGCTGGCCCGCTCATCGCGCTGCTCCCGCGCGTGGTCATCGCCGGCACGCTGGTCGTGGTCGGGCTCGAGCTCATGGATCGCTGGAGCGTGCGCCTGCTTCGCGATCTCGCCACCCGCCGCATCGCCGACTGGCGCATGCCCGCCATCGATCTCGTCATGGTGATCCTCGTGGCCACGGTGACGATCGTGCTCAACCTGATGGCCGCGGTGGGGGTGGGCGTGGCCCTGGCGGTGGGTTCCTTCCTGCTGCGCATGAGCCGCTCGGTGATACGCCGGAGCTACCGCGGCGACGTGATCCGCTCACATCGCACCCGCGCGCCCGCGCTGATGGACGCTCTCGCGCGCGAGGGCCGGCGCATCATCGTCTTCGAGCTCGACGGCCCGCTCTTCTTCGGCACCGCCGAGGACCTGGCCAATCGGGCGGAAACAATACTCCGAGAAGACGTGCTGGTGGTGATCCTCGACCTCCGGCGGGTGAACGACGTCGACAGCACCGGCGGGCGGATCGTCGCCCAGGTGGGCGACCGCGTCCGGCGCGAGAAGAAGCACCTCCTGCTGAGCCACCCCGAGGCGAACCCCCGCGTGGCCCGCGCGCTCCGGGGCTTCGGCGTGCACGCGGCCGTCGGCGCCGACGCCATCTTCCCCGACACCGACGCGGCGCTCGAGCGCGCCGAGAATCTCCTCATCGCGGCCCTCCGCGTGGAGGCCGCGGAGGGCGACGAGCTCCCCGTCGGCCGGCTGCCGGCCTTCGAGGGCCTCACCCCGGCGGAGTGCGCGATTGCCGAGGATCTCCTCCACCGCCGCTGCTATCACCCTGGCGACGTCGTCATCAAGGAAGGCAATCAGGATCGCTCCCTCTTCCTGATCGCCAAGGGAACGGCCAGCGTGAAGATCGATCTTTCGGGGCCGATCCGGTCCAAGCGTCTCGCGACCTTCTCGCCCGGCACCGTGTTCGGCGAGGTCGCGCTCCTCGACAAACAGCCGCGCTCGGCCACCGTCACCGCGGACGAGGAACTCGTCTGCTACGAGCTCTCCGAGGACGGCTTCGACGCGCTGACGAACAGCCATCCGCGCATCGCCATCCACCTCCTCAAGAACATCGGCGCCGAGCTGAGCCGGCGGCTCCGGCGCTCCACCGCCACGGTGTCACAGCTCGAGAGCTGACGGCACCTGCGAAGGAGGGACCATGGTCACACGCGACAACGCCGTCCCGCTCGTAGAGACTGCCAAGGCGTTGCGGCCGCGGATCTTGGCCGAGCGCGCCCGCATCGAGACGGCGCGCCGGCTGCCCGATGACCTGGCTCAGGAGCTGGCGCGGGCCGGCTTCTTCCGGATCTTTCTGCCCGCAGCCTACGGCGGCCTCGACCTGCCGCCGACGGCGGCGGCGCAAGTCTTCGAGGAGCTCTCGCGAAGGCCCGACGCCTCGGTCGCCTGGTGTGTGTGGAACGGCAACACCTACTGGACAACAGCCCGCTGGCCGAAGGAGGTTGGCCAAGCGCTCTTCGCCGACCCCAACATGATCCTCGCGAACAGCACCCGCCCGAGCGGCCGGGCGGAAGTCGTGGAGGGTGGCTACCGGCTCAGCGGACGCTGGTCGCTGGTGAGCAAGTGTCAGATCAGCGCCAGGCCTTCGAGGTGCGCGCGGCCCAGACGCTGCTGGAGACGCTCCCGCGCTGAGAGGCCCTTCGGGGTCAGGACACGTTCAGCCTCGGCGCTCTGCTCGGAACCCGAGCGCCCGCGACTCACCCGACCGACGTGACGGCGGCTGAGCGCTCTTCGTGAGCGTGCCACCGCCCGGCCGCAGCGTGCGGTCGAAGAATCGGACGATCTCGCGATTCATCACTTCATGAAGCGCGTCACGATCGAAGTCGCCCGGGTCGCGGGCGGCCTCACCGGCGAGGATCTTCAGCGCCGTGGGAAAGTTGGCGACGAAGGAGAAGTGCCCGGCACCCTTCGCAACCACGCATTCCGCCTGAGGCACCGCCTTCACCAGACGGTCGGCATGATACGGCACGCGCGTCAGGTCGTCCTTCTCCGCCGCGTAGACAGGCACGGGGACCGTGACTTTCGCCAGGGCATCGTCCGTGAAGCGCGCCGCGTTCGGCGCCATGAGCACGATGGCCCGTACCCGTGGATCGCGGAGCTCCGGGATGTGGGTGACCTCGCGGTTCGCTTCCCGAGGGGCGGCATCACCCTGGCCACAGAACCTGACGTCGTCGGGATGCTCGCGGCAGTGCGCGGCGTCTGCGCCGGGACTGGGTTGGGCCCCGGCAACGGCCAACGCGGTGTAGCCGCCATTCGAATGGCCCACCGCGCCGATGCGCTCGCGCTCGACGTGAGACCCGAGCTCTCCATCTCCCAAGACCGCATCGATGACGCGGGACGCCTGCTGCGGGCGGCCGACTCATACGCCGACACCAGAGACGTCGTTACCCTTTCCTCGTGGGTGCGTAGGCGCCGCGACGACGTAGCCGTGCGAGGCCAGCGTCATCGCTATCGCGGCGATGCTGAGAAGCAGGAGCAGAGCACGAGGCTCACGGCACGCCCCGAGCCGAGCGACCCGGCGACCGCGGCTACGATGTCCGCGCCGAGAAGGGTCCCATCACCGGCCCGCGCCCCGCGACGGTGGTCCGCCGCAGCACCCGGCGGTACTTCGCGTAGTCGTAGGGGATCGCGCGGTGGAGCAGCACGCGGTTGTCCCACATCACGAGATCGAAGACGCGCCAGCGGTGGTAGTAGCAGAAGCGCGGCTGATCCACCCACTCGCGCAGCCATTCGTGGAGCTTCTGCCCCTCGTCCAGCGTCCCGCCGCCGATCTCGCGTGAGGTGTTGCAGGTGAAGTAGAGCGAGCGGCGGCCGCCGCGGTCCGGATGCACGCGGATCAACGGATGCGTCACCGGCGGGAAGGCGTCACGCTCCACCTGCGACGTCGGCGGCATCGTGGGCTCGAGCCGCCGGATGCCTTCATAGTTGTGCACCTGGTGTAGAGGCTCGAGCCGGCGTTTCATGTCGTCCGGCAACGCCTCGTACGCGAGCAGCATGTTCGAGAAGCCCGTCTCCCCACCCTCGGCGCCCTCCGGCAGCACCTCGATGCCGTAGAGGATCGAGGCCAGCGAGGGCTCGAAGCGGTAAGAGCTGTCCGTGTGCCAGCGGGCGTTGTTGCGCTGGAAGATGACGCGCGGATCCTCCACCGCCAGGTGCTCGCCCTCCGGCGAGACATTGGCGACGTTATAGACCTCGATCTTGCCCTTGGTCTTGTCCTGCTCGGGAAACGCCTCCAGCGGCCCGAACTGGACGGAGAAGGTCATGAGCTGCTCGTCGGTCAGCCGCTGGTCGCGGAAGCAGAGCATGTGGTGCTCGTGGAAGGCGTCGCGCACGCGCCCGAGCGCCCGCGGGTCGAGCGGCTGCGCGAGATCGAGGCCGACGATCTCGGCGCCGAGCGTCGGCGAAAGGCTCTGGATGGCGAGGTCGGTCAGCGCGCGTGCCATGGAAGTCCTCCCGTCTGGTGTCGCCCATTCTCGCACGGGAGGGTGGGCCCGGCGGGCCCGCCTGCTCTCAGGGCTCCAGGATGAGACAGGTGGTGGTGCCGTGGGCGAGGACGCGCCCCTCGGGGTCGGTGACGCGGCCCTCCGCCGTGCCGATGCGCCGGCCGCGGCTGATGACCCGGCCCTCGGCGCGGATCGACCCCGTCTCCGGAGTGATGGGCCGCACCAGCGAGATCTTGAACTCGAGCGTGGTCTGATCGCAGCCCTTCTCCAGCGTCGAATGCACGGCGAGCCCCATGCAGGAATCGAGAAGCGTCGCGGCCAGTCCCGCGTGCACGCCGCCCGCGGGATTGAGGTGCTTCGCGGTCGGCACCGCGGTGATGGTCACACGTCCGACCGAGACCTCGACGATGTCGTAGCCGAGCGTCTCCGCCATGCTGTTCAGAGGGAGCGCGCCCGAGACGAGGCCCTGCACGAACTCGAGTCCGCTCATCGAGCGCCGCTGCTCGTGGCTCACCACGCCGTAGCGCTTCCCGTCCGGGCCGCTCGTCATTCGAGTCCCTCCTGACTTACACTAACACCGCGCGACGACCATCCCC
>Ga0310811_10003553_pt1 | contig 19630 bp, 14 predicted proteins | sample YCmetagenome_FD_207642 | JGI IMG/M metagenome (GOLD analysis project Ga0310811, IMG submission 207642) | Soil microbial communities from experimental microcosm in Duke University, North Carolina, United States - YC | ecosystem: Engineered > Artificial ecosystem > Soil microcosm > Unclassified ...
TCGCCAACCTGCTCGATAACGCGGTGAAGTTCACGTCACCCGGGCAGATGATCACGCTCGAAGTGCGGCGCAACGACGACATCGCGACGCTTTCGGTCGCCGACCAGGGCGAGGGCATTCCGCCCGAGCTCGTCGAGCACGTGTTCGATCTTTTCGTGCAGGGCGAGCAGGGCGTGGGGCGGTCCAAGGGCGGCATCGGCCTCGGACTGACGCTGGTGAAACGGCTCGCGCAGCTGCACGGCGGGTCGGTGTGGGCGGCCAGTGGCGGCGTCGGGCGCGGCGCGACGTTCACCGTGCGGCTGCCGGCTGCCGCCATGCCGGCGCATCTGGCGGCGCTCGATTCGGGCCGCGGCGCATCGGATGCGAGCAAGATACTCATCGTCGAGGACAACGACGACGCGCGCGCGATGCTGCACGAGCTGCTCGCGATGGCGGGCCACGACGTGCACGAAGCCGCGGACGGGCAGAGCGCGGTCGCCGTCGCAGCGACGCTCCAACCCGACATCGCCATCGTGGACATCGGGCTCCCCGATATCGACGGATACGAAGTCGCGCGGCGCCTCGACGCGCAGTCGGGCGGACGCATCGCACTGATTGCGCTCACCGGCTATGGGCAGCCGAAGGACCAGCGACGCGCGCTGGCCGCCGGCTTCGACCTGCATCTGGTCAAGCCGGTGACGATCGAGCGGCTCGAGGAGGCGATCACGACGCTCGCCTCCCGCGCGGCGCGGGACAGCCGCGAAGCCGGCGAGGCCGTCGGCTAGCCCGACGCGGCCCGCGAGCACGACGTACGGGTAAACCCCACCCGCGCGCGCTGCACGCGCGAGCGGCGGCGGTAAAATCGGGCATGCCGCATCGCACGCGGCGCTTCATTTCCACCCCCGACTTTGCACGATGAACGACACCGCCACCCGCGAAACGATGGGTTTCCAGGCCGAGGTCCGGCAACTGCTCGACCTGATGATCCATTCGCTCTATTCCAACCGCGAGATCTTCTTGCGCGAGCTCGTTTCCAACGCGTCCGACGCCTGCGACAAGCTGCGCTTCGAGGCCTTGCACAACCCGGCGCTGTTCGAGGGCGACGGCGAGCTGCGCATCCGCGTCGACTACGACGCCGACGCACGCACGATCACCGTGGCCGACAACGGCATCGGGATGAATCGCGACGAGGTCATCGCGAATCTCGGCACGATCGCCAAGTCGGGGACGCGCGAATTCTTCTCGCAGCTCACCGGCGACCAGCAGAAAGATGCGCACCTGATCGGCCAGTTCGGCGTCGGCTTCTATTCGTCGTTCATCGTCGCGGACCGCGTGAGCGTCCTCACGCGCCGCGCGGGCGAGCAGCCGGCGCAGGGCGTGCGCTGGGAGTCCGACGGCGGCGGCGAGTTCTCGATCGAGATGGCGGAGAAGGCCTCGCGCGGAACGGAAGTCACGCTGCACCTGCGCGAAGGGCAGGACGACCTGCTGTCGGGCGCGCGGCTGCGCTCGATCGTTCGCCGCTATTCCGACCACATCGTCCAGCCGATCCTCATGAGGAAGGAGGAGTGGAAGGACGACAAGATGCAGAAGGGCGCCGACGACGAGACGGTGAACCAGGCGTCGGCGCTGTGGGCGCGCCCGCGCAGCGAGATCACCGACGAGGAGTACAAGGCGTTCTACAAGCACGTAGGCCACGACTTCGAGGATCCGCTCGCGTGGACGCATGCGCGTGTCGAAGGACGCCAGGACTACACGCTGCTGCTGTACGTGCCGTCGCGCGCACCGTTCGACCTGTGGGATCGCGACGCGCGCCACGGCGTGAAGCTCTACGTACGACGCGTGTTCATCATGGACGATGCCGAGCAGTTGCTGCCGACCTACCTGCGTTTCGTGCGCGGCATCGTCGACTCCTCGGATCTGCCGCTCAACGTGTCGCGCGAGATCCTGCAGCAGTCGAAGGACATCGAGACGCTGCGCGCAGGCAGCACGAAGAAGGTGCTCGACCTGCTCGCGGGCATCGCCGAGAACGACAAGGACAAATACGCGAAGTTCTGGCCGGAGTTCGGCCGCGTGCTGAAGGAGGGCGTCGGCGAGGACTTCGCGAATCGCGACAAGGTCGCGCAGCTGCTGCGCTTCGCTTCCACGCACGCGGACACCGAGGACGAGACGGTGTCGCTCGCCGATTACATCGGCCGCATGAAGGAGGGCCAGGATCGCATCTACTACGTGACTGCGGAGTCGTTCAACGCCGCGCGCCACAGCCCGCATCTCGAAGTGTTCCGGCGCAAAGGCATCGAGGTGTTGTTGATGTCCGACCGCGTCGACGAGTGGGTGGTCGGCCATCTCGGTGAATTCGAAGGCAAGGCGCTCACGTCGGTTGCCAAGGGAGGGCTCGACCTCGGCAAGCTCGAGGACGAGGCAGAAAGGAAAGCGAGCGACGAACAGGCGAGCGAGGTCGCGCCGCTCATCGAGCGAATGCGCAAGAGCCTCGGCGAGCGCGTGAAGGACGTGCGGGCGACGCGGCGCCTGACCGATTCACCGGCCTGCCTCGTTGCCGACGAGCACGACGTGAGCGGCAACCTCGCGCGGATGCTGAAGGCCGCGGGGCAGAGTGCTCCGGCGTCGAAACCGATCCTCGAGATCAACCCGCAGCATCCGGTCGTGATGCGCGTGAAGGACGAGGCGGAACGCTTCGACGACTGGGCGCTGGTTCTCTTCGACCAGGCGCTGCTCGCTGAAGGCGGTCAGCTAGACGACCCGGCGGCGTTCGTGAAACGGGTGAACGAGCTAATGCTGGTGCATTAGGGTCGGAGATCGATTTTCCCGGTGCCAAATTCGCATGCGGCGTTGGCCGGTCGGGAAAATCGTCTCTGCCCCTTGTTCCGATGTGCGTCAGTGCTGTGAAATGCCCGACAGCGCCTCGGCGGCGGGCTGGATGTCCGCGCGGTGCACGGCGAAGTCGCCGAGCGCCACGATGCCTACCAGGCGCTTGTCGCGGTTGACGATGGGCAGGCGCCGCACCTGCCGCTCGCTCATGATCCGTGCGGCCTCCTCGACTGACTCGTCCTCGTAGGCCCAGAAGATGCCGTCGGTCATCACATCGCGCACGGTCGTCTCCGGCCCCTTGTCGTCGGCGACGGCCCGAATCGCGATGTCGCGGTCCGAGATCGCGCCGACCATACGGTCGTTCTCCGCCACCGGTAGCATGCCGAAATTGCCGTCGCGCATCTGCTGCGCGGCTTCGCGGATCGTGGTGTCGGGGCTCACCATCTTGACGTGCCGGCTCATGACTTCCTTCAACTGTTGCATGCGTGCCTCCTGTCTCTCTTGATGGCTGGAACCATGGCGCGCCGGGCGCAAGCCCGCGGCACCAATTCGGTTGGACACCGTCGTTGTGCGAGTCGTTCGGCCGGACTAGACTGCGCTTCGCCCGCCGCCACGGGGTGCGGCCGAGCGGGCGACAACGAAAACCCTGAGGAGGAGCACGATGGATCGACGCAAATTCCTGGTACGCGGAACGCTTGCTGCGGGCGGCGCAGCAGCCGTGAAGCAGGCGATCGCGCAGGCGCCCGCGTTGCCTTCGATTCGCTGGCGCTGCGCGTCGAGCTTCCCGAAGAGCCTCGACACGATCTACGGCGGCGGCGAGGTCGTTGCGAAGCGCGTCGAGGAGCTTACCGGCGGCAAGTTCCAGATCCGCGTGTTTGCCGCGGGCGAAATCGTTCCCGCCTTCGGTGTCGTCGATGCGATCCAGCAGGGCACGGTCGAGTGCGCGCACACGGCGAGCTATTACTTCGTCGGCAAGAACAAGGCGTTCGCGTTCGACACGACGCTGCCCTTCGGCCTGAACCAGCGCCAGCAGAACGCCTGGATCTACTACGGCGGCGGCCTCGAGCTCATCCGCGCTTTCCTGAAGGACTTCAGCATCATCTCTTTCCCCGCGGGGAACACCGGCGTGCAGATGGGCGGCTGGTGGCGCAAGGAGGTAAAGACCGTTTCCGACCTGAAGGGCGCGAAGATGCGCATCGCCGGCCTGGGCGGAGAAGTGATGGCGCGCCTCGGGGCGGTGCCGCAGCAGATCGCGGGCGGTGACATCTACCCGGCGCTCGAGCGCGGCGCCATCGATTCGGCGGAATGGGTGGGGCCCTACGACGACGAGAAGCTCGGTTTCTACAAGGTCGCGCCGCACTACTACTTCCCCGGCTGGTGGGAAAGCAACTCGATGTACTCGTTCTACGTGAACATCAAGGAATGGGAGAAGCTGCCGAAGGAATACCAGGCGGCGATCGAGGCCGCGTCGTACGAGGCGAACACCGACATGATGGCCAAATACGACTTCAAGAACCTCGCCGCGCTGCAGCGCCTCGTGAAGAACGGCGTGAAGCTGCACGCGTTCTCCGACGAGATCATGCGCGCGGCACTGAAGGCCTCGTCCGAGCTCTACGAGGACGAGGCGAGCAAGAACCCGGCGTGGAAGAAGATCTACGAGCCGTGGAAGGCGTTCCGCGGCGAGGAGTTCCTGTGGCACCGCGCCGCCGAGTTCACGTACGAGAGTTTTGCCTACTCCCACCCGCTCGGAAAATAGCGGGCCGCAACTTCGGGCATCGGGGCCAGAGCAGCAAGTCGACATCGGGGTCGGAGCACAAAGTCAACATCGGGGTCAGAGCACCTGGTCGCCCGGTCATGCATCGACTGGCGCCAGACTTGCTGCTCTGACCCTACCTGACCCCGAAGCTACCGGCCCTTCAGCAGCCGCTCGAGTTCCGCGCCCGCATCCTCCGCCTTCGGCGCTTCCTTCGCCTTCTCGCCGGCCGCGGGCGGCGCCTTGAACGGCCCCTCGATCTGGCGGCGCAACTCCTCGGCCCCCGAGCCCTTGATCGCGCCGGCGGCCTCCGAGACGTTCCCGGTGACGATGCGCGGGAACGCGATGACGATCGCCACCATGAGCACCTGGATCGCGACGAAGGGAATCGCGCCCCAGTAGATCTGTGTCGTGCGAACGCTCGGCGGCGCGACGCTTCGCAGGTAGAACAGCGCGAAGCCGAACGGCGGATGCAGGAACGACGTCTGCATGTTCACCGCGAGCAGCACGCCGAACCACACGAGGTCGATGCCGAGCTTCTGCGCGACCGGCGCGAGCAGCGGCACCATGATGAACGCGATCTCGAAGTAGTCGAGGAAGAACGCGAGCAGGAAGATGATCACGTTCACGACGATCAGGAAGCCCAGCGCGCCGCCGGGCACGCTGGTGAGCAGGTGCTCGACCCACAGGTCGCCGTCCATGCCGCGGAACACCAGGCTGAACACCGTCGACCCGACGAGGATGAACATGACGAAGCTCGTCATGGTCGCCGTCGACTCGATCGCCTGCTTCAGCACGGTGAACGAAAGCTTGCGCTTCGCGAGCGCCATGATCATCGCGCCGCTCGCGCCCATCGCGCCGCCTTCGGTCGGGGTGGCGATGCCGAGGAAGATCGTGCCGAGCACGAGGAAGATCAGCACGAGCGGCGGGATCATCGACGTGAACACTTTCGCGACGAGCCGCGTGCCGTAGAGCGTGCGCGCCTCGGGCGGGCAGCCTGGGGCCGCTTCCGGCTTCGCGATCGACACGATCATCACCCACACGGCGTAGAGTCCCGCCAGCGCGAGCCCCGGGATCAGAGCGCCTTCGTAGAAGTCGCCGACCGATGCGCCCATCTGGTCGGCGAGCACGATCAGCACCAGGCTCGGCGGGATGATCTGCGCGAGCGTCCCCGACGCGGCGATGACGCCCGTCGACAGCCAGTTCGCGTAGCCGTAGCGCATCATGACCGGCAACGAAATGAGGCCCATCGCGAGCACCGACGCGGCGACGACCCCGGTGGTGGCCGCGAGCAGCGCGCCGACGAACACGACCGCGTACGCGACGCCGCCGCGTATCGAGCCGAACAACTGGCCGATCGTATCGAGCAGGTCCTCCGCCATGCCGCTGCGCTCCAGGATCAGCCCCATGAACGTGAAGAACGGGATCGCGAGCAGCGTCGAGTTCGCCATGATCCCGAGCACGCGCTCGGGCAGCGCCTGCAGCAGCGCCGGCTCGATGTTGCCGTGCGCGATGCCGATCAGCCCGAACAGCAGGCCGTTGGCGGCGAGCGAGAAGGCGACCGGGTAGCCGAGCAGCAGGAACACCACGAGGCCGGCGAACATCAGCGGCGCCATCAGCTCGAACGGCATCAGTGGCTCTTCTTCTCGAATTCGGTCGCGGGCACCAGGCCTTTCAGGAAACCGACGCGCTTGATGATCTCGGAGATCGCCTGCAGGCCGAGCAGCGTGAAGGCGACGGGAATCAGCAGGCGCACCGGCCAGCGGATGAGACCGCCGGGGTCGGACGAGTACTCCTGGATAGCGTACGAATTGACGAGCGACGGCCAGCTGTACCAGGCGATGATGGCGACCGCCGGAAGCAGCATCAGGAGCCCGCCCAGGATGTCGATCCACGCCTGCGCGCGCGGCGACAGCCGGCCATTGATGACGTCGATGCGGACGTGCTCGTTGCGCCTCAGCGCGTACGCGGCGATCAGCAGGAATACCGCGGCATTGAAATACCACTGGAGCTCGAGCCACGCGTTCGACGCGACGTTGAAGGCGTAGCGCGCGATCGCGTTCGCCGTGCAGACGACGACGGCGGCGAGCCCGAGCCAGGCGACGAGCTTGCCGATCCGCTCGTTCATCCGATCGATCGCCGACGATAGGCGCAACAACGCGTGCATCGAAGAATCGTGCAGGGGGCTCGTTTCGCGAACGGCCGCTAGTTTCCTCAATCATCGAGGAAAAGGCAAACGCCCTGGCCGCGAAACGCCGACGGTAAACTGCATGTATGCTCGGACAAGCGCTGCGATGACACGTGAAGTGGCCGCCTGGGGCACGCGCGGCATGGCCGTGGCCCCGCATTCGCTTGCCGCGCAGTCGGCGCTCGGCGTGCTGCGCGACGGTGGCAACGCAATCGAGGCGATGGTCTGCGCCGCCGCGACGATCGCCGTCGTCTATCCGCACATGAACTCGATCGGCGGCGACGCCTTCTGGCTGATCCACACGCCGGGCGAGACGCCGCGCGCGATCGATGCGTCGGGCGCGGCCGGTGCGCGCGCCACCCGCGAGCTTTATCGCGAGCAAGGGCTCGACACGATCCCGTTTCGCGGCGGAAACGCGGCCAACACCGTCGCCGGCACGCTGGCCGGCTGGGCGCTCGCGCTCGACTACAGCCGCGAAGGCCTCGGCGGACGATTGCCGCTGTCGCGACTGCTCGCCGACGCGATCCACTATGCGCGCCACGGCATTCCCGTCACGCGCAGCCAGCACGCGACCACCGCGGCGAAGCTCGACGGCCTGCGCGCGCAGCCGGGCTTTGCCGACACGTTCCTCGTCGACGGCGACGTGCCACGGATCGGCACGACGTTCGTGCAGCCGCGGCTCGCTGCGACGTTCCAGCAACTCGCGACCGCCGGCCTCGACGACTTCTATCGCGGCGATCTCGCGCGGTCCATCGTCCGCGACCTCGCTGCCGCGGGCAGCCCGCTCACTGCCGACGACTTGCGCGCGCATCGCGCCGGGTGGCGCACGCCGCTCGCGCTCGCGCATTCGCTGGGCATGCTCTACAACGTCCCGCCGCCGACGCAGGGCGTGGTATCGCTTGCAATCCTCGGCATCCTCGATGCACTGGAAATCGGCCGGACCGACCCGGAGGGCGCCGATTACGTGCATCTGTGCGTCGAGGCGGTGAAGCAGGCGTTCGCCGTGCGCGATCGGCACGTCACCGATCCCGCGTACATGACGTGCGACGCGCAGGACTTGCTGGCACCCGAAGCGATTCGCGCGATGGCCAGCCGCATCGACCGCGCGCGTGCGGCGCCGTGGGGCAAGGGCGTCGGTCCCGCCGACACGGTGTGGCTAGGCGTCATCGACGGCGCGGGGCGCGCCGTGAGCTTCATCCAGAGCCTCTACCACGAGTACGGTTCCGGCATCGTGCTGCGCGAGTCGGGCGTGAATTGGCAGAACCGCGGCTGCAGCTTTTCCCTCGACGAGCGCGCGCTCAACTGCCTGCGGCCCGGCCGCAAGCCGTTCCATACGCTCAATCCCGCGCTTGCGCTGCTGCACGACGGCACGACGTTCGTGTACGGCAACATGGGCGGCGACGGGCAGCCGCAAACGCAGAGCGCCGTGTTTACGCGCTGTGTGGTGTTCGGCATGGACCCGCAGGCGGCCATTGCGGCGCCGCGATGGCTGCTCGGCAGGACCTGGGGCCAGGCGACGGACACGTTGAAGCTCGAGTCGCGCTTCGCGCCCGCCGTGTTCGAGGAGCTGCGTGCGCGCGGCCACGAAGTCGAGGCACTCGGCGCGTTCGACGAGGCGGTCGGCCACGCTGGCGCATTGCTGCGCGGGGCCGGCGGCATGCTGCGCGGCGGCAGCGACCCGCGGTCGGACGGCGGCGTCGCGGCCTGGTGACCGGCGGGCCGGCGCGGCGGCCGAGCGCAGAGGCTCGCATCGCCGCTATTGGCGAGCGGCGTGTAGGTGCGCCTCCGATGGCGACCACCCGGATTTGCATTCACGTACGCAGGCTTTGCCATCCGCCGCGCGACTGACGCAAATTGCCCCTGCTGTCGTTAGGGTGCGACAGCGCGGTTCCGCGCCGCACGAACGGTGTCGGCGACGCGACGCGCAGTGATCGAATAGCCGTACCCGGTCTACGGCAGTTGCGTGCTTCGTGCGCGTGCACGACACGCCTTGCACGACCGTGCACGACGCGGCGCGCGCGCGTTTGGCCCGCCGGCATTGGCGCTCGTCGAAAACTGGCGCGATCGCGCGAGCGCTTGGCACCGGCGTCGCACGTTTGCTGACAGCGCACGCGAGCAACGCGCGCTGATTCACATTGTTGTCAACGCACCGGCACTGGCACGCGTTATGCACCCGTGCAAGGAACCCGGGCCGTTGGCACGCCGCCGCACCGCTTGCCGACGATCCCGAGTGCGCCGCCACGCCTTTTATGTGACGGTGTTATGCGCGAAAACAGTTGCCGAGGCACTTCCCAAAAATACCAAGCTGTCAGTCGCTTCGTACGCCCAAGAGCGGCATGGAATGACAGTTGTTCGGCACCCGGTGGTTTGTAATTTTTTGGGAAAGGAATGATGGCTACGGTCCTCGAACAGTTTCGCTCGAACTATTCCGCCACGCAGGCCGAGGAGATGAGCGTCGAAGCCTTCCTCGATCTGTGCAGGCGCGAGCCCGCTACGTACGCGACGGCCGCCGAGCGCATGGTGGCGGCGATCGGCGAGCCCGAGCTCGTCGATACCCGCAACGACCCCCGTCTCGGCCGCATGTTCGGCAACCGCGTGATCCGCCGTTATCCGGCGTTCCGCGAGTTCTATGGGATGGAGGACGCGATCGAACAGATCGTGGCGTTCTTCAAGCATGCCGCGCAGGGGCTCGAGGAAAAGAAGCAGATCCTCTACCTGCTCGGCCCGGTCGGCGGCGGAAAGTCGTCGATCGCCGAGCGCCTGAAGGCCGTCATGGAAACGCGGCCGATCTATGCGCTGAAGGGATCGCCGGTCAACGAGTCGCCGCTCGGGCTCTTCGCGCCCGACCGCTACGGCGAATCGCTCGAAAAGGAATACGGGATCGCGCGCCGCTACCTGACCGGGATCATGTCGCCATGGGCGGTGAAGCGGCTCGCCGAATATGAAGGCGACCTGTCGAAGTTTCGCGTCGTGCGCATCCAGCCGTCGGTGCTGCGGCAGGTAGCGATCACCAAGACCGAGCCGGGCGACGAGAACAATCAGGACATCTCGTCGCTGGTCGGCAAGGTCGACATCCGCAAGCTCGAGAGCCTGTCGCAGAACGACCCCGACGCCTACAGCTACTCCGGCGGCCTGTGCCTCGCGAACCAGGGGATGCTCGAGTTCGTGGAGATGTTCAAGGCGCCGATCAAGATGCTGCACCCGCTGCTGACGGCGACGCAGGAAGGCAACTTCAAGGGCACCGAGGGGTTCTCGGCGATTCCCTTCAACGGCATCATCGTCGCGCACTCGAACGAGTCCGAGTGGCACAGCTTCCGCAACAACAAGAACAACGAGGCGTTCCTCGACCGCATCTTCATCGTCAAGGTGCCGTACTGCCTGCGTGTGTCCGAGGAGGTCAAGATCTACGAGAAGCTGCTCGCGAACTCGTCGCTGTCCAAGGCGCCGCGCGCGCCGGGCACGCTCGAGATGATGGCGCAGTTCTCGGTGCTCACGCGCCTCAAGGAGCCGGAGAACTCGAGCATCTACTCGAAGATGCGCGTCTACGACGGCGAGACGCTCAAGGACGTCGACCCGAAGGCCAAGACGATTCAGGAATACCGGGATTACGCCGGCCCCGACGAGGGTATGACCGGCATGTCGACGCGCTTCGCGTACAAGATCCTGTCGGCCGTCTTCAACTACGACCAGGCCGAGATCGCCGCCAACCCCGTGCACCTGATGTACGTGCTCGAGCAGCGGCTCGCCCGCGAGGATCTGCCGGACGACACGCGCCGGCGCTGCGTCGAGCACATCAAGGGCTACCTGGCGCCGCGCTACGCGGAGTTCATCGGCAAGGAGATCCAGACGGCGTATCTCGAGTCGTACTCGGAATACGGCCAGAACATCTTCGACCGCTACGTCACCTACGCCGACTGCTGGATCCAGGAAGAGGACTACCGCGACCCCGAGACCGGCGAGAGCTTCGACCGCGCCGCGCTCAACGCCGAGCTCGAGAAGATCGAAAAGCCGGCGGGCATCGGGAATCCGAAGGACTTCCGCAACGAGATCGTGAACTTCGTGCTGCGGGCGCGGGCCAACAACAACGGCCGCAACCCGGCCTGGAACAGCTACGAGAAGCTGCGCGAGGTCATCGAGAAGAAGATGTTCTCGAACACCGAGGACCTGCTGCCGGTGATCTCGTTCAACGCGAAGGCTTCGGCCGACGAGAAGGAAAAACACCAGAACTTCGTCGCCCGCATGGTCGCGAAGGGCTATACGGAGAAGCAGGTGCGCCTGCTCGCCGAATGGTACCTGCGCGTGCACAAGTCCTCGTAACCGCGACGCCCGCGACGGAGATCGAGCCATGCTTCACCTGATCGACCGCCGACCCAGCAGCCGCGGGCGGAGCGCCGTCAACCGCGAGCGGTTCCTGCGCCGCTACAAGTCGCACATCCAGGAAGCGGTCAAGAAGATGGTCGGCGAGCGCAAGCTCGCGGACATGGAGCACGGCGGCGAAGTGCGTGTCCCGAAGAAGGACATCTCCGAGCCGTCGTTCGGATTCGGGCGCGGCGGCGACCGTGAATTCGTGCTTCCCGGCAATCGCGAATACGTCGCCGGCGACCGCATTCCCCGCCCGCAGGGCGGAGGCGGCGGAGGTGGCGGCAGCGCCGGCGAGGGCGACAGCGAGGATGCGTTCGTCTTCTCGCTGTCGCGCGAGGAGTTCATGCAGATCTTCTTCGACGACCTCGAGCTGCCGAACCTCGCACGCACCGAGCTCGGCCGCAGCGAGCAGAAGAAGAGCTATCGCGCCGGCTATGCCAAGACGGGAGTGCCCGCGAACCTCGCGATCGTGCGCACGCTGCGCCAGTCGCTCGCGCGGCGCATCGCGCTCGGCGGCAGCCTGCGGCGTGAGATCGCGGCGCTCGAGGCGGAGTTCGCCGTGGCGGTTGCCGTCGGACACGCCGACGAGGCGGCACGTATCTACGCCGAGCTCGAGCGCATCGGGCGCCGGCGCAGCGATCTTCCGTTCATCGACGAGCCCGACCTGCGCTATCGCAATCGCGTGATGCGCCACGAGCCGGTCGCGCGTGCCGTGATGCTGTGCCTGATGGACGTGTCGGCGTCGATGGACGAGGAGAAGAAGGACCTCGCCAAGCGCTTCTTCACGCTGCTGTACCTGTTCCTCACGCGCAAGTACGGCGAGGTGGACCTCGTGTTCATCCGCCACACCGACGACGCCGAGGAGGTCGACGAGGACACGTTCTTTCACGACACGCGCTCGGGCGGCACCGTCGTGTTCTCGGCCCTCGACCTCGCCGACCAGATCCGTGCGCAGCGCTACGCGCGCGGGTGGAACGTCTATGCGGCGCAGGCGTCCGACGGCGACGCCTTCGGCGCCGACCCCGCCCGCAGCGCGCGCTTCCTGCGCGAGAAGCTGCTGCCGGCCACGCGCTACTACGCGTACCTCGAGTTGACCTCGCCGGGCCTCGAGAACCATGCGTCGGCGCTGTGGGCCGAGTACGAGCGCGTCGCCGAAGCGACGACCAACTTCGCGATGCGCCGCGCGGCGCAGCGCGACCAGATCTACCCGGTCTTCCGCGAGCTGTTTCGCAAGGAAACGCAATAGAGGGAGCGCAACGATGAGCCCCATCTCGCACGGTGCCGACTGGGATTTCGACCTGCTCGAGCGTTACGACGCCGAGATCGCCAAGGTCGCGAAGGAGTTCGAGCTCGACACGTACCCGAACCAGGTCGAGATCATCACGTCCGAGCAGATGCTCGATGCTTATGCGTCGAGCGGCCTGCCGATCGGCTACCCGCACTGGTCGTACGGCAAGGAGTTCATCCGCAATGAGCAGGCGTACCGGCGCGGCATGCAGGGCCTCGCCTACGAGATCGTCATCAACTCGAGCCCCTGCATCGCGTACCTGATGGAGGAGAACACGATCGCCACGCAGGCGCTCGTGATCGCGCACGCCTGCTACGGCCACAACTCGTTCTTCAAGGGCAATCACCTGTTCCGCCAGTGGACCGACGCCGAGGCGATCCTCGACTACCTCGTCTTCGCGCGCCGCTACGTCATGGAGTGCGAGGAGCGTCATGGCGCCGACGCGGTCGAGGAAGTGCTCGACGCGTGCCATGCGCTGATGCCGCACGGCGTCGACCGCTATCGTCGCCCGGCCGCGCCCACGCTGAAAGCGGAAACCGAGCGGCTCAAGGCGCGCGAAGCGCATCGCGAGCGCCAGTTCAACGACCTGTGGCGCACGCTGCCCGAAAAGCCCGCGGCCGACCGCACCAAGCCAGCCGAGCGCTTTCCGGCCGAGCCGCAGGAGAACATTCTCTACTTCGTCGAGAAGCACTCGCCGAAGCTCGAGCCGTGGCAGCGCGAACTCGTGCGCATCGTGCGCAAGCTCGCGCAGTACTTCGACCCGCAGGCGCAGACGAAGGTGATGAACGAGGGGTGGGCGACGTTCTGGCATTACACGATCACCAACCGCCTGCACGAGAAGGGCCTCGTCGACGACGCGTTCATGCTCGAGTTCCTGAAAAACCACACGAACGTGATCGCACAGCCGGCCTACGACTCGAAGGCTTACAGCGGCCTCAATCCCTATGCGCTGGGCTTCGCGGTGTTCTCGGACCTGCGGCGGATCTGCGAGAAGCCGGAAGCCGAGGATCGCGCCTGGTTCCCGGAAATCGCCGGTACCGACTGGCGCAAGACGCTCGACTTCGCGATGCGCAATTTCAAGGACGAGTCGTTCATCGCGCAGTACCTGTCGCCGCGGCTGATCCGCGAGTTCCACCTGTTCGCGATCGCTGACCACGCCGAGGAGAGCGACCTCGTCGTCGACAGCATTCACGACGAGCGCGGCTACAAGCGCGTGCGCAAGCTTCTGTCGCAGCAGCACGCGCAGGACGTGCGAATTCCGGATGTGCAGGTGCTGCGCTACGAGCGCGACGGCGACCGCTCGCTCACGCTGCGCCACCACCGCCGCCGCGGCCGGCCGCTCACCGACGCGGCCGAGGAGGTGGTCAAGCACCTGCGCCGGCTGTGGGGCTTCAACGTGCGCCTCGAGACGTGGGAAGGCGACGACCAGGTCGGCGAAGTCATCGAGTGCGCGGCCTGATCGCTTAGCCGCGCTTCATACGGGCTGCAGCCTCAAGCGGCCTTACGCTCGTGCACGGCGCACGCCGTCGAGCGGTGAATGAAATCCGCAATGCAACCCGCAACCGTCTCGGCATGCGTGATGGGTCCGAGATGGCCCATCACGTCGAACGTGACCGGCTCGACGAGCGGCAGTGCGAAGCGCAGCAGTTCCGCCAGGCGACGCGCCGACGCCCGCGTCTCGCGACCCGTCATGCAAAGCACGGGCGCAGCGATGCTCCTGTAATCCTTCAGCGCAACGGCGTCGCCGATCAGCGATGCAAAATGCGCATCGATGAGCGGCATGCGGGCGGCGAGCCGCTCCCTGCGTTCGCGGTCGAGGCGGGCCCACGATTCGTCGCCCGACCAATAGCGGAGAAATCGATGCGCCGCGCGCATCGGATCTCCGCCGTTCAGGTCGCGGCGTATCGAAGACGCGATCTCCGCCACTTCCGCTGCGCTTCGATGCCTCGCGTTGTAGTCGAACAGCGCGCGCAACACGACCGGCTCGTAGACGGCCACGCTCGCGACCAGGTCCGGACGATCGCGCGCAACATGCAGCGCGATCGCGCCACCATACGAATGTCCGACCAGGTGCACTCGCCCACCCGCGCTCGCGGCGATGGCCGCGATGCGTGCGGTGTCCGCAGCGACCACGTCGCGCCGCGCGCCGCTCCAAGCGGGTCCTTCGCCGTGACCGTGAAGGTCTGGTGTCAGCACGCGAAACCCGTATCGCAGGCGGTCGGCGAGCACACGCCATTGCGCGCCGGACCCGCCGCTGGCGTGCAGGCAGACGACGCCGGGCAGCGTGGTCGGCTTCGCGCTCATTTTCGTGCCGAGAAATTCACGGCCTGGATATGGAGGTCGCGTGCAACCTTCGCTTCGGCACTCGTGTCGCGAAAGCAGTCGAAGCGCTCGACGATCCGCGGCTCGCGAAATCCCGTCGCGAGCGCGAGCTCCGCGAGTTCCCGCTCGGGCAGCGCGCCGGCGACACAGGCGGCCCACAGATCGGGATCCTCACGCACCTCCTGCTTCAATTCGCGCTGGACGACCACGTCGGCGAGGTGGAGTCGGCCTCCGGCCCGGAGGACGCGGTGAATTTCGCGAAAGACGCGTCCCTTGTCCGGTGCCAGGTTGACGACGCCGTTCGAGATCACGACATCGATGCTCTCGTCCGCGACGGGCAGCTCCTCGAAGAAGCCTGCACGGATGTCGACGATCGAGGCGAAGCCGGCCTGCGCCGCAGCCCTCGTCGCGACGTCCCGCATGGCCGGCGTCATGTCGACACCGATGGCGCGACCTTCGGGACCCACGCGACGAGCGGCGAGCAGCAGGTCCATACCGCCGCCGCATGCGTGGTCGAGCACCGTTTCGCCGGGCGCGATCGCACCGATGCGCAAGGGGTTCCCCACGCCGGCGAAGCGCGCCGTCGATTCGTCCGGAAGCAGAGCGAGCTCCGCCGCGTCGTACCGAAGGAGTTCGACCGCGTAGGCCGCTCCGCGATGGAAATGAAACTCGCCGCCAGGCTCGCGTGCGACGCGATCGTAGGTGGCGAGCACCTGGTCGCGCAGCCGCGCGACGTCGAAGCCGATGGGACACGTGATGGCCATTTTCGCTTCTTGGCGCGGTTATCGTGCGAAGTGCACGGTGCCCATTCTCGCGAGCGCACGTAACGGGCGGACGTCGCGTTCCCGGGTGTTTTGTTTCGTTCGTATCGGCCGCATGCCCGGCGCAGAGGCATGCTGATCGGCGGGCGCGCTCGAGAAACCGCGGCCGAACTTCGCGGGCAGGCGGCTGCCTCACCTTGAATCCCTCGCGCGGGCCCTCATACTTCGCCCATGCGTGTTGCGAAACCTGTTCCCCAGACCGCGGGGCGGCCGGCATGACTACTGCGAACGGACTGCTCCACGTCGTCTGTCCCGCCTGCGCAACCACCAACCGCGTACAGCGTGGCCGCCTCGGCGAGGCTCCTGCCTGCGGGAGCTGCCGCATGCCGCTCTTCCCCGGTAAGCCGCTCGCGCTCGACGCGGCGGCGTTCGAGCGGCACGTGAGAGCGAGCGGGTCCGTCCCGCTCGTCGTCGACTTCTGGGCGGCGTGGTGCGGGCCGTGCCGCATGATGGCGCCCGCCTTCGAGCAGGCGGCCGCGCGAGTGGCGCCGGGCGTGCGCCTGGCCAAGCTCGACACCGAGGCCGAACAGGCGATCGCGGCGCGGTACGGCATTCGCAGCATCCCCACGTTGATCGCGTTTCGCGACGGCCGTGAAGTCGCGCGACAGTCCGGCGCGCTGAACTTCCCGCAGTTGATGCAGTGGATCGACACCCATGCCCAGCCGAACTGATCCCACCGAGTGGATGTGGGCGCAGGCCTGCGACATGATCGAGGAAGCCGAGCGGCTGCACCGCCGCTTCTTCCATCTCGCCGGCTCGGCGCGCGTCGAGGCGCCGTGGGAGCCGCCGGCCGACGTGTTCGAGGACGAGCGCGAGCTCGTGATCGTCGTCGCGATGCCCGGCGTCGCCCCCGAACAGGTGCGCGTGAACTACGAGCAGGGTGCGCTGGTCGTCCGCGGCGTTCGCCCGTTGCCGTTCGCCGGCGCACGCCTCGCAGTGCGCCACCTCGAAATTCCCTACGGCGCGTTCGAGCGGCGCATTCCGCTGCCCGACGCGCGGCTCGACGCCGCCGTGCCCGAGATCGCCCTCGGCTGCCTCGTGCTCCGCTTGCACAAGACCGGAACCCGATGAACGAAGAGATCAAGACCACGAATCCGCTGTCCGCCGACAGCCGCGCCACCGCAGGCGCCGACGCAACGTCCGAGGCGCGCGCACAGGCCGAGGGCCGCTCGCGGCCGCTCCCCGACGACGCGCTCGTCATCCTGCCGGTGCGCAACGTCGTCATGTTCCCCGGCGCGGTGTTCCCGCTCACCGTCGGGCGCGAGCGCTCGCGTGCCGCCGCGCAGGAATCGGTGCGCGCCGAGCGGCCGCTCGGCGTGCTGTTGCAGACGAAGCCCGAGATCGAGGAGCCGGGGCCCGACGACCTGCACTGGGTCGGCACGAGCGCCACGGTTCTTCGCTACGTCACCACACCCGACGGGTCGCATCACGCGATCGCGCGCGGCCTGCGCCGCTTTCGGGTGCTGCAGTTCCTCGACGGCTATCCGTTCACCGTCGCGCGCGTGCAGTTCATCGACGATCCCGAAGAGGTCGACGCCGAGATCGAAGGCCGCGCGCGCACGCTGCGCGAGCGTGCCATCGAAATCCTGCAGCTGCTGCCGCAGGTTCCCCAGGAGATGGTCGCCGCGTTGCAGGCGGTGGAAGGCCCATCGCGCCTCGCCGATTTCATCGCCGGGCTGATGGACGTGAGCGCCGAGGAAAAGCAAGGGCTGCTCGAGACGTTCGATCTGCGCGCGCGGCTCGACAAGCTGCTGCAGCTGCTCGCGCATCGCATCGAGGTGCTGAAGGTGTCGCGCGACATCGACGAGCGCACGCGCGAGTCGATCACCGACGTCAACCGCAAGCACCTGCTGCGCGAGCAGATGCGCCAGATCCAGAAGGAGCTCGGCGAGGGCGAAGAGGGCAACGCAGAGATCGCCGAGCTCGACAAGGCGATCACCGACGCGCACATGCCGGAGGAAGTGGAGAAGGCGGCGCGCAAGGAGTTGAAGCGGCTCGAGCGCATGCCCGAGGCGGCAGGCGAGTACTCGATGGTGCGCACGTACCTCGAGTGGCTGCTCGAGCTGCCGTGGGCGGCGCCAGCCGAGCCGCCGATCGACATCGCGGAAGCCCGGCGCATCCTCGACGAGGATCACTTCGGCCTCGAGAAGATCAAGCGCCGCATCCTCGAGTACCTCGCCGTGCGCAAGCTCAATCCCGAGGGGCGCAGCCCGATCCTGTGCTTCGTCGGCCCGCCGGGCGTGGGCAAGACCTCCCTCGGGCAGAGCATCGCGAAGGCGACGGGCCGCAACTTCGTCCGGGTGAGCCTGGGCGGGGTCCACGACGAGGCCGAGATCCGCGGTCACCGTCGCACGTACATCGGCTCGCTGCCCGGCAACATCATCCAGAACATCCGCAAGGCCGGCACGCGCACCTGCGTGATGATGCTCGACGAGGTCGACAAGATCGGCGCCGGTGGCTTCCACGGCGATCCCGCGTCGGCGCTGCTCGAAGTGCTCGATCCCGAGCAGAACTCGACATTCCGCGACAACTATCTCGCGGTGCCGTTCGACCTGTCGCACGTGATGTTCATCTGCACGGCGAACGTGCTCGACACGATTCCCGGGCCGTTGCGCGATCGCATGGAAGTGATCCAGCTGCCCGGCTACACGGCGCAGGAGAAGCTGCAGATCGCGCGGCGCTACCTCGTGCCGCGGCAGCTCACGGCCACCGGTCTGAAACCCGAGCAGTGCGAGATCACCGACGAGGCGCTGCTCGCGATCATCCACGACTACACGCGCGAGGCCGGCGTGCGCAATCTCGAGCGCGAGATCGGCAACGTGCTGCGCAACGTCGCGGTGCGCATCGCCGAGGGGACGGTCGAGCACCAGAAGATCGTGCCCGACGACCTCCATGCGATCCTCGGCGCGCGCAAGTTCGAGGCTGAAGTCGCGATGCGCAGCGGCATCCCCGGTGTCGCGACAGGGCTCGCGTGGACACCGGTCGGCGGCGACATCCTGTTCGTCGAGGCGGCGCGCATGCCCGGCAATGGCAAGCTCATTCTCACCGGCCAGCTCGGCGACGTGATGAAGGAAAGCGCGCAGGCGGCGCTTTCGCTCGTCAAGGCACGCGCGTCGCGCATCGGTGTCGATGCCGAGGTGCTCGAGAAATCCGACATCCACGTGCACGTGCCGGCGGGCGCCACGCCGAAGGACGGGCCGAGCGCGGGCGTCGCGATGTTCGTTGCGCTTACGTCACTCCTGACCGGACGCCCGGTGCGAAGCGACGTCGCGATGACGGGCGAGATCAGCCTGCGCGGGCTCGTGCTGCCGATCGGCGGCGTCAAGGAGAAGGTGCTCGCCGCGCTGCGCGCGGGGATCCATACCGTGATGCTGCCGGCGCGCAATCAGCGCGATCTCGAGGACATCCCGGCCGACGCGCGTGCGCAGGTGAAGTTCGTGTGGATGGAGCAGGTCGACGACGCGATCGCGACGGCGCTGTCGCCGCTTGCCGCGGAATCAGCGCAATAGCGCGATCGACGGTTCAGCGGCCTGCGCCACCTGCTCGAACGTGCATTGCCGCGGCGCCTTGTCCGGTCGCCAGCGCAGGAAGTTCGTGCCATGGCGAAAGCGGCCGCCGCTGAAGTGGTCGTAGCGCACCTCGACGACGAGCTTCGGCCGCAGCGGCTGCCATTCGCCGCTTCGCTCGGTGCTCCAGCGGCTTGGCCCACCCGGTGCACGCCCGGTGAACCCGGGCTTCGCGATCAACGCTTCGAGCGCGTGCGTCAATGCTCCTCGATCGGCGCGCGGGATGTTCGACGTGAAGCCGACGTGATCGAGCAGGCCCGCCTGGTCGTAGAGGCCGAGCAGCAGCGATCCGACGACGTCGCTCTTCGCGCCATAGCGAAAGCCGCCGACGACGCAATCGGCCGTGCGCATGCGCTTGTATTTCTGCATGCCCGTGCGCTCGCCCGACTTGTAGGGGAGGTCGAGGCGCTTGGCGATCGCGCCGTCGATGCCGCCGCCGAGCGCCGCGAACCATGCATCGACGTCCGCGCGTGCATGCGTGACGGGCGACACGCGAAACGCCAGCGGATTCCTGAACGCTCGGTG
>Ga0310811_10003554_pt1 | contig 19628 bp, 17 predicted proteins | sample YCmetagenome_FD_207642 | JGI IMG/M metagenome (GOLD analysis project Ga0310811, IMG submission 207642) | Soil microbial communities from experimental microcosm in Duke University, North Carolina, United States - YC | ecosystem: Engineered > Artificial ecosystem > Soil microcosm > Unclassified ...
GTCGTCAACGGCCCGCCCATCGCCGCGGAAACGTGGTATACCGCCACCGCCGTTTTCAACGGGGCCTCCTCGATGGTGGAGGTCAATGGCGGCACCCCCTTCCCGGGGGACGCCGACACTCCGGCGCCCGGCGGGATCGCGCTCGGCGGTCGCATTACCAACACCCAGTTTGCGCCGGTGGACATTGGCGAGGTCTTCATCGTCGCCGGCGCGCTGTCCGATACAGACCGGGCGCGCGCCGACCAATACTTGGGCACGAAGTGGGGCATCACGATCCCGCCGCCAGGCTGGACGCCTGCTTCGCTCACCGGCCTCAAGGGCTGGTGGGACGCGAGCGCCATTGCCGGAAAACGCGACGGCGACCCGATCACGACGTGGGCAGACCGGAGCGGCCTGGGCCACGATCTGCTGAGCGGCGCCGGGGGGAATCCCACCTACAAGGTCGCCATCCAGAACGGCCTCCCGGTGGTGCGCTTCGACGGCACGAGCAATTGGATGGCCCGGGCGTGGACGCAGGCGCAGCCGGTCACCATCTGTATCGTGTTCCGGTATCGGGGCACCGTCACCACGTATCCGCAGAAGGATCTGGTCGACAACGGCAGCGGGACGACGGCGGGCTTGATGACGCTGGCGCCCATGGGCGCGAATGGCCACCTCGACATCCATGGCTACAACGTCGTCAACGGTCCCCCCATCGGCGCGGACACGTGGTATACCGCGACCGCCGTTTTCAACGGGGCCTCCTCGATGGTGGAGGTCAATGGCGGCACCCCCTTCCCGGGGAACGCCGACACTCCGGCGCCCGGCGGGATCGCGCTCGGCGGTCGCATCACCAACAGCGAGTTTGCACCAGTCGACATCGGCGAGGTCTTCATCGTCGCCGGCGCGCTGTCCGATACGGACCGCGCGCGCGCCGACCAATACCTGGGCGCGAAGTGGGGCCTGACCACTCCCCCTCCCCCTCCTGGGCCCGTGGGGTTCGCCGGCCCCAACCAGACCGTCGCGTTCGGCGCGCCCGTCCGGCTCGCCGCCACGCCTCCCGCCAATCTGCCGTATCGGTTCTGGACCAAAATGAGCGGGCCCGGCGTCGTCCACATCGCCACCGAGCAATTCAACTCCAGCTTCGAAGATCCGACCTTCTCCGACTGGATTGGAGCGAACCCGGTCTCGTTGAGCAATGGGACCGAGCTCCAGGGTGTCGACGGGACGTGGCAGACTATCCAGTATGCCGTGCCCTCAATCGACCACATCCGCTCCGGCACCTATGGCTGGAAGGCGCGGACGTCGCTCGATTGGCAGCACTCCGCCAAACTGCTGCGGTGGCGTTTCGACAATGCCACGGCCTACTACTCCGTGTGGTGCTGGTGGCCGTCGAACCTGACCGTCAACGGGCATGGCTCGGCGGGCTTCACCGATTACCTGAACCTGTTTCAGTGGAAGGAACGCACCAACCCGTGGAATCCAACCTGGGTTGTCGCCGTCAACGGCAAACCGGGCACCACGACGCTCGATGAGTTCATCGTGCACGACTGGTATGGCACCCAACCCATCGTGCATACCGGCGTGACCGTGCCCAAGGACCAGTGGTTCAACCTCACGGCCTATATGAAGGAAGGCTTTGGGACCAGCGGGCAAATCATCGTGTGGCTGAACAACCAGATCATTTTCAACCAGACAGGGCTTAACACCCTGGGCGGCACGACGAACACCAACCCACCCCATCTCATGTGGGGCATCGGCAACTATTCCAATACGTTGGTCGCGCAAGGCGGCGAGTCGCTCTACTTCGACGACGCGCTGGTGGTGCCAGGGCAGAATGACGTCACCGCGACCACGGCAGCCTTCACCGCCCGGGGCACTTACGTGCTGCGGCTGACGGCGAGCGACGGCACCCAGACTGCCACCGACGACGTGACCATCACGGTCCAGTAGAACGGGCCTCGACCAATAAATAGGAAGGCGTGCTCATATATGCGGTCCATCAGTTCTTTCCTATCCTCATTGATCCTGGGAACGCTGGGCGCCGGCTGCGCGGTCAGTCCCACCGCAGTGCCTGCGCGGGCGGATTCCGCCACTACCTCGCCAGCAGGTTTTGCCGGCGCCGATCAGAACGTCGCGCTTGGCACGCCCGTGCGTCTTTCCGCCACGCCGGCCGCCAATCTGCCGTATCGGTTCTGGACCAAAATGAGCGGGCCCGGCGTCGTCCACATCGCCTCCGAGCAGTTCAACTCCAGTTTCGAGAACCCGACCCTGACTGACTGGACGGGGCCGAACCCCACCTCGTTGAGCGGCGGGGAGCTGCAGGGCGCCGAGGGAACATGGCAAACGACCCAGTATGCCGTGCCCTCGACCGATCATGTCCGCTCCGGCACCTATGGCTGGAAGGCGCGGACATCGCTCGATTGGCAGCACTCCGCCAAGCTGCTGCGGTGGCGCTTCGACGATGCGACGGCCTACTACTCCGTGTGGTGCTACTGGCCGTCGAACCTGACCGTCAACGGGCATGGCTCGGCGGGCTTCACCGACTACCTCAACCTGTTTCAGTGGAAGGAACGCACCAACCCGTGGAATCCGACCTGGATTGTCGCCGTCGACGGCAAACCGGGGACCACGACGCTCGATGAGTTCATCGTGCACGACTGGTATAACAACCAACCCATCGTGCATACCGGCGTGACCGTGCCGAAGGACCAATGGTTCAACCTCACGGCCTATATGAAGGAAGGCTTTGGGACCAGCGGGCAAATCGTCGTCTGGCTGAACAACCAGATCATTTTCAACCAGGCGGGCATCAACACCCTCGGCGCTGCGACGAACACCACGGCGCATCTCATGTGGGGCATCGGCAACTATTCCAACGCCTTGGTCGGGCAAGGCGGGGAGTCGCTCTACTTCGATGACGCGCTGGTGGTGCCGGGGCAGAACGACGTCACTACGACCACGGCCACCTTCAGCGCCCGGGGCACTTACGTGCTGCGGCTGACGGCGAGCGATGGCACCCAGACCGCGACCGACGACGTGACGATCACGGTACCGTAGAACGCGCCGGGCCGTACGAGACTGCGCAGTTTACGCTGGCAGAGGTTTCTGCACCACGTAGAACGCGGACGCGGGCCGGAACTTCTGCCAGAGGTTGTTCGCATGGTAGCGGAAGTTCCACATGAACAACCGGCTGACCAGGCGATCCCACTTCACGACCGCCGGATAATTGAACACGGGTTGCTTCAGGAACCAGTGGAACCGGTACGTCAGCGGAAACATGCACATGGTTTCCCGCACGATGGAAAAGCCCGCCGATCGCAGCGTATTTCTCAGAATGGCAATGGGGATCCCCCGTTCCCGCATCGTCAGCCCCCGCCGGGGAGCACGCCAATCTCCCATGGAGATGACCGGCTCGCGCACCAATGCGTAGCCGCCTGGGGCGAGACAGCGATAGAACTCGGCGACCACGGTACTGACGTTCGGGATATGGTGCAACACCCCCAAGCAGGTCAACAGGTCGAACGCCCCGTCCGGAAATGGAATGGTCCCGTCCACGTGCGGCTTCGTGTATTCGACGGGCACGCCCTGAATCTCGCTGACGGCCAACGCATCTGAAGGATCACTGATGACGATGTCCGTCACCCGGGAGATGACCGGCAGCAGCTCGTCTCCATACGCTCCTCCGAAACTCAGCACCCGCTCGAAGCGACGGTCCGGAAGGTGCCGAAATCCGTGTTCCATGTTGAGCGCGTGGTAGCCGTATCGATAGGCGGCGCGTTGCTTCGCCCCGAGATTCGCATAGGCTTCCCGCTCGTCATCGAACCACGCTTGCAGCTCCCCAGGCGAGAAGTCATCGCCGTAGAGCTGCTCCCCCCGCAAGGATCGAATGAGGTCGTCCTGCCTCATGGGTGCGCCAGCAGCAAACCGCGTTCCTGGATGGCCCGCTCCACCACCTTTGCCAACTCGCGATAGCCGTCCGGTCGAAAGTGGCTGCCGCGGCAACGGAAGTAGAGGGCACAGGGCGGTTTGGCGCCCAGGTACTCGTTCAGCGATTGGGCCGCCGACACAAACGGCACGGCGTTCGCGGTCAGGGAGTCGATGAGCGGCTGGTACGGCAGTGTCCCGTGCGCCCGCAGCGATTCGAGGTCTTTCACATCCGGAATGAGCAACACGAGCGGCGCCTGACCGCGGTCCTGCGCGGTCGCCACGAATCGCCGCAGGATGGCCACGGTGACCTCCAATGCCCCGGAGGAGTTCTCGGGTCGGTAGAACGCTGCGTAGGACGCTTCGTGGCGCAGGGCGGCCCTGACTCGATAATGCCACAATGCGCGGACGGCCGAGATGGTAAAGGGAAAGTGAAGCGAGACGAGGCCGGACGGGCCGCCAGGCCGAAAATAGTCGTACGGTAGCAGGGTGGCGGCGGAGGCGCCGATGTGTCGGTACTGGTCCTCGGTCATGGTCGGCAGCGGTACGAGCTCGAGCAGTCCGTTCTTGACCAGAAACCGCGGTTTGAGGCCCAGAGGCGTGTTGTCGAGGAAGGCGCGATCCTGGTTTACGTCGCGGACGATGTCGTCGGAGAAGAACCCCAGTACGATGACCCGTGCCTCCGGTTGCAGCTGCTCGTAGCGCAGCAGCGCCTGGTCGGTGCCATAGCCTCCGACGCCGAAGTTGGCGACGCGGCAGCCCAGCGACCGTGCCAGCACGTTGCCGTACGCCTCTTCCGGCGATACCTCCAAGCCCCAGGTGTAGGAGTCCCCGAAGATCGCCACGCAATTCCTGGTGGCGGGATCCGGGAACGCCGGCACCAGTCGTGACCCGCTGGCGTCGATCTCACCGTGACCACGCGTCCCTTGCGCCGGCCACCCGAGCAGCGTGTCGCGCTCGGCGAGATACGTCGTGTAACTCGTCGTTGCCGGCACCGGATCGTACATCAGCCCCTGACGTGCGAGGACCTTGCAGGCCGCAAATCCCAGTGCCTCTACCGACGCACCGACGATCAGGACCATCACTGCATACTTCCACGCGTTGTTGCCCGATTGGGCCACGAGAACCCCTACTGCATCGTGTTGATCGCTGCCCGGTAAATGTCCATCAGCGCTGCGTAATTCCTGTCCGGTGTGTATTTCAGCTCGTATTCATGCCGAGCCGCCCGGCCCATGCGAGTCATGTCCCCCGGATGCGCATCGGCCCACGCCATGGTCCGCGCGAGATCGTCGGCGTTGCCGGCCTCGAACAGCACGCCCGTCTCACCGTCCCGGACGAGCTCGGCCATGGCCCCCAACCGGCTGGCGATCACCGGAAGACCGTTCGCGAACGCCTCCACCACCGTCAGAGGGAAATTCTCGTAGCAGAGGCTCGGCACGACGAGGTAGGCTACCTCACGCATCTTGGCGTAGACCGACTCAAGGGCTTGCGAGCCGAGCAGGCGTAAACCAGGCTCGGCCTCGAGTGATGGCCGCTCCGGACCTGCGCCGATGACATCAATGACCGCCGGCAGACGTGTTGCGGCGGCGCGTGCCAGCACACGCGTCCCCTTCTCCGGTGCAAGCCGTCCGACGAACAGTGCACCGGAGCGGCTTCGTCCGTGATCCAGCACCGGCAGATCCGCGAAATTCGACTTGACGGCAATCCGCTCACCCGGCAACCCGCCCGCAATGAACTTGGTGCGACTGAATTCGGTCAGCGCGATGTAGCGGCTGACGTTCTTCCGATACGTCCCGATCGCCCGATGCAGGCCGATCGTCGCGGCGAGCACGGCGGACTGGGGTGCCGAGCCGCGATAGCAGCGGCGCAGCACGCCGCGCCACGGCAGGCCGCCGAGGCAGTCCTCGCACACCCGCCCGTCGCGCAGGAACATCGCCTGGAGACACAGTAAACGAAAATTGTGGAGCGTTTGCACCACGGGCACCCGCGCGCTCCCGGCGGCCGCGTACACCGACGGAGAGATCAATGCGAATGTATTGTGCACGTGGATCACATCCGGCTGGAAAGCCGCAACGAGGCGCGCCACGTCGGCTCCCGTCCGCGACGACCATATGGTGTCCTTCGCGGCCGCCAGCGCACCCAGGTCGCGCAGCTCGTCGTTCTGCCGCAGGTAGAGCTCGACGGTATGGCCGCGGGCGCGCAGCAGTGACACCTCCGCCTCCACGACCACGTCTTCTCCCCCCCGGTGCTGGTACGCGTTGTGCGCCACCAGCACGCGGAGGCGCCGGTCGACGGCCGGTGTCACCGGAGCTGCGCTAGACGGCGACATGCTGCAGCACCTCGCCGTTGCTCAACCGATCCTCCGCCGGCACGCGCTCGGCCGCGTACCGCAGAAAGCTCTCCAGATGCCGCCAGCCATCGAACTGCTCCAGCTCTCGCGAGTGCCCCCACAAGTGAAATACCCCGCCCCGCAGACACACGTGATCCAGCATTCCCCGCAGCCGCGACATGAAGTCACCCGGCAGCAGGGCGACGCGGCACAAGCCCGTCCGCTCCCCCCAGGCGCCCCGACCGATGAACTGCCGCACGTACACGCCGCGTGAATGGGGGTAGTACTGGATCGTCGTCGGCATGGCGAACGGATCGACGGGCAAGGTTCGGCGAAACGTCGCGGTCGTTCGAGCGTATTCGAACCCGGACTCGATCACAATGCGTCGGTGCTCCGCCGTGTGGTGGCCTCCGGGATAGCTGAAACCGCTGACTTGGTGGCCCAGGATCTGCTCGATCTGGTCTTTCCCCCCACTCACCTGCCGCCGCGCCTCCGACGCACTCACCGATGACAGGTAGCAATGATCGATGGTGTGCGACCCGATCTCGAACACCTGGTCGAGGTGCCGCAGCTCCGCGGGCGGCATCACCGGCGAGCCTTCCCGGTTGGACACGGGCACGTAGAACGTGCCCCGAAATCCGTGCAGCGACAGCACGTCGGCCAGACGCGCGTCCAGCGGATGCGCGTCGTCCCACGAGGTCGTGAAGGTGGTCCGAGGCCGCATCAGCGGCGCCTCGGAGCGGCCAATGCCGAGACGATCCCGTCCGCAAAGCGATCCGCCATGTTCTCGATACGGAAATTGCGCGCGCTGTCGACGCACCCCCGACACATGCCCGCCAGCGCGACGGGATTACCCAACAATGAGGAGACTGCCACGGCGAACGCATCGATGTTGTCCGGCGTCATCAGTCCGTTCTCGCCGGATCTCAGGTAGGCGATTTCCGGCGAGTGGATCCCACAGTCCGTCGTGATCATCGGAATGCCGAGCACGAAGGAGTCGAGGATCCCCAGGCCGACCATCCCGGGGTTCAGCATCACTTGCGCGCACCCGAGGTACAGGGCCTTCTCGCGCCCCTGCCGGGCGCCGACCCAGTGCACCCAGTCATCCGCCGCGGCCCATTCCCGGATCTTCTCCCGTTCGGGGCCATCGCCGATGATGATGCACTGGAACTGCGGCAGCCGTTGGCGCACCCGCCGACAGGCTTCGAGCAGGAAATCCAATCGCTTTTCCGCGAACAGGGATCCGATGAACACCCCCACCGGTTTCCCCGCAAGGCCCAGGTCGCGCTTGAGGACGGCGATCTCGTCGGGAGAGATCGAACCCCGGTCGCGGCACAGACCCGAGGTATCGATCGAGTTATTCAGATTGGTGATTCGGGCGACGGGAAATCCGGTGCTCGCGACCACGTCGACGGAGATCTGGGTATAGGCGAAATACCAATCGGCCTTGGAGATCGTCCACAGTTTGAACCGCTCTCTCAGGCTGCCGGCCGCCTGCCGTTGCATGTTGCGGCCATGGCCCCACAAGGCCACGCGAAAATGGCGCGGGCCGAACAGCAGCCAGTGGTTGTAGAGGAGTTTGTTCTGGTGGTTCATCACCACGAGATCGATATCGCGCAGATGTCCATCGTACCGTTGCCAGCACACGCTCCCCGACAGGAAATACTGCGTGGGGATGACCGACGCCCATGACAAATAGCCACCGTCATGTTTCGCCAATTCCTCGGGCGTCGCCGTTCCCACCAGCACCGCGAGATCGATCTGCCGGTCGGCCAGCAGCTCCCGCAACCGCTCATACAGCGGGACGCGGTAGTGGGTCAGCCGACGTTCGGCGATCACTACGCGCCGCGGGGAGCCGTTGGTCACCATGTCAGCATGGCGCGAGACTGCGCGCTTCGTTGGAACCCGCCGAACGAGCTTCGACATCGTGGAGGTGAGGAAGGTCCTGGCCCTTGACGACGGCATTGAACAGGGCGGCCAGCCGATCAGCACTCTGATCCAACTGGAATCGCTCCTCGACCCGGCGCCGCCCGGCCGCCCCCATACGCCACCGGAGCGTCTCGTCCTCGAGCAGCCGTTCAAGTGCATCGGCCGCGGCGGCGGCGTCGCGCTCGTGCAGCAGCAGACCGGTTTCCTCGTGCATCACCATTTCGGGCGTGCCCGAGATCCAGGTGGAAACGACCGGGAGCCCCGCGGCCATGGCTTCCAGAATCACGGTCGGGAAGCCATCCCGATACCCGTCCACACCGATCTCCGAAAGCAGCACAAAGACATCGGCCTCCCCGAGCGCGGCGTAGACGTCGCGCAGCGGGAGGGGGCCGCGCAGCCGGACCGCATCCTCCATCCCGTTCTCGGTGATGCGGGACGCGAGGGTCGCCTGTTCCGGCCCGGCGCCGATGATGTCGCACCTGACGCGATAGCCGCGTTCCCGGAGCAGCCGACAGGCCGCGATCAGCGTGCCGTGGCCCTTCATCACCACGAGACTGCCGATGGAAACGATGCGCAGCTCGCTGGCTTCGCCCGGAGCGGTCCCCGGCCGTTTGCCCGGAAGCCAGCGCTCCCCCTCTGCCAGGTCGATGCCATTGTAGATGGTGCGCAGTTTTCCTGCGTGCCGGTGCGCGGTCACCGCGTTCAGGTAGCGCCGGTTGTACTCGCACACCGGCACTGCAAACCGGGCCCGAGCCAGCTTGAGGTCGAGCAGCGTCGGCTGCATGTAGATGTCGCCCGATGCGTGCGCCGAGAAGGAGAACGGGATCCCCGAGTACAGGTTGATGGCAAGGGCGATGTTACTGCCGGTCGTAAAGTGGCAGTGCAGGTGGGACACGCCTCGCGAACGCATCACCTCCACGAATCCGATGCCACAGGTGAAGTGGTAGAGTGTTTGCAGGAAGGTGCGCGGGGAAGTCTGCCACGCGCCAGTGCGGAACGGACGGATGGCCGCGCAGTAGCGGCGCGGATGGCGCAGGAGCGCCCACACGTTGGCCCAGATCTGACGCCAGACCCGGTCGGGCCGCGCATAGATGACGGTCTCCCCGGGTTGCCCCACGGAGCGCTCCACCTCGGGTAACGGAGCCCGCTTGACCGCGAAGATGATCACGTCGAACCCGCGGGCGCGCAGGGCCCCGGCCTCCCGCAGTACGAACGTCTGGGTCAGCTCCGGGTAGCTGCCGACGACATACCCGATAACCGGGCGTGTGGGGCTCGTCACGGCGCAACCGCCGGCGCCGGGCGATGTCTCAGTGCCCGCAACAGGCCTTCTCGCGCTCCAGCGAAGGCGCGCCACAACAACTGCAGGTCCGACCACCGCGGTACGAGTGCGGTGCGTATGCTGCACCGCTCGGCGCTGCGAAACAGGTGGAAAAACACTACCCCGGCGGCGAAGTACGATGCCGTGGCCGCGATGCTGGCACCAACGACGCCCAGGTGCGGCAAGAGGATGATGTTGAGCAGGACATCCACCACCGTCGCGAAGCCGAAGACGAACACGCCAACGCCCGGGCGTCCGGTGGAGGACACGTAGGTCCACGTGACGTGTGTCGTACTCCACGCGACCGTGCCGAGCACGATCCAACGAAACGCCGGAACTGCATCGGCAAAGGCTGCCCCATAGAGCACACGCACAAGGGGCCCGCTGACCAGCTCGAGCACCGTGGCCAGGACGATGGCCATGAGCGTAATGATGCGGAGGGCCGCCGCGGGCTGGCCCGACTTCAGGTCGCCGCGCGCGAACACGGGATACAGCATCGTCCCGATCTCATTCGACAGTCGCACGATGATCTCCGCCAAACCCACAGCGACGGAGTACAACCCCAGTCCCGTTGCCCCGAGGTACAGCGTCACGATGAAGAAGTCCAGGCGACTCATGAGGTAGGAAGCGATGTCGCTCGCATATTGCCGGGCACCGAATGTCAATGAACGGCGCGCGAGCTCCAGTGAGAATCGTGCCTGCACGGGGCCAACGCGACGCGCCGGGATCAGAAAAATGGCGAAGCAGAGCAGCTGCGAGGCGGCGAAGGCCCCCATGAAGGTACTGACCGTTGCGTGGCCGATGGCGTAGAGACCGAGGTACCCGAACAGCGGCAGCGTGGCCGACGCGGCGCCGGCGGCCTTCGCCAGCTCGAAGCGGTGCAGTGTGAGAAAGTACTGCCGCTGATACATGAGCAGCACACCCACTGGAACGGCGATCACACCGGCCACCAACCCCGACCACCCGAGCGTCGTCACCTGCCGGAGGCCCAGCCCGCGGCCACCGGCGAAGTACACGAGGGCGATCACTCCACCGGTCACGAGCGAGAACGGAACCGCGTTCGCCATGAAGTGGCGCAGCCACTCTTGCTGCTTGCTCGCGTGATACATCTGACCTTGCGGGACCCCAAACGTCGCCACGATCATCAGTCCGGTGACGGTCGCCAGGAAGAGGCTGAAGATCCCTTTTCCCTCTACGCCCAGCAGTCGTGAGGCAAGCACGCTGGAGATGAAGAGACAGACGAAGCTCGAATACGAAATGACGGCGGCCCGGACCATCCGGGTGGCACGGGGGCTGGAGGAGGCTTCGTCACTCGTCGCGTCGACCCGCGCACCGGGCATATGGCGGGACTGGGGCATCGCGTTCACACCAGCACACTGGTCGTTGGCGTACGCGGCGGACGTGGAGCAACACGGGCGCCTGTCAGAGTCAACGCGGGAGTCGCGGAGGGCCCATGCGACACCATGGGTGCCCGCCGCGCAACAACTGGATCGCGACACAAGAGCCCCGCGACGGCCCCCATCACGCCGAAGAAGATCTGATTCGTGGTCGGCTCATGGGCGAACGCGAATTGCGCCTGAATCACGTACACCCCGAAGAAGACGGTCGCCCACACCGCGCCCTCCCGGCCCCAGCGCTGCAGAGCGGCGGCCCTGATCCGGCGCAGCATCACAACGAGAGCGCCTGCATAGAGCACAATCCCGATCAATCCCAGCTCGACGAGCACATTGAGCAACGTGTTGTGCGACGGGCTGGCACTGAAGTTCGTGGGCGGACCTACCGTCATGTCCTGCTCATAGTCCGCGATGTTGTCCCCGAAACTGCCGAATCCGGAGCCGAACATCGGTCGATCGGCCACCATCCCGGCTCCCGCCTCCCAGAGGTTGAACCGGAACAGCACCGTGCCGGAATCGCCGATCCGCTGCCGGGCGGTCGTATCCGGAAGCAGCGCCAACGTGACGATCAGGACGGCGCTTCCGGCAACCACGGCAAATCGCTTCAGCTGCGTCCTGGTCCGGGTGGCCGCCGGCCGCCAGAGCAGCACGAGCGACGCGAATGCGCAGGCAAGCCAGGCGGCGCGGGTATAGGACAAGAAGATCCCAATGAGACAGAGGAGGCCCACCACTCCTCCCACCCATCGGCTCCTCCCGGTGGACAGGCGGGCGGACAGGATCGCCAGGCACAAGATGAGACTCAGGGCGAGGCCGTTCCACGCCGGCTGCATCAAGACTCCTCCGGAACGCCCGGGATACAGCACGGACGCGAGCGAAGGACCGGAGGCGTCCGGCGGAGGAGCGCTGATCCACGTCGGCACGATGAAATCGTACAACCCCACGCGTTCGGCTATCGAGACGAGCGCCATGTAGGCACCGAGCACGAGGAGCGAACGCACCAACGACCGAAACTCGCGCAGACCGAAGCCGTGCTGCGCGAGCAGCAGAAACATCAGCATGGGGAGCCCGAACGTCCGCATGTACCAGGCGAAGGTGTACCGGCTGAGGAGCCCCATCACCGCGGTGTCCAGCAGCCCATACGCGACGAAGCCGACGATCACCACCGCGGACCAGCTCCACAGCCTGGCGCGGGCCACTACCATCCGCAGCAGGAGCCCGGCAACCACAATCAGGAGGGCGTAGTTATCCGGGCGATCGGTGACCGCGCCCCACCCACCGAAGGTCCGGACCGCGTACAGCGCTACCCCGGCAACGTAGACGCCGAATGCCGCCCCGACATTGAGAGCGGTCAACACCGCGATGGAGATGAGCCAGAGGACCTTCGTGGCGTCACCGATCAGGCCGGTGCCCTGGATCGTGGAGATCAGCAGGAGCGCCATCGAGACGTACATGAGAATGTCGTCTCGCCCGGCGGCGGCGCTCAGTCGATCCGACACTCCGCGGCCTGCCGCCGCCGGCTCACTATCCCTGGGGAACGAGATAGCTGCCATGGTACTTGTTGGCCTTGCGGGAGGCTCCGTCCCGGCGGTAGTCCATGTCGTTCAGCACCGTCCCCACCACCGGGGCGTTCACGTTGCCCAGCTGCTCGAGGGTGGCACTCAACGACTCCGGCACCGTGATCCCGGCCCGGGCTACCACGATGACGCCGTCGCTGATCGTGGCGAGCAACGTGGCATCGGCGACCACGTTCATCGGGGAGGAGTCGATCACGATCATCTCGTATTGGAGGCGCAGCTCGCCGAAGAGCGCCGCCAGATCGACGGCGACGAGCAGCTGGGAGGGATTCCGGGCCACCGTGCCCATCGTCAGCACATGGAGGTCCTTGCTCCCCTCGATCTCCACCCGCCGCACCACCTGCTCGAACGGATGCAGGCCGGCGAGCACCTCGGAGAACCCGGGGGCGCGCGGCAGCCGGAGGAGCTCATGAATCGCCCCGCGGCGCAAGTCCGCATCGATCAGTAGTACGCCAACGCCGCGTCGGGCGCTCGCGAGCGCCAGATTGACCGCGCTGGTCGTCTTTCCTTCGCCCGGCAGCGCACTGGTGACCATGAGCACCTGGATCGGTCCGTTGCGGCCGGCGAAGTCGACATTGGTGGCGAGCCGGACGAACGCTTCGGCAATCTCCGTCTGGCTCCCAGGTTCGACCATCTTCACGGGCCGGCCGGGAACGAGCTCCCGCGGCGCCTTGTAGACGAGGATCGGCTGGCGACGGAACCGGGGCAGGCCGACGCCGTGGGGAATCACTCCCAGCACCGGTATCCCCGTGGCGGCGAGGACGTCCCGCCGCGTGTGGACCGCGCGATCTCGATATTCGCTCACTACGGCGCCCGACAGCCCGATGATCAGCCCGGTCACCAGCGCCAGGGCGAGACTCAACGCGGGCCGGGGACTGACCGGCACCCGGGGGACCAGTGCGGCATCGACCAGGCGCACACTCGGGTCCTGGGCAGCTTCCGCGACTTCGGCTTCCTTGAGCTGGGTCTGCAGCTGGGTGTAGATCTGCTCCAGCCCGCTGACGTTCCGGTTCAGCTCGGCGACGCGGATTTCTTTCGCCGGGATGGTCTGCAATTGAGCATCGGACGTCACGAGCGTGTTGTCGATCGCGGCGATCTGGTTGGTGAGACCCTGCAAGTAGGTCGAGGCGATGCCGCGAAGCTGCGCCCGCAGATCCTCGATCCGCCGGGTCAGCACCTGCACATCCTCGTCCTGCAGTGAGCGCCGCGACAGCAGCTCGCTGCGCCGGTTTTCCAGCTCGGCCAGGGAGCTCAGGAGGAGGGCCCCCGCCTGGTTTCGCAGCAACGTTGGGAACGCGATCGCGGTACGCCCTGTGGAGCTCGAGCCGGAGTCCCCCGCCGATTGCAGCAGCTGGGCCAGGGCCCGCCGCTCGGCGTCAAACTCGTTGCGCTGCGCCCGCAGGTCCGCGAGATGAATCACGCCGCTGCTCGCCTGCTCCGGCAAACTGACGATGTGCCCGGCCTCCCGGAACCGCCTCAGCGTGTCCTCCGCCGCCTGCAGTTGCCCCGCCAGAATCGCCGTCTGCTCGCGCAGGAAGGCCGCCGTACTGCGGGTCTCCATCTGCTGCGCATTCTGGCGGTCGGTAATGAAACGGGACACCAGCAGATCGGGCACGGCTCGGACCAGCTCCGGGTCGGTGCCACGGTAGGCGACGTCCACGAGGTTCGCCTCCCGGCTGCGGCGGTCGATCGTAAGCGCGTCCTGGAGCTGCTTGACGGCGTCATCGAAATTGGCAACCGAGAACGTGATCGACCCGAGCCCCAGCATCTGGGGCGACAACTGGAGTTCAACCCCCCTGAACGTTGCGGTCGACCCTGTCACGACCTGGTCCAGCAGGACTCCGGTGGAATCGTCTCGCAGCTGGAAGCCATCGAGCCCGACGGGCTCCAGCGTGTACCGAGCCGCCGGCGCCGTGCGCGCGATCCGGATGACCGGAAAGAGTTGCTCGCGCGACACGCGCCGCGGCGTCGTGATTTGGAGCTGCAGGCCGAGCGAGTCCACGACGTCCTCCGCCAGCATCCGGCTGCGCAACATTTCAATCTCCGTGCTGACCTCGGTGCCTCCCAGGCCAAGCGTGCTCAAGGCCGGAATGCGTCCCTGGCGGTCGTCGATCCGGAGCGATGCCGCGGCGCGGTACGTGGGTCGAGCGGACTTGACGTAGAATAGTGCGGCCGCGACGGACAGGATCGTGCACACGATCACCAGCCAGACATGCCGCCGCAGGATATCCCACAAGTTCCCGGTGCCCTCTCCGGGGGGGGATTGGGGTGGCCCCGCACCGAAGTGCGGTGCTCGCGGGGTCTCGTACGGAGTGACGTATCGGTTCATGGCTTCCTCGAGTCCTTTCAACGACGGACCAATAGCACCACGGTGGTTGCGGCCGCCGAAAGAATCCCCACGATGATTCCCGGGTTTCGACTGGCCCAGCTCCGCTCGGGAATGTAGAGCTGGTCCCCGGAGCGAATGGCGGAGCTGTTGATCTGCGTTCGCAACGTGAGCTGCACCGGCAGCTTCTCCCCGTGGCGGATCAGTTCCATATGATTGGGATTGCCCTCCGGCGTGGCTCCTCCGGCCAGCGCGAGTCCGTCCTCGACCGTCATGGTCGGATCCAGCTGGTAGAGTCCCGGGTTGCGAACGGCCCCGAGGACCTGCAACCGGCGCAGTAAGGTCACCTCGACCGAGGAGTGCGACAGGAACACTTCGTAGGCGCTCACGATCCTGGCCCGGAACGCCTGCGCGGATTCACCCGTGGCGCTCAGGGCTCCCAACCGCGGAAGTACCACACTCCCGGTTTCATCCACCGGGAACTCTCCGGACAGGTCCGGCTCCCGCCAGATTCGCACCCGCACCAGGTCGCCCGGTTGGATCGCAGACAGAGCGGGCCGCACCGCGAGCTCCGATCCCGGCGTGAATTGCGTGGATGCCCCGCTCGCGCACGAGAGCAGCACCACGACGAGGGCGCAGGCGGCCGAGCCGAGCAGCGGGCGGATCTTGTCCATCAGAAGAGCCTCCATTGAGTCGCGAACGGGGTGCGTGCGGAGTGCTTCACACGGCCCCCGTACCGCGGAGTACGGCTGGAATCGTCTTGAGCATGATCAGGGCATCGAGCCACAACGACCAACGGTCGATGTACTCCAGGTCGAGCGTGATCCACCGCTGAAAGCTCAGCTCGCTGCGCCCGCCGATCTGCCACAGGCAGGTGAGTCCCGGCCGCATGCTGAATCGCCGCATCAGCCAAGGCTCCGAGAACCGGTCTACGTCGCGGGTCGGCAGCGGCCGCGGGCCCACCAAGGACATCTCGCCGACGAGCACGTTCCACAGCTGCGGTAGCTCATCGAGCGACGTGCGACGGAGCCACCGCCCCAGCGGCGTGATGCGGGGGTCGGCGCGGATCTTGAACACCGGGCCGGCGGCCTCATTCCGCTCCTCCAGCTCCCCCTGGATTCGCTCCGCGTCCGCCACCATCGTCCGGAACTTGTACATGCGGAACCGGCGCTTCATGTAGCCGAACCGCTCCTGCGCGAACAACGCCGGACCCGGGCTCGTCAGCTCGATGGCGACGGCGATGCCGACCATCACGGGGGCGAGCACGACCAGCAGCGCGAGCGCCACGGCGAAATCGATCGCCCGCTTGACGGCGAGAGCGTCGACGCTCGGGGTCTCCGTCAGCGACAGGACCGGCGCATGGTGATCGTTCGGACCCGAATACGTGGAGCCACCTCCGAACAGGTCCGCCGAGTAGCTCGCGGGCACGCCGACGCGCACGCACGCCTCGATGCTCTGCCGGATTTCCTCATAGCGGGACTTGATCGGGAGCCCGATGAATACGTCATCCACGACGCGATGCATCAGGATGTCCTCGAGATTCTGGACCCCCCCGAGGTGTTCCGAGCCGTTTCCCGCCAGCGCGGGGTGCGGTTCCGAATCGACGAAGCCGACGATGGTGATGTTTCGCGTCGGATCCGACTTGAGCTGATGGTACAGACGTGCGGCGAGTGGACCGCTGCCGACCAGGAGGACCTGTCGCTGCACGCCACGACTCATTCGACTCGCAGTCCGAACCGAAGCCCGGAGCATCCCGGCCGCCGGAACGGTGGCCACGCCGAACAGGAGCGCATGCAGCGGGCTCACCAGACCGCTGCGACTCGTAAGCGCAAACACCAGTGCCAGGAGGCAACCGACGGCCCCGGCGATCACCAGTCGGGGCCACTCTCCGTGGCCAGTCCGCAGGCGATTCGGGTTGTGCAGACCGCAGAGCGTCAGCACGAACGGCCAGGCCCACGCAATCCCGATAATGAGCAAGGCATTCTTGATCGAGAGACGAATGGCGAGGAAGCCCGCCAATCCGCGGGGCATGTGATCCAGATTGGTCACAATCACCACGCCCGCGAGTAAACAAATGGCCAGCACGGCGTCCGCGCTGCGCCACATTGTCCGGTACCGACGCCAGTGCCCGTGCGGCAACTTCCAGTTTGTGGAGGAGCGGTTCGAGTCGGCAGCCGAATTGGTAGGGTATCGACCTGGACGGACTGCGGCCGGCGCTGGGCGGATCTCAGCCGTCGCGGACATGATACCGCCCCACCCCGACGAGGTCGCGATAGACCCCGTCATCTCTCACGTTGCGTCGCAGATCGATCGGGTGTTTTTTCGGGAAAACCGGCATTCTGTCCTCGCCGACGACAGGTTTCACAGCGGGCTCATCCGCGCTAACGTGCGCGCGCGACAGCATTTCCTGCTCCAAGTTTTATAACCGCGGGCATTGGTGTTTCCTATCCATCGTCCTCCCTATTTCCTATCCATCGTCCTCCCTACTCCAAAGGGGCGAGGGTGAATCGTCATGTCGTGTCGATCATCGGGGGGAGCCGTTGAGTGATGGCGAGGCACCTTGCAACGACGGGAGTCGACTGTCTCAACGCGTAACGCGAACGGCCTCCAACCTGAAAGGCCGTGACCCGGATCACCAGAGACGAGGGAGGCGATCGGTTGGCGATCGACGACGTCACTCAACGCGTCCGTGTGTCGAAGCGGCCTCGCTCAGAACCGATCGCTCGAGCAACGAAGCGCTTCTCAAAACGTTTAGCCGTCATTACTACGACGGATAGCCCGCGGCGTTCGCGGGAGGTAGGCTGCGCGCAGTGTCCAGCCTGCCCGGCAAGTTTGGGAGGCGCGCACTGGAGCATTCTCATCACCCGGTTCCGCTAGGAGCAGTCTTATGACCCAACAGATGAAGCACAGAACGCCAACCTTGCTTGCCGCAGTCGCCGTCGTGGCGCTGCTGGCCGCGGCGTGTGCGGGTTACACCGCTCGTTTGGCGACGATTACCGTCATGCCCGATGCCCGCCTGGCCACCAATTCCAGCCAGCAGTTCACAGCGGAAGGCCGGGATGCCCGGGGCGCCCTGTTCGCAATCACGCCCGTCTGGTCGGTCGTGGCGAATGGTGGCACCATCGACAGTGGCGGCCTGTTCACCGCGGGCTCGACGGCCGGCACGTTCCCCAACACGGTCACAGCCACCGACGGCGACATCGTCGGCTCCGCGAACGTGACGGTGACGCCTCAAGCGACACCGGCTCTGCACCCACTGGCGAGCATCACCGTTTCGCCAGCGGGCCCGGATACGATTCCGGCCTCGTCCACTCGGCAGTTCCTGGCCGAGGGGAAGGATTCTGCCGGGACTATCGTCTCGTTCTCGCCCACCTGGTCGGTTGTCGCGGGTGGCGGCAGCATCAGCAACGAGGGACTCTTCACCGCGGGCACGCTGCCCGGGATCTACACCAATACGATCAAGGCGAGCAGTGGCACGATTGCAGGGTTCACGACGCTGACCGTGGCGTCATCCGCCGCGTCGCTCTCGACGATGTCGGAACTCGTGCACTTCGCGTACGACAAGTCGGATCTCACCGATTCTTCGCGTGCGTCGCTCGACAGTAAGGTCAAGGTGTTCCAGGCCAATCCGGCGATGCGCATTCTCATCGTGGGGAATACGGACAACCGTGGCACCGGCGCGTACAATCTCGCGCTCGGCACACGGCGTGCCGAATCGGTCAGGGACTACCTGGTCGCGCAGGGTGTGGCGTCGAGCCGTATCGAGCTCGAGACCCGTGGCGAGACGCAGCCGCTCGCGTCGGGCAACTCGGAAGGGGCCATGGCGCAGAACCGGCGTGATGCGTTCCTTATTCTGGTGGACGCAGACTCCGTGAAGGCGACGCCAAAGCAATAGAAGAAACACGTGAAGCCATAAAGGTGTGCCGGGCGCGGAACATCGCGCCCGGTTTTCTTATCTGGCTCACGCCTTCCGGCCGGCCCGCGGCTCTGGTGAGGCAGCGGCACCCCAATGCTCCAGCACGTGGTGGATCACCGGCGCAAGCATCACCCCCGCCACGACGAGGAACACGACCCCCGCGAACAGGGCGTACAACCCGGCGAGCCACTTCCCGGCCTCCGTGCGGAGCGGATCTACGGGTCCCATGCCACCGAGCAGCATCGCGGCGTTCAAGAACGCGCTGGACCAGGAGAGCCCCTCGACCCAATGATAGATGGCCACCCCGAGCAGGAGGGTGGCGGCGGCCAGCGGCAGCAGCGCAACGCCGGTCCGCATCATGCGCCGAACGAGATGCCAATGATGACGGGGGGATTGATGGCTTGGCAGTCCCACTGCGCCCGTTCTCAGAACGCGTGGGGTGAGTCGCCCGGCTTCCGCTGCCCCATGAGTCCGGCAACCCATCGCGCCAGCCGTCCCAAGCCGATTCCACTCGGCACTCCACCGGCTTCGCTCTCCATGGTGGACCAGAACTTCTGGGCGAGGGTGCGGTTGCTCGCCTCCACCCGGTCGGCCTCCCATAACGCCAGGCGCCGTTGGATCTCGGGGAGCGACGTCTCGTCACGGGTGTAGGCCGGGGCGTCGAAGTCTTCGTTTGTGGATTTCGTTGTGGGCTTCATGGAATCCTCACGATCGTACCGAGACGGTCACCGTTTGGAGGTCGGCGGGACCGGCCGTCGACCAGAGTCTTCACTCACCAGCAACAGCAGGCTGAACAGCAGCAGCACCAGGACGGTTGCCATCGGCGCCTCCTAGCGCGTTGCCACGGTGAGCGGTTGTGGCAGTACGAACAGGATCAGCGTGCCGCGCGGCACCACCACGTCGCCGCTCACCCAGTGGATCATCGTGCCACTGCCC
>Ga0310811_10003557_pt1 | contig 19624 bp, 12 predicted proteins | sample YCmetagenome_FD_207642 | JGI IMG/M metagenome (GOLD analysis project Ga0310811, IMG submission 207642) | Soil microbial communities from experimental microcosm in Duke University, North Carolina, United States - YC | ecosystem: Engineered > Artificial ecosystem > Soil microcosm > Unclassified ...
TACCATCAGGAAACTCATTCGCGAAGAGATCAGGGCTAACAATGATATTCTAGAAGAAAAGATCAAACATCATCAGAATTTATTGCCTTTTGCCACCTATATGGGAGAAGATACGGTACTGACAAAGTCCTATTTTTATACCATGTACCTGGTCAGTGCTCATGATACCATTGTTGCCCCCTATCTGATCCGGTATGGGGTTTATGAGACGGAGCTAACGAAATATTTACTGAATGCCATCCGGCCCGATTCTGTCTTTGTGGATGTGGGCGCCAATATTGGCTATTATACCTGCATGGCTTCTAAAAAGATATCGGCAGGGCAGGTATTTGCCTTTGAACCAAATGAAAAGGCATTCCGGTTACTTCAAAGAAATATCATGTTGAACTGGCCGGACTGCCCGGTAAAAGCCGAGCAGGTTGCCATCAGCGACAAGAAGGACGAGGTGGCCTTTAAGAATTACAAATATAAATTTGTCACGTCTCAATTCTTTACGTCCGAAGAGGAGGGAGAGATGAATTCCTATGAAGTGGTAAAAGTACCCACTATATCCCTGGATGAATATTTCCCCCAGGGCCAAAAGATAGATTTTCTTAAAATCGACGTGGAAGGCGCCGAACTAGGTGTACTGAAAGGTGCTAAAAGGGTGATTGAAACCAATCCCGGCATGCAAATATTAATGGAATGGAGTGTCCCTCAGTTAAAAACCCAGGGCACCGATCCCCATGACATCATCGACTTCTTTATGGAAAGGGGTTATACGCCTTCTCAATTGGATTGGAGAGACGGAAGTGCTTCGGAGGTGAACTATGATCACCTGCGACAGACCGAATACATGTGCGCCGTTCTGTTGCAGAAAAAATAACGGTCCCCTTACATCACCGGGCAATGGCTATAATATCCCATTCGTCCTGGCTTTCTCCATCCCATGAAGGGATCTCTGTTATAGGATTATCCAGGCCGGAATGCGGGTTATATATTTTATATCCCCGGCTAAACAGCAGCTGGTAGATCTCGCTATAATGATATCCCGTCTTTTGCATCCAGTAAGGGGAGACTTCCAGGAAAAGGGCTGGTTTGGATGTCTGAAGTACGCGGGTCAGTCCCTGCAAAACGTATAGCTCAAACGTCTGAACGTCGATCTTAATGAAATCGATCGTACGGCCATCCGTGCAAAGGTCAGAGAGAAATTCGTCACCGCTGACGACATCCACCATTTCCCCGGGATGATCGCTGACAGCTTTCCCCTCCACCTGGCTAATTCCCAAAGCGCCGAAGTTATCTTCCTTTTTATAGTCGACCGGCCACATTTTAAGCTGGGATTTCTCATTGCCTACGGCCAGTTTAAAGGCCCTTGCGTTGTCACAGTCATTCAGCAGAAGATTGGTGTTCAGCAACCGGAAAATATATTCCTGGGGCTCAAATGCATACACCCGGCCGTCTTTGCCCGCAAGGCTGGAAAATACGACCGTATGGTGCCCAATATTGGCGCCGATATCGCATACCGTGAAACCGGGCTTTATCAGCTGTTTAAACAGGTTAATGTCTTTTTCCGCCCAAGCCCCTGTATCAATGATCGTTTTCGATATGCCCAGGTCGGTATTCAATACCATAAAATCTCCGTATTTACCCTTTACCAGGCTTAGGTATTCGGTGATCTTTTTTACGGACAAGGCCGGGACGTCGTTGTTATTCTTACAGGTAATACCGGCGACCCATACTTCGTTTCCCAGATATCCGGAGCTATCGGGTACAACCTTTTTATCATAAACATTCAAAACGGTAAGAACCAGCTGCATTTTCTTTTCCGGCAGCGTATGTTTCCATTTTAGCTTATTCCATTTTTCCGAAAAGAGCTGCACCCTCTCAGTGATCTTACCCAGGTGTATCTCTACAATGCCACTCCAGGGATGTTGCAGGAAGTCCAATTCCACTTCATCGCCTTCAAGATGGACGATAAGGGTTTGCCCGGGAAGGGATAATTTTATCGCGTCCTTATTAAAAACGGAGATCTCTTTAGCAATGATAGCTCCTGCCGGAAGTTCTGAATAATGGCCCATGAATAAGTTTTTGTTTAAAATTCGCCTTTTGTGTTATATCCATATTTGCCGTTCTCATTTGCTGTTAAACGGCAAAAATTCCGTATCGGGGTTTTCAAGATAATTTATCCTTTTATTTTCGAGAGTCCCCCATTTGAGCCCCTCTCTGAACCCTTTTTTTATCAACCCCATATATTTCTTATGCTCTTCCGATGTTATGCCCTTGTTACGCCAGGCATCCTTGATCTCCTTATAAAAGTGTCTGCGTTTTAGGTTCCGGGAGATCTTTATCAATTTCTTTATTAGAAAATCATTACTGGTTTTCAGGCAAAAGTAGGTGTCGCTCCGGGTAATAACATCCCATTTCAGGTCAAGCGGCCCTTTTCTAAATTCTCCGGTGGCACTGTAATGGCGGACATAGTTACTGGAATGGTTAATGATAGAATACCCCTTCCTGTTAATCTGGAAACATACATCGGTCTCATCCAGATAATAGATGAATTTCTGATCGAATCCACCGATATCGACTAACGCCCTCTTCAGGATAATATTGTTAGCTCCCCGCACTCCCCGGACCCATTTTTTCCCGTCCAGGACAATTCCTTTCATATCATCATCCCTGAAAATTTGTTCGGCGTAATCCGAAGTCGCACCATTCTTAAATTCGTAATTTTCCGTATCCCTGTGTTTCACCGGCCCGCCCATAATGCCGACAGACGGGTCATTTTTCCAGATAATGAAATTTATATAGTTCTCTATCCAATACCTGTCTCCCGGGATAGCATCGTCATCAATAAAAGCAATGTATTCTCCTGATGAATGATCTATGCCGATATTCCTGGACCTGCTCAGGTTGGCTTCAGGGCAGGCCGCCACCTTTATTTTTCCTTTATACTTATTCAGCAGTTCCTGTGTTCCATCTTTGGAAGGGCCATTTACCACCACTACCTCAAAATAAGGATAGGTCTGATCAGAGAGTTTTCTCAGTAATTTTTCCAAATGAGAGGCCCTGTCCAGGGTATTGATGACGACAGAAACCTTATAATTCGCTTTCAGCTCCTCATCCGTTTTGCTGATGATCTCCCCCCAGTAGCACCTTAAGCTGTGAAATATGATCTCCTTATTCATAGATCGATGGTCGCTGCTGCCGGTATGCTCGATCCTGACCTTGTGTTCTTTTTGCGGAAAAATTTTATTCAACGTGAAAGACGCCACTCTATTCTCCGTCTTATGATATAGGTTGAACTCCTGTGAATAGAAGTCGTCCACAACGACCCTGACTATTCCGCTCCAGTCGTGTATGATAAATAAGAGTTCCAGCTCACTGAAGAATAATTGCGCCTCTATATAAGTGGTCCCGCTGTAGTCATGCGTAAACATCAGGTTGTTATTCCTGACCTCCCAATTGCCGGTATATTTTAATGCCGGGTCATTAAACAGATATTCCTTATCGAGGACTACGAATCCACGGGGCCTTTTTTCGCTGATGGCAGGCTGGTCCGGGTTCACCGGCAGGAGAAGGTCGCCATAGGTTTGAGCCGTCTGAAGGGCCCATTCGTATTTATTCCCGCCCCCATTATTTTTATGAGTGGTTTTCCTTAAAATGATATTATTCAGCAATACTTCTTCTCCCTTTGCAGCTATATTGGACAGACCGGTCTTTTTTATCACCACCCGGTGGGGCGCATCTTCCGGCGTCGTGATAGATATGGTCTTGCTACCGCGGTGGACAGAAAAAAGGTCGTGCAATTCGGCAGGATCCTTATCTACCTGTATGCTCACTTTTCCGCTCCACATGTGGGCAAGAAAGCTGAGCCGCATTTCTGAAAAACTCTCTTCCAGGATGATGGCCCCGTCTGTTGATTCCGGGTACAGATATAAATTGTCGACAAATTTAAATTTCCCTTCCTTTTGGAAGCGCGCGTCGTTATAGTGAACGACTTCATCTACCAGGTAACCGGGTTTGCTTTTCATCGACATCCGACGCTCATTGTGCTTTTTGTTCGTCAGCTCGTACAGGCGCTGGAAAGCCTTTGTAACAGACGCACTGGAATATTTCTCCAGCTGGACATTCTGTTTTGACAAGATATCCGCTCTGTGCGTTGCATCCTTTCTCAGTTTTTCTATAATCGCACTGACGGTTTCGGAATCCTTCCGGTCGAAAAGGCATCCGTTATTTCCCACCGTTTCTCCCACAGCCGTACAATTATAGGCAACTACGGGTATTTGAAAGACCATCGCTTCGGCCAGGGGAACCCCAAAACCTTCATGTTCGCTCATGGATAAATAGATATCGGCAACCCTGTACCAGGCATACAGGTCCTCATCATCCACCTTGCCCGTACATGTAATATCATTATCCAGCCGGAGGCTGCGGATGAGGTTTTTTAATTTCCCGGTATACTTTTCCGATCCTCCCCCCACGATCACCAGATGCGCACCCGGATTAATGGTTCGATAGAATTGGAAGAAATTTACAAGGTCCGTTTGTTTCTTATGCGGGGCAATGCTGCCGACAAAAATTATATTGAACCGGCCTTTCTTCTTTTCCTTTTCGACAAGGCTTTTATTGTAGGGTTTATTCAGGAGAAGTTCCCTATCGATAAGAGGGGGCAATACGAAGGTAGTGATGGGCCTCTTCAGGGTATTTTTGAGCACGTCCACGGAATATTCTGACAGACCGGCATACACATCGTAATTATCCAGTGACTTAAGCTGATCGAAGCCCCTTGTCGTATTAGCATAACCTTCGTCGCTGGATTCAAAAAAGTCAGGTGTCGTAATATTATGGAATAAAAATACTTTTTTAGGAAGAGTGAGGTTATTGAAGTATTCTCCCCGCTCGCAATAATTCCAATAGTGATAGATCAGCCAATCGGTTTCCTTAAATTCCGTACTGCTAATGGATCTTTGTACGTCTTTCCAGGTCTCCGAAGACCAGTCTCCTACCAGTTGGGTCTGGAAGCCGCCGTCCCTTAACAGGGTATCATAGTCAACGGTAATATTACTTACACCGTCTTTTTCACTCAGGCAGTTCATTACCTGGTAAACATTTGTCTGGCTTATCTTATAGATCAGCTCTTCGAAAAAGGAGCTGCAGTTGACGCCCATCAATCCGGCGTCGAATTTATCAAATAGTTTATCAAGCGCTTTTTTTGCGATGGATTCGCGCAGGCTGGGGTTGTCTTTTAATTTTTTTATGGCATCAATGACCTTTTCCGGCTGAGCGATATCGATCAGGATAGCCTCTTTATCGGGCTCCAGGAGTTCGGACACGGCTCCCGTGTTGAAGGCAATAATAGGTTTCCCTTTTTTTACCGCCTCGACATAGAGAAGGCCGAAAGATTCATAACGGGAGAGGGCCAGAACGATGTCTGACTCCTCGTACATTTTAGCCAGCTTTATGTCGTCCACGTACCCATAAACGAATATTCTCTTATTGATATAGGGAGCATAGTGCTTGTGCAGGTACTCATAATAAGTATATCCTGTCTGAGCCTTAAATCCATCCCATTCCCCGCTGTCTTTTCCGACAATATGTATTTCTATGTCCGGTACCTTCTCCAGCAATCCCGGCAGGATATTTTTGATCAGTATATCGCTGCCTTTTCTTTTTTCCAGTCTTCCTACCGTAATTACTTTCGTCACGCTGCCAGTGGGACGGGAGTGGCTTTTATGAACGATGTCCCTGTCGATGCCGGTCAGGTCGACGCCATGGTGGATAACGGCGTGGGCTTTTTTCCCAAAATCAACTTTATACAGCCTTTCCGTTTCCGCCAGTATGGACCAGCTATCGAACACACAGGCGTCGGCTATCTGCAGAAAGTGAGTCTCCACGTCGCCCAGTTTGTCTTTCTGCGGAGTAGCATCGGTCAGGATCTCGCGGATCAGCATAGAGGTCGTCTCCAGCCTGACCACCATCGGTACCTCGGGGAGAAGCAGCTTTGCAATATATCCCTCGATATCCCATAGTGGGGAATCCAGTATATCGAGGGGAGATTTTTTGTGCAGTTTCCTGATCCTGTCAAACACCAGGTAGCTATAGCAAAGAAGGTCTTTTACCGAATCCGGAATATCGATGCCCTTAAAAAGGGTAGTAAAGACCTTTTCATTCCATCCTACGATCTCGTGGATGAATATTCCCTCTTCTACTCTATCGGCATATGCCGCGCCTGTAGTTATCATGTGCACCTCATGTCCCAGCTTCCGGAACTGGCGGGCATATTCCCACCGGCCTCTTGGAATACCATCCGTAGAGGCCGGTGGAATGTATTTTGAAATAATACAAATTCTCATTTTTTAAAAGTCGTTATTGGAATTATCAGAAAGGAGATTAACGTTGATGTAGCTTCTGTAAAGCTTGGCAAAATAGGCTTTGCGGACCGTATTGCGGGTAAGGCTACGGTATAGGAATTTCACGAATTTTCTATAAATTTTTCGCTTCCATTTGACGAATCCCCTGGAGCCGTCAGGGGCCATAAATTTATGATTCACCACATAGTCCAGCTGGCGCGTAGCCTCATTAAGGGACAGGAAGCCCCTGAAATATTTCGCCCGTATGTACGCATCCAGGAATTCAGTAGAAAACGGCTGCCCTTCAGTATCTTGCCTGGCCTGGCTCTGCTCTTTTTTATCGGATTTAGCAGCCGGAAGATTAACATTTTCATATACCCTTATGGCATCTGTCAGTTTTTCGTCAAGTCCGAAAAGAAAATTATGGGCATCCGTAACATGCCGTTCGTATACAGGATTCACCGATAAATGAAGGGCTGCGCCTTTTCCCTTCAGGAGAGTGAAATGAAGAAAAAATCCATACCCTTCTATTTTTTTATCTATGGAAAAGTGAAGGTCTACCGGAGCAATGTTATCATGGATGGCAAAAATCTTTTCTGCTAAAAGGGCATTATTATGGTAAAGTTCTACCTGAAGCTGTACGTTCTCATGGTACTGATTTGTCAGGACAAGATGGTAAAAAAAATCGCCGGCAGGCAAGTAACCGATCTCAAGATTTAATGTTTCGCCGGAATGAATTAACGTTTTGTTCCAGCCGGCAACGCGATCCAGGGTTATCATTTTCGAAGTAAAAGTTATAGATTTTTATTGTTATTTTTGTCGGCCAGTAAGCTTTATAATAGATTGATTATTACTTACAATATTGCTATCTGGTAATGGTAATCATCTATCTCACCTATGCAATGATATGAAGATATGTCTTATTTCTAAAGAATGTTACCCTTTTTTTTATGGAGGCATAGGGACAGCATTTTATTCTCTTGGAAAACTGCTATCAGCCCAGGGCCATGATGTGGTACACCTCGCAAGGAAACCTGCGGAGTTCGACCAGCAGGCCTATGACAGGCATTATGATGATCATTTCCGGATGGAATGGATAAATTATTCGGAAGGAGATTTTTCAACCCATACCATCATCGATTATTCCTTTCAGCTGGAAAAACATTTTGAACATTTCAGTAATTCATATACCGCTGATATTGTTATATATCCGGAGTATGATGGGGAAGCTTTTTTTCTTGTTCAGGGGAAGAATTCGGGGAAAAAGAAGTATAGCCATATTCCTTTTGCCGTACACTTTTCCGGTCCCTTATTTTGCCTGTTCGAGGCGGAGACAAGAATTGCCACCGACTATGAGAGAATTATCTTTGAGATGGAGGCTTATTGCATCCGGGCAAGCAGTTACTCGATAGCTCCTTCCTCTTATATTTGGAATATCCTCCATAATAAGTTTGACCTGGGACATCAACTGAATTTCATTGTTCCGAACCCTATCAATCCCGAATTTTTCCCGTGGCCGGAAGCCGCTGCCATCCTACCGGAGGGCCTTCCCACCAGGAATATTCTTTTCATCGGCCGGCTTCAGAAGACCAAGGGTGCGGATCTGCTGGTGAAGGCCTTTAAGGACATCGTTGGCAATGAGAAAGGTAATGAGGATATCCGGCTGCAATTGGTAGGAAAAGATATTTACTGGGATGAGTATGATACATCCTTTATCGATTACTGGAAAAGTCATTTACCGGAGAACGTATTATCAAAAATTGATTTTGTCGGCCATATTTCTCAATCCGATATCCGGGAGCTGCTGCGAACAGCCTGGGTGGCGGTGTTCCCGTCCAGATTTGAAGTGTTCGGCAATGTCGCCCTGGAAGCCATTTACAGGGGCACTCCTATCCTGGTTAACAGGCAAACCGGCCTGGCGGATGTAGCTGGCAAGGATTATGGTCTTTTTTGGGCAGGAGAGGAAGACCCGGAGGATCTGGTGCGGCAATTGAAGCGGGTCCTGACTACCCCGGATCTTAGAAACGAATTGAGCCGGCAGTCGCATAGAAGGGCACTGGAGATACATGGTCAATTGTATGGCTGTTTCTCAGACGCCCTGGGAAACATGGTTGCGGGCAAGGCCGGTCATTCTCCTGTCCCTGAAATTCCGGAAGTGGAAATGAGACTGTTCACGTTGATTAATCAATACAGTACTCTCCGGATAAGTGAAAAGAACAAAGAGATCGCCGGTGTTTATGAACAAAAGGAAAAAGATCTGAAGACGGCATGGGAAGCCTATGACGAGAAAGATAAAAAAATACTGGAGGTCTGGAGGCAATATGATGAGAAGGAAAAGTCTATCCAGGCGCTTCAGCTTCGCTGTGATCAGCTGAAGGAGGAGTCGGAGCGGTTGGTCGCGGAGATGGCAGGCATACAGGAAAGGCAGATTCTTGGCGAACAGGCAGGTGAGGGCCTTAGAAAAGAGCTGGAAGAAAAGAATGCTCGCGTCCATGAGCTGGAGGAGAACATTCAAATTGCGGCCGGGGATTTTGCGGCTCTCCAAAAAACAGGGGAGATGCTCACAGAAGCCAATGAGCTATTGAAGATAAAGGAGGGAGAACAACAGGAAAGGAACCTGCTGTTGAGCCGGCAACTAGAGCTGCAGCAGGAGCAGACGGCGGCAGCCCGGCAGTTGTGCCTTCAATTACAGGAAGAATTAAAATCCCTGAAGGAATCCCATAGTTACCAGCTGGGGCTGGATCTCCAGCGGAATAAATGGGCCCGGCTGGCGCTGTCTTTCATTTTCAGGAAGCGGAAACCGATAGCGAATGAACATTGAGACACTAATCAGTATTGTAACCCCTATCTATAACCAGGGAGATCTCTTCTGGGAAACCTTTCATAGTGTCCTTGGTCAAACATTTATTCATTGGGAATGGCTTATCATCAATGATGGCAGCGATGCCCCGGACACTTCCCGGATCTTTGAAAAACTGGAGGCCATGAAAGACCCGAGGATAAAGACCGTTATATCGGCGCAAAACCGGGGATTGCCTGCAGCAAGGAACACGGGCGTCCAGATGTCCGGTACGAATTATATCTTTTTCCTCGACTCGGATGACCTTATCGAGCCTGATTACCTGGAAAAGGCCTGGCTGGCCCTTAGTCTCAATACTTCCTTCGGTTTTGTGAATTCCTGGTCAACGGGGTTTGGCGCCAAGAATTATGAGTGGAGGGTCGGCCTGGAAAAAAGAAAGGGCTTCCTCACCCAGAACTGGGCGGCTTTTGCAGGTTTGTTCCGCAAGGATATATTACTGCAGGTCCCGTTCAACGAATCCAGGAGGGAGGGGCTGGAAGACTGGGAATTCTGGCTGGCCGCGGCTTCAAAAGGATATTGGGGATATACGATACCCGAAAAACTTTTTCATTACAGGATCCATCCCCCCAGTGCCCATAAATGGGAGAACTGGGATAACGGTAAGAAGCAGAAGGGCATCGAAAAAGAATTCCGGAAAAAATATGCCGGTCCTTTGAGCAGGTATTTCCCGGATCCCGGAAAAACGAGCTTTTCGGGGGAGTATCCTGCTCTCACGTTGCCTTCCTCCGTCTATTCACCGGAGAAAACCAAACCGCGTATCCTCGTCGTTCTGCCCTGGCTGGAGCATGGAGGGGTAGAACAATTCACGCTGGCCTGGATGAGAGCCTTACAAGACCGGTTTGACTATATCCTTGTCACTACCAACTCCTCTGTCAGGAATGATAATAAGGATTTCAGGGGTCTTTGTAAAGTAGTGTTCCATCTCGCCCATCTGGCCGATATAAGCCTCTATCCTTCCCTGATCCGTTATATAATAACCTGCTGGCGCCCCGACCTCATCGTACTTTCGCATGCCGAACCTTTTTATCAGTTGCTACCCTCCATACGTATGGCCTTTCCCCGCCTTCCGGTTGCGGATATCAATCACATTGAAGATATGCAATGGCAGGAGGGGGGATATCCGAAGATCGCCTCGCTGTTCACCACCTATATCGACAAACATGTAACAGTCAGCAACTGGCTCCGGCAATTCATGTTACAGCAGGGAATAGCAGGAAGTAAGATAGAGACGGTATATATCAATGTAGATACAGATGCCATTCGTCCGTTGGGGAAAGAGGAAAAAAGACTAAAAAGACTAAAATATAACCTGCCTGAAAATCGCAAGATCATTCTTTTTTCCGGCAGGCTGACCCATCAGAAAAGGGCCTTGCTCTTATCCGATATCGCCCAGCTACTCGTCAAAAGGGATATCGGATTTTTATTGGTAGTATGTGGAGAAGGGCCTGACAGGAACCAATTGGAAGAAAAAGTCTACCGGAAAGGGTTAGGCTCTTATTTTCATTTTGCCGGGGGGGTCCCCCATACGACCGCGATGGATTATACGCAGTGTGCCGACATTTTATTGCTGCCTTCGGCATGGGAAGGTATTGCGACAGTCCTATATGAGGCAATGGCAGCGGCCTTAGCGATCATAACGACGGATGTAGGAGGTCATAAGGAGCTGGTGGGTGAAGATGGGGGAGTCGTTATCCGGTCTGGCGCCAGCGATGCAGAACTGGCGGAAATGATGGCCGATGCCTTGCAGCGTCTTATCGGCGATGCCACCCTTTTGCAGCAGATGGGGCAGAAAGCAAGACAGCGGGTAGTAACCCATTTTGATAGCAAGAATACCTGGAGACGATTTACTGAGATTTTTGGAGAGCTGTGCAACGATAATAATATACTTTCTGTCACGCACGGGTCTGAAACAACTATTTCGCAGAACTATCAGGATTTTGTGCAAAGATGGAATATATTGCATCCCTATAGAGGCGATGTTGCCTGGAAGCAGCATCGTCAGCTACTCAGGCTCAGAAAGATCTATAAAGTGCTAACACGCAAAAGGCCTTTCAACTATCTATGGGGAGGATCATGAAATATTGGTTACTTACAACGGAATTTCCTCCCTTCTTTGGCGGGGGTATCAGTACCTATTGCAGAGAAAATGTACGGATGTTGTCCGGGAAAGGGTATGAGGTCTCCGTTTTCCTGCCGGATAAGACGGTTAAAGGAATCGTAAAAGAAGTAAAAGAGGGGGTCAGGGTCATCCGCTTCTCTCCCTATGACTATGAAGCAAAGGAATTCCTTGGTTATGAAACCCTGATAAGTTATGCATTTGCGCAGGTGTTAAGGGAATTCATGGTAGCAGAGGGCGCCCCCACCCTTATCGAGTCACAGGAGTATAACGGTATCGCCTATTTCATTCTTTTATACAAAAAACTATTATATCCTGTTTTCAGAGATATAAAGGTAGTCGTCACCATTCATGCCCCTTCCTTTGTATGTCTTCCCTATAATCAGGTAGCCACTTACCGGCTTCCCTATTTCTGGATAGGGGAAATGGAAAAATTTTGTCTGAAGGCCGCGGACCTCGTCATTGCACCCAGCGATTACATGGCAAAAGAGATACAGCAAAAGGCGCCGGAAGTGGATTTACATTATTCCCGGGTGAGCAATCCTTTTTTTCTCTTGCCGGCGGTTCCCGATTACAGGAAACCGGCGCAATCGAAAGAATTTGTCTTTTACGGGAAGGCATCGCCACTGAAGGGTATATTCGAATTATTACAGTTTTTCAGAGAGGTATGGGCGCGGGATCCGGCAATTGTACTGCGCTTATTAGGAGGTGTGGACTACTATTACCATCCCGAGGGCAGGCTGATGGGGGACATCATAAAAAAGAAATACGCCCGGTATATAACAAACGGCCAGCTTGTCCTGGAAGGGTCGATCAATCCCCGGGAGCTGGCTGCCGCACTGGAATCCGCCCGGGCCGTCATCATACCGTCCAGGCTGGATAATTTGCCTTATGCCGCTGTGGAGTGTATGGCGATGGGTAAGGTCATTCTCGGTTCTGATTCGGGAGGACATAAAGAACTTATAAAAAACGGCGGGAACGGATTCCTGTTCTCCCTGCAAAATAAAGAAGATTTTAAGCAAAAGCTTTTTCACATTCTGTCACTGGACGGGGAATCCATGAAGAGCATCGGAGACAGCGCAATGGACACCATCCGCAGGGAATGCGACCCGGAAAGGGTCCTTACCAGGAAAGAGGCGCTGTTCGAAGAATTACTCAGCCGGGATACGGCATCTGTTTCCTTCCCGTTTCTGCGCCAGCCCGTTCCTGCCGGTGATCCTGGAACCGGAGAGGGCATTTTCGAAGAAAAGGGCCTGCTTTCCGTTGTCGTCCCTTATTATAATATGGGCGCTTATGTGGACGAAACGGTGGCGTCTCTGTTAAATTCTACTTATACTCCTCTCGAGATCATCCTGGTAAATGATGGAAGTGAAGACCCCCTGAGTCTGGAAAAACTGCGGACGCTGGAACAACATCCTTCTATCCGCATCATCCACCAGGACAATGAAGGGTTGTCCGCCGCAAGGAATACGGGGTGTCGGAATGCCCGGGGAGAATTTCTGGCTTTTCTCGACCCGGATGATCGGATAGAACCGGAGTATTACAAGAAGGCGCTGGAAGTCCTGGGACATTACAATAATGTATATTTTGCCGGATCCTGGGTCAGCTATTTCGGGAATGGTAGGGGGATATGGCCCTGTTTCATTCCCGAACCGCCCTTTGTCCTGTATCACAATATGATCAATACCAGCTCTCTCATATATAAAAAAAGGGCATTTGTCCCGTACGGCTTGAATGATAAGGCCATGGTATTTGGAATGGAAGACTACGATAGCCTGTTAGGCTTACTGGAAAACGGGTTGTTTGGGATTGCCCTGCCGGAGCCTTTTTTTCATTACCGGGTAAGGCAGAATTCAATGGCCAGGCAGTTTACCAGGAACAAGATTTTATATTTGTACCAACTTTTGGCTGAAAAACATAAAAAGATTTATAGTACTTTTGCGGCCGAAGTCAACAGCCTGCTTAACAGTAACGGCCAAGGCTTCTTGCACGATAATCCGACATTGGATCTTCACCTGCCCACACAAAATAAGATTGTTAAGAAGATATTAAGTACCCGGGGAATACAATATATTAAACAGAATCAATATCTAAAACGGGTGATTATTAAAATAAATCAGTTTTTTAAGGAAAGAAACTATGCTAAAGGTAATTAATGATTGGGCGCTAAGGTCAAACAAGACAGAACGCGTATGGCTGCTGGCTAAGATTGAGTTTAAGCTTCGTTATTATGAAAATAAGCTGGGATTGTTCTGGGCCCTTTTAAAACCCATAATGGACATTTGTATTTATTATGTGGCTTTTAAGATCATTTTGAAAAGTGACGTACCAAATTTTGCCTCTTATCTTTTTATCGCTTTCATATTATGGAATTTTTTCATTGAGTCGACGGCAGGTACCATCCAATTATTGAACACCAAGAAGTACCTGTATCAGTACAGCAATATGAACAAACTTGAAATTTACGTTTCAACGTTGTTCGCCAATAGTATCGGCTTTTACTTTAACCTATTGATGTTCCTTGTCTTTTTCAATCTGATAGAATCGAGGTTTGGCGGGCTGTCGACCTATAATCTTTGGATTATTCCCCTGTTTATCAATATGTTTATTCTATCCCTGGGCGTCTCTTTAATTTTATCCACTATTTATGTCATTGCCAAGGATATCACCCAGATATGGGCTGTTTTTACCTCTTTTCTTTTCTTCCTGTCTCCGATATTTTATAAGTTGACCACCTTTAAGGAAGCCCTGCCCGGGTTTATCTATGCCAATCCTATTGCCGGTATCATGGTGAATGCGAGGAACGTGATGATGTTCAACTCGCCTCCCAACTATAAGCTTATGGTATTCGACTTTTGCTATGCAATTTTCTTCTTATTTGTAGGACTTATTTTCCTAAATAAAATAGGCGCAAAAGCGGCAGAAAAACTCTAATATTCGATCGATTATGGATAATACATTTGACAATACCTTCGCAATTCAGGCGAAGAATATAAGTAAGACGTTCACTATTACGGAAGACAGTCATAATACGGTAAAGCACCGGCTATTCAATATCTTCAATCCTCCCCGCGCCAAAAAGGTAGAAGCGATCAAGATGATGAGCTTTGAAGTTAAAAAAGGGGAATGCATCGGCCTCATCGGGCGTAATGGCTGCGGCAAGTCTACGCTGACCCGGCTGCTGGCAGGTGTATACCCTACGGACACGGGATATATCAACATTCAGGGAACTACCTTACTGATGAACCTCGGTGTAGGTATGAGCCATGAATTAACTGCCCGGGAAAACATATATGTTTCCTCTTCCGTGCTGGGAATGAAGATAAAGGACATAGACCTTATTTTCGACAAGGTTATCCAGTTTGCAGAACTGGAAGAATTCGTGGATACCAAGATCAAGTTCTTTTCTTCTGGTATGCTGGCCCGTCTCGGATTCTCGATTGCGGTGAATGCCGGGGCCGATGTTATGTTCCTGGATGAGATCTTCGCAGTGGGGGATATGAAGTTTCAGGAAAAGGCGGTAAAAACATTCGAATCCAGCTGGATCCAGGGGAAGACCGTAATTTTTGTAAGCCACAATATGGATCTTATAAAAACATATTGCAAAAAATCTGCATACATGAAACAGGGGAAGATGGAATTCTTCGGTGATACGAATGAAGCCATTAACATGTATGTGAAGGACAATCAGTAGGCGGCATCCCTGACGGGGGGCATTTTCCAGGCAGCCGCAAAACAAAGAAAAAATCCCAGAAAAAGACATCCGATACTTCTGTCAGGATAAGTTTCTGTGATCATAGATGCACCCAGGGTGAGTATGATGAATGCACCCAGCCCATCCCCTGCCCGATAACAGGTGATCAACGGGATGACCAGGTAGCCCAGCAAAAAAATTCCCAGCCCGATGACCCCGAAATTGCAGAGAACATCCAGGTACGTACTATGCATATTTCTCCGGGATTGGTAGGCGAAATCGAATTGCTTTTCCTTGAATACTTCCATTAGCTTCAACTCTTTGTCCCCCAACGGCACGCCGGTGAGCCAGTGCCGCCCGGCCAGTTCCCATCCGCATTTCCATACGGCCAGCCGGATATTGGCCCCATTCCACTGATCGGCCGTCAGCTGCATATTGTAATGACTTTCCACGGCGTGGCTATTGAATTGATAGCCGGTATAGTTTAGCTCTTTAAACCTGTTCAGGGTCTTGGGGAAGAATTTTACCAGGAGAATGGCGCCGATGAACAGGCCCATTACCAGGGTGGCGCCTTCGAGATATTTCCTTTTTTTAACGATATAAACCGCTGCAAAGACGAACAGGCTGGTATAGAGGATAATAATGGCGATGCGGCTGGCCAGCAGGAAGTGAAAGACCAGCAGAAAAGCGATGGCGAGGTAGGCCAGTGCAGGGTATTTTACTACAAAAGATTGCTTTTGAAGAAGATAAACATAGCTATACAAGGCGAGATTGACCAGGAGGGCAATGTAGATCGATTGTTTCCGCGTCGCCGCTGTGAGGCTGTCATCATATAAAAGGCCCGTGTCATGGAAGATACGGTATTGCTGAAAGGCATAGACTAAACACACCAGGGCCGTCAGGGTGATAATAATACTGAAAAACAGCAGGATCCTGTCCTTCACGGCTGGCCGGATATAGATCAGGCCGATAGAAAGGGGAAAGGCCAGGAGGGGGACCCGGAGAACCAGCATTTCCAGGGCTTCCTGCCTGTCGGCGGAAAGAAAGGCGCTGATAATATGAAGCCCATAAAAAAGGATCATCAACGCGATGTCCTTTCTTTTCCAAAGGAGCTGTTTTTTTTCGGCAGGGCTATTATAAAGGAAGCAATTCAAAAGGATGCCTCCCGTGACGATGTTATTAATGACCGGCATGTCCGGCAGGAGGAACGAGATAAAAAAGGCGCCTATCCCGAAATACAATATTTTCTCTTTTAAGGCGAAGGCTCTTCCGGCAGGATCCAGTAATAGAATAGACCGCATTTAGCTGATTTGCGGCAAAAATACAGGTCTAAACTTTATCCGCAATAACCTGTTTACCGAGGGGCGGGCATGTTGCAATTTTTACCGAAATTGTACCCCGGAAAGCCGGTGCTCCTTACGTGCTCCATAAAAAAAGACAAAAAACAACGAATGAAAACCCTCTTTAAATACCTGGCCCCTTATAAAAAACTGGTTTTACTGGCATTGATACTGGCTGCGATCAACCAGACCTTTTCCATGCTGGACCCCTATTTTTTTGGCAAACTGCTGGACCAATACGGCACACACCCCCTGCAATACGGACATTATGACGCGCATAAGAAATTTATTCCCGACGGAGTCCGTAGCCGGTCCGATTTTATCTGGGGAGTATTAAAGTTTTTGGGGTTCCTGATCAGCGTGGCCATGATCTCCCGCATTGCAAAGGCCTTCCAGGATTATTTCGGCAATGTCATCGTCCAGCAATTCGGCGCCACGATCTTTACTACGGGGCTGCAGCATTCCATGGCGCTGCCTTTTAGCGAATTCGAAGATCAGCGCAGCGGGGAAACCTTGTCCATTCTCTCCAAGGTCCGGGCCGATACCGAAAAATTCATCATTTCCTTTATCAATGTTCTGTTCGGGATCCTGGTGGGGGTCGTCTTTATTTCCATCTATTCTTTTACCCTGCACTGGTCCATTATGCCCATTTATGTGATCGGGATGGTGCTGCTGTCCCTGCTGACCAGTCTGCTCAGCAAAAAGATCAAGCGGATCCAAAAGACCATCGTTTCGGAGACGAATGCCCTGGCCGGCAGTACGACAGAGTCCCTGCGGAATATCGAACTGGTGAAGAGCCTGGGTCTGACTGAACAAGAAGTTAAACGACTGAATCTGAATACTTTCAAGATATTGGGTTTGGAGCTGAGGAAAGTAAAGAGCATCCGTTCGCTGAGTTTTATCCAGGGTACCTTCGTGAATTTTCTCCGGCAATGTATTATGTTCCTGCTCTTCTGGCTGGTATTCAAAGGCAGGCTCACGGCGGGAGAAGTGCTGACGATGGTCTTCTATTCCTTCTTTATATTCGGTCCCCTCCAGGAGCTGGGCAATATTATTCTTTCCTACCGGGAAGCGGAGGCATCCCTGAATAATTTTGACACCCTGATGAAGAAGGTTCCGGAGCTGCCACCCCTCGCCCCCCAACACCTGGGACCTGTACGTACCTTGTCCTTCCGGGATGTCGTTTTCAAACACCAGACGGCTCATCACTATGCTATCGATCATATCAGCTTCAGTGCGCGAACCGGGGAGACTATCGCCTTTGTAGGGCCTTCGGGCAGTGGAAAGACCACCCTGATGAAGCTATTGGTGGGACTGTACCGCCCTCATGAAGGAAATGTCCTCTATAATGGGCTGGATGAAAATTCCATTGATTTCGACGATCTGCGTAAACAGATCGGATTTGTCACCCAGGATACCCAATTATTTGCCGGCACCATTAAAGAAAATCTGTTATTTGTCAATCCTTCTGCCACGGAAGCCGACCTGATGGAGGCTCTGGACAAAGCGTCCTGTATGAACCTGCTATCCAGGGCCGAAAAAGGGATAGACACCATGATAGGGGAAGGCGGACTAAAATTATCCGGTGGGGAGAAGCAGCGATTGTCCATCGCGCGAGCTCTCTTGCGTAGACCGCAGCTGCTGATCTTTGACGAGGCTACCTCCGCGCTGGACTCCATTACAGAAGAAGAAATTACCCGTACAATCCGGGAAGTATCATCCCAGGGAGACCAGATAACCATTCTTATAGCGCATCGATTATCCACCATCATGCATGCCGACCGCATCTATGTGCTGGAGAAGGGGGAAGTGGTGGAAATGGGCACTCACGGGGGCCTGTTGGAAGAGAAGGGGTTGTACTATGCCATGTGGCGGCAACAGATCGGGGAAAGAAAATATGCAGCCGTTGTTACTTCATGAGGCAACACTTAGGGGCAAAACCACGTAATGATAACAAATTCTTAAAGAATAAATGTTCTATGTTTATGGTGTCATAAGCCCTTTTAGGGTCTAAATATCTTAATAAAGACCTCATGATCCCCTTATCGGTTGTAATTATTACCTATAATGAAGAGAAAAATATCGGGAGATGTATCCAGTCGGTACAAGGGATCGCCGACGAGATCATCGTGCTGGATTCTTTTTCCACCGACCGGACGGCGGCCATTGTAAAGGAGTTGGGGGGAAAATTGCACCAACGGGCTTTTACGGGGTATGGAGCGCAGAAGAATGCCGGCACAGGACTGGCCTCGCACAATTATGTCCTTTTTATGGATGCGGATGAATTCCTCAGTGAAGAGCTTTGCAGGAGTATCCGGGCGGAGAAGGAAAAAGGGTTCGCCTTTGATGCCTATAGCATGAATCGCCTGAATAATTATTGCGGCCAGTGGATCCGTCATGGCAGCTGGTATCCCGACAAGAAGCTCCGTATCATCAACCGGGATAAAGGGGTCTGGAGCCTCGACATCGTGCATGAGACCCTGGAGCCATCGCCCGGCGCACGTATCAGCCATCTGAAGGGAGACCTGTTGCACAATACTTACTCCAATTTCGATGAACACATTGACAAGAACAACCGCTATAGCCGGCTTTCGGCCCAGCTGTTGTATCAAAAGGGGAAAAGGACCCAGGGATTCAAGATCGTTTTCAATCCATTCTGGGCTTTTTTTACCAGCTATTTTCTACGTGCTGGCTTTTTGGACGGATTTTATGGATTTGTCATTGCCGTCAATATCGCGCATCTCACTTTTTTAAAATATATTAAATTATATCAACTTCAACAAAGAAAGAAACCATGAGTTGGCTGTCAGAAATTTTCGGAGGAGGCGGACAGATCAGACAGGCTTTGCGGGAGGGAGGGGTGGTCATTGATCTCAGGACCCCATATGAATATGATCAGGGACATATTCCACATTCTTTGAATATACCGGTGGACCGGGTCAAAGCCAATATCGGGCGGCTACGGGCCTTGAACAAACCTATCATTCTTTGCTGCGGCACCGGCGCTCATTGCTGGGAGGCGGCGGCTGTCCTGAAGGAAGCGGGCCTTTCCCGGGTACATAACGGAGGGGGCTGGCAGTCCCTGTGGAAGATTGTACAGAATGTGTAAGAATGAAGGGAAAATCTGATATTTGCAAGAATGAATAAAAAAATCCAGGATATCATCAGTGAATCCATCGCCTTAAAAAACACGGTGCTTCAAGATTCCTCCCTGTTAAAAACAGTTGAGAATATCGTGCAAATTATCGTTGCAGCCCTGAAAAAAGGAAAGCATATCTATTT
>Ga0310811_10003558_pt1 | contig 19619 bp, 11 predicted proteins | sample YCmetagenome_FD_207642 | JGI IMG/M metagenome (GOLD analysis project Ga0310811, IMG submission 207642) | Soil microbial communities from experimental microcosm in Duke University, North Carolina, United States - YC | ecosystem: Engineered > Artificial ecosystem > Soil microcosm > Unclassified ...
TCAACAACCATATTGGAGATCAATGCACTCTGCAGGTTCAAAAAACAGACTCATCGACAAGATTTCTCGCATTCACAACGGACTGTATATCATCCCAAAAGTTCGACATGTTGCTGTTTACTTCTACCACATTATCAGGCAGTTACGAGCATTTGTAACTGCCTTTGTTTTTTTGTTAAAACAATGTTTAAACAAAGTAATTCCGATATTTGGCTTCCAGCCTATCGTTGCACCGTGCAACGACATCATTCCAAGTTACGGAAAATTGCGTGTAAAACCCCGGATTTTAAATTATTTCTTCTATCAATGGAAGAGGAAAATATCCAGCCAGGCTCCCCAGACTGTGCTCAATTATGACCAATTAATTGAGCGACTTAGGTTTTTGAGCGGTTTAAAGGTATCGAAAAACTTAATTAGATTATAAGTCGGGTATGAGCTGTCTGATCATCGACAAAGATACCGCCACCAGGACTGCAAGTCAACTACGAAAACTTCGTCCGGATAACGGTCTGCCGGCCGCTCCCGGTAAAAAGCATTTTTCAGACTTTCGGAACCTAGGGCGCTGATGCCATAACTGATAAACAGCTCGACAGTATTGGGTTTAAGTGAGACATTTTTATCCAGCATTCCAAAGCTAATGTTCGCAACGTAATTGTACCGGAAACATAATATGCCCCAGAACTGGTATATTTCCAATACGTTGAAGTAGGGTTAACGGGGTTGATACTCTTCAACAGACTAATATCCCAGTTTTGTGCATATAACGACCATGGAGCACCAACAGTCACCAGGAAAAAGATGATGCTAACGAATGTTTTTTTCATGGCAGGACTGTCATTTAAAGGGTAGCTTCAGTTTGGCCCATAAATGCATTGACATGCCGAATGCCAGGCCTCCATAAGTTGTCCGCCTTTAAAAGTTCTTTATCGCGCAGCAGCCTCTCCTGGTCCTCAAGTAATTTGTCCTTTTCATTAACCAGAAAACCAAGCGCGGTATTTTGTTCATTGATTTTTAATTGCTTGAACTCTGGAAGCCTGAGGCTAAAATACTTTGTTTCCGGTTCGCCGGGTAACAGAAGCGCCCGTTGGGCGGGCGCGTTCTATCAGCGTACCAATTATTAAGGAAGGGTCATTCTGTTCCGACGGTCACTTCCGCTTTGGCTGCTAATTCGTTTAAGTTGATCATACAGCTTGGGTACGTTACCTTCATTAGTCAGCCTCCACCGTTGAAACTTATATTTGTCGTATCCGGCTACAAAAGGGAAGCGGATGACCTTCAGCTTTCGCTGTACGGTACCGGTCCAGCCTTCAGTCCCCACGATCACATTCTTTTTTTCATTCAATTTAAAATCCGTAGCAAATTGCCGCATACTTCTAACCTCCGAGTTGGTGATCATGATGATCTGATCATACCTTCGGAAAATCACATCGTCTTTCACGAGCAGCGCGGTAAACCGGCGGCAATCGTCGCAATCAGGCTGGAAATAGATCAATATAGCCGATTTGTTAACAGGCAGTGCTGTACTGCGAAAGTAATTGCCCCTGGTGTTTACAATAAGAAACGCAGGCAGTTTATCTTGTGCCAAGGCCCGGCAGCAAATGATCGTGAACAGCAATATGATCAGTTTTAGTTTCATCTATGCCTGCTTACTCATCATCGCCAACGACAATGCGGCAATGTCGCCAATGTTTTCCCCTAAGCCGGCCGGGACAATTTTGCAGCCCGACACAGACTCGAAAAAGGCCTCCCGATGGATGACCTCCATCATCGCGCGTTCTATTAAGCTTTGAGCCCGGCCATAAATGCTACCGAGGATAATCAGTTCCGGGTTAAGCAGGTCAATGAACATTGCCAACGCCTTGCCTAAGTACTCGCCGCATATCCTATATACCTCTTTCGCTGTTTCATCCCCATCAAATGCCGCCTCGGCTACCGATTTGGCTGAGATCAGGTGCAGATCGGAAATACTGCCGCAATAGCCTACCGTTTGACCAACCTGGAATTTTTCCCTTGCCTTGATCTGGGCGATCTGTGCTATACCTCCTCCACTGCAATAGCCTTCAAAAGATCCTGCTTTTCCAAATCCGACCGGGCCGAACTCACCTATCCGGATATGACCAACCTCGCCCGCCAGATCTGACGGTCCCGAATAAAGCCGTCCGTCAAGGATCAAGCCAGCCCCCATGCCGGTTCCGAACGTTAAGAAAATAAGATTATCATATCCTTTACCAGACCCGTATTTCCATTCCGCTACGGCGCATGCATTCGCGTCATTTTGGAGCAATACAGGTCTGCCGAAGCGCTCCTTCGCCATTTGCACAATTGGCACATTATCCCAACCGATCAGGTTCGGGGGAGACAATATTAATCCTTTCGTACTGCTGAGTGGTCCTCCGCAGCTAATGCCAATACCTTCCAACTCCTCATTATTTATTCCGTTTTTTCCCATTAGTTCACCTGCAATGCGGAAAAGTTTATCGATCATATCATATGCCGGCAAATCAGTCGGGACTGCTGCCTTATCGATGATCTTTATCGAGCCAGGTTCCTGTTTTCCTAACAGGACGGCACATTTGGTACCCCCTATATCAAAGCCTAATAACATATCAGTTCAGGTATTTTATTCCTCTTTGAGAGGACGTATTGTTATATTTCTAAATCTCACTTTCCCATGTTTCGCAAACAGCCAGATGACATCTCCTTTCAAATCGTAAGTCCGGTTGACAATTGTGCGATGATGATCGATGTCGGCGTCCAGTATGCCATCCTTTATCACCAGGTCGATGGTGAAAGGATGCTGCAAGCCCTTTACACCCTGGATGCTGGTATTCCCAAGCTCGACGGTCTCATTATTAGCCGATAGATTGAACCGATAACCGTTATTGCCTTCGAGGTCCGATTTGAGCAGCAGGCCGACTTCTTCATTTGAACCTACCGGTTCAACTTCCATTGTGATCCGCACATTTTGCGGGATATTTCCGATGCGTGCACTGGCTACCCCTGCGCCATCACTCAATTCGATGCCATTGGTACCTAATTTTATCGCCTTGCGCATCGGTTCTATCTTTACAGGCAAAGAAACTTTAGTTTCCGGTATCATCTCGACAGGAAAGCGTGTATCCAATGTACCATCAGGCTCCTGCAGTACTTCGCGGAATAGCGAGTTGCCACCAAATATCTCACCTGCGTCGTCTTTTCCATCACGCCTGTTTGGCACCCATGCGGCGGCTATCCTCCGGTCATTTTTGAACGATGCGGTCTTAACCACATTTGCCCAATCTTCGTTCAGGGCCTGATACTTTGGCTCCTCCCACGGCCCGTATGGCTGCCTGGATTTGACATAGGAAGTATTGCTATCATCACTGTACACCAGGTAGTACCAGCCCTTCCAATAAAAATAGTCCGGGCACTCAGGCGTTGACTTTTGCCCGGTCAGTATCGGATCATGTACCGTCCAGTTCTTAAGGTCTTTAGAAGACAAGTGAACCAAGCAGCCACTGTTGACACCCATTACCGGGTGCTCCTGGTTACTGGCAACAAAAAGGTGGAATTCTCCATTATTGTCAACAAAGACTTTAGGATCGCGGAAATTACGTTTGCTGTAACCGGGGGCCGAAGTATAGAACGGGTTAGGCTTTTGTTTTTCGAAACGTATGCCATCATCGCTTACAGCATAGCTTAACTGCTCATTTACTTTCCCGTCATTGATGAGGCGGGTTGCGTAAAATGCATAGTATTTACCTTTATAAAATACAACCGACCCGGTACAGATCGATTTCTCCCATTCTTCGTCGATCTTCAACACCAAGGGGAATTGCTCCCAGTGTTTTAGGTCTGATGATTTGCTCAATGCCCATTGATGTCCGCCAAGCCCATTCAGGCTTTTGTGATGTGCTGAATCCAGCAGCCAGTAATAATAATAAACACCGTTCCGCGAAAAAGGGATACAATCACCGACGAACAGGTTGCCCTTCGGTTTGAAGTACTGCATTGACTTAGTCGATTGGATCGTTGGGTCATATTTGACTCCCAATTGTGCATGTGCTGCCAAACCGGCTGCGATAAGTGCTATAGTTAATAGTTTTTTCATAGTTTTTTAAAGATCTTTAGGTTTGCCGTTTTCGCGCCAGTGCTGTTCTATTTCCTCCAATGACCGCCCTTTAGTTTCAGGAATATAATAATATCCCCAGAACAATCCTGCGAGGCAGACCAGGCCGTACAGCCAGAATGTTACATCAACACCCAGAGAGTTGGCCAGCTTTAAAAAGGTAAAAGCGATGATGGCGTTAAACCCCCAATGGGAGAGTGAGCCAATACTCATACCGACTCCGCGTACATTAAGCGGGAAAACTTCGGAGATAAGAAGCCAACCCAGTGGCGCCAGGCTAATAGCGATAAAAATGATGAAACATACGATGCTTAACACGGCGAACACGGGCAGACTGGCGCCCAGTTGTTCTTTAAAGTAAAAGCAGGCGCCGAGCAACGCAAGCGAAGGGATCATTCCGGAAATACCGATCATGTACAGTCTCCGGCGGCCCACCTTGTCCAGCATCAGTATGGAGACAAAGCATGCCGCTACATTCACTGCACCGATAATGATCGCAGGCAAAATGGAGCCTGTATTGCTTACTATGCCAGCCATTTTGAATATGATAGGCGAATAATAGATGATCGTGTTTACACCTGAAAACTGCTGGAAGAAAAATATCCCTACGGTAATAATGAGCGGAGCCCGAAGCCAGGGCCGAAAGACTTCCTTCCAATCGGAAGAGTGTATACGTTCGGCCTTGATCTCTTTATCCAATTCCGCCAGCGTCTGATCGAAAATGGCCGGGTCTTCTACTTTCGAGAGTACGGCTTTACCTTCTTCCCAGCGCCCCTTGCTGATCAGCCAGCGTGGCGTCTCGGGCAGAAAGATCATACCGATCAGTAACACCAGGGCAGGTACAAATCCAACCAGGAACATCCAGCGCCAGGACTGAGCGTTGGCGTCGTTCGACAAAAGATAATCGGTAATGTAAGACACCAGAATACCGATCGTGATCATAAGTTGATTGAGTGTAACCAATGCCCCCCGCGCCCGCTTTGGAGATATTTCGGCAATGTACATGGGCACTACGTAAGAAGTAATCCCGATAGCAAAGCCGATAATAATGCGCATAACGATCAACACCGTGACATTTGGCGCATAAGCGCATCCGACGGCACCGGCAGAAAAAATTATAGCATTAATGATGATCATTTTCTTGCGGCCAAGGATATCCGAAAGCCTTCCGCTGGTGATTGCCCCTGCAACCGCCCCGATCAGTACGGTAGTAGTGATCAATTCAATACTGGAATTGGTTAGATTCCAGTATTGTTTTAGAAATGGCAGGGCGCCGGAGATCACGCCAGTATCAAAGCCGAACAAAAGGCCCCCGGTCGCAGCGATCACCGATATGAGTAATACATTAGCTTTTAAACGCATATTCTATATTAAAAACCAGGGTTTTGTTTGTAAACCCCTTTGCTGTAATTGATTTGGTTCAACGGTATCGGCAGGTACTCATCCCGGCCTTTGGTAAAGTGTGCATTTTTTAGATGAGGCCGGATGACAGATTCCGAAGCAAAATACGCATTTAAATAGGTATCGGCTGTACCCCAGCGAACCAGGTCAAAGAAACGGTTGCCTTCCAGCGCAAATTCGAGCCTGCGTTCCGTCCTGAGTGCCTGGCGTGCATAGTCCTGCGTCCAGGTGCAATTAACGCCCGGCTGATAGGTTACCACTTTATAGTTTGAAGTAAAAGAGCCGTTCAATTGCTTTAACCGTGCGGTGCTGTTAGCTGCGCGTTGCCTTACCTGGTTTATAAGCGGCAGGGCGGCCAGGTATTGACCGGTTTCGATCAATGCCTCGGCCTTCCATAGCAAAACATCAGAAAACCTGATCAGCTCCCAGTTTTTTGAACTGGACATAAATGGTGGTATCTTTTGGAATGATGCATCGTCCGCAGCAACCGCACCTTTTAGCTCAGAAAATGGCCCATAGGTTGCCGGATCACGTGCCCAATTGTATTGATAAACAAAGTTCGGCTCATATTTGTAAGGGTGGCCAGGAATGGCTACGGTATGGTCCAGCCTCGGATCAAACGTCTGGCTTAGGAAATCAGCCGGCTGTGTTGCAATCGTATTGTTATAACCGGTAAACATAGGCAAGCCGCTGGCGTCGGTTTTAAATGCGTCTACAAGGTCCTGGCTTGGGATATGCTGCCAGCAACAACCAAACGCCTGGTTCATTGGGTAGATCAGGGAATGTCCCATGTCAATACGGCCGTGAGGTGTTCCATCGTCTTTCGAATATTGAATAGCGAAGATGGATTCAGGACCGTTTTCAGTCTCTGCCAGGAAATTATCACCGAAATCTGTAGCCAGCGCATAACCGCTGTTGTTGATAACGCTGTCGCATAAGGTGATCACCTGTGCAAGTTTTGCCTGATCGATACCAGTTACCGCATGATTATCATCCTGTGTATAGGCATGATAAAGCAGGGATTTGGCCAGGTAGGCCATTGCTGCATATTTTGTAGGCCGTCCCACATCAGTTTGTTTAGCCGGAAGAGTATTGACTGCAAACTGGAAATCGCTCTCGATCTTTTTCCATAAACCATCACTCGTATAAGACACGTTGGATACCGTATCATAGGAAGTTGTGGGAATGTTCTCGTCAATGTAAGGCACACGGTTATACAGGATCTTCAGCATAAAATACCAGTTGCCGCGAAGAAAGCGCATTTCTGCCTGGCGCTGCGTTTTCTGGGGATATACAGAAGCGTCTATTGCATTAACGCGCTGCAGTGCATTATTGGCCCTGGCGATACCGTTATACAGCTGGGCCCACATCTGGTCGGTCAATCCATTGGTGTTCTGATTGGTTACAAATACTTCATAGTCGTTCCACTCGCTGTTATCTCCCGGACCATCGCCACCTTTATAGGCATCGCCGCTGCGCATACTGCCCCATGGCCATAGACTGTTCGAAGTGTGGAGGTTTTCATTGCCAAGGGAGGAATAGGCTGCGATAACCATTTTATCCACGTTGGTTGGCGTGTTCAGCTCGCTGCTGGCGATAACGCCCTGCGGCTGTTTGTCAAGCTCTTTCTTGCAGGATGCGATCCCACCGGCAAAGAGTAAAATAAATACTATGTACTTTTTCATGATCATCAACTTTTAATTAGAAGGTAAGGTCAATACCAAGTGAGGTGATCGACGGAATTGGGTATGCACCGCTCGGGTTTTCCGGATCGGACGCGGTGTATGACTTACTTTTCACTGTGAACAGGTTACTGCCCTGCAAGTAAACCCTGGCTTTTTTGATTCCCGCACCCTTCAACAGATCGCCAAGTTCGTAACCCAGCTGCAGATTTCTGAGCTTCATATAAGAACCGTTCTCCAGGTAGTAAGTAGAAGTACGTCCTTCGTTGTTGGCATCAACAAGAGTAAGCGCCGGAATATTCGACTTCGTGTTTTGCGGTGACCATGCATTGAGTACACGGGTACCCCAGTTGGTTCCAGGCCATAATGAAGAGAAGTCGGTATACGTTTTATAAGTGTTGTATACCTGTATGCCTTGCACGCCCTGGAAGAATGCAGCCAGGCTGAATCCCTTATACTTGAGGGAAATATTCAGTCCGTAGGTAAAATCCGGGTTACCATTGCTGATATAGGTCTGGTCATCGGCATTGATCACGCCATCGCCGTTCAGGTCCTTATACCGAATGCGACCCAAGCCTTTACCTGGCTGAGCGGCTGAGTTCGTTACTTCATCCTGCGAGGTAAAAAGACCTTGCACTACGTAACCATAAACAGAATTAATGGAATGTCCAAGTATCGTTTGGGTGGTTCCGTTACCCGGATATGCGGTGAGCACGTCTGATAGTAAATAGGTTACTTTGTTACGGAACGTAGCTATATTGCCTGTGATGTTGAAGCTGAGTTGATTACTTAATTGGCCGCTGTATGAAAGCAAAACCTCTATACCTGTATTGCGCATCGAACCGCCATTGAAGGTTCGCATTCCTCCTTCACCTATAACCGCCAGATAACCCGGTGTAATGAGGATGCCCGAGGTGTTACGGATAAAATAGTCGACCGAACCACTCAGCTTTTGATTGAACAGGCCAAAGTCAACCCCGAAGTTAGATTCCTTAGTGGTTTCCCATTTCAAATTGGCATTGCCATCCTGCGTTTTAACAAACCCGGACGGCAGCGTTCCTGACCCTGCGCCCGAAATATCGTAGGCTGTACCCTGATCGGCCGTAAATGTTGGGTCTGTACCGTAGATAGCTTTATAAAGCGTATAAGTTGCGTAATAGTTACCGATCGCCTGGTTACCAGTTTCCCCGTAGGAGTAACGCAATTTCAAGTCGGAGATCAACTTACTATCTTTCAAGAAGTCCTCTTTACTCACGCGCCATCCCACAGAAGCGGATGGAAAAGTACCGAACTGGTTATTCTGGCCAAAGCGGGAAGACCCATCGCGGCGTATAGTTACCGACACCAGGTATCGATCATTATAGACATAATTTGCTTTGCCAAAAAACGATTGTAGTGCATAGGATGCTCCATTGCCGCCGTTCAGGATATTAGAGGAGCCGGCGTCGAGATAAGCATAGTCGATATTCTCCAGCGCATAACCTTGCCTGCTGCCGAAAAAGTTCTGATTAAGATAATTGATTGATTCCTGACCTGCAAGTATATTCAGGCTATGCTTGCCATGTGTCCAGTCATAGGTCAAAGTATTGTTCCATATCAGGTTACCATCGTAGTTCTGCGACTCGTTTACAAGGTTAGAGGGATCAGCTAAAAACCCTGACGTATAAGATTTCCGAAGTGTACGGTCAAAAGTGCCATCGTAATCCAGGCCGTAAGAAGTTTTAAACTTCAGGCCCGGGATAATGGTCAGCTCGGCAAATACATTGCCGGTTACGCGCCCAAAATAGCCGTTATTTTGACTATTATCATAAATGAGCCTTACCGGGTTCTGACGGTCGGTCATGCCTGGTGCAGGGCCGCCCCAACCGCCATCCAGGGTATAGACAGGAACGATCGGGTTTTGAACTAGGGCAGTGAACATGATTTGGTCGATAGGAAGAAGCTTATCTTTAAGGGCCGTGAGATTCAGGTTTTCTCCGACATGAAGGCGGTTGCCGAAATAATTAAAATCAGTGTTCAGGCGGACCGTTGCCTTTTGGGTATGCGATTGCTTGACGATACCTTTGTTATCATAATAGCCAACAGACAAAAATGATGTACCCTTGTCAGAGCCATTGGAAAATGACACATTGTAATTCTGCAAAAGCGAAGTTTCGCCGATCTGGTCGAACCAGTTGGTATTGGCCGGTTTCATCGTTTTTGCCGCATCGATATATTCTGGAAGAAGAATGCCGTTGAGTACCGGATTGCTATAGTCCTTATTCCAGTTATATTGGTAAATCTGGTTGTTGTTCGGATCGCTGCCATCATTTACCGCAGCGCGAAAATAAGCCAGGCCATGCTGTTCGGTATTAAGCATATGCAGCTTGGAGTTATAATACTGCAAAGAACTTGACGCATTAACATCGATCCGGCTGATACCATTTTTTCCTTTTTTTGTTGTGACAATGATCACGCCGTTGGCAGCTCGCGATCCGTAAATACTGGCAGATGCAGCGTCTTTCAAAACCTGCATTGATTCAATATCTTCCTGGTTGATCTCTTCGAGTCCTCTCGTGGTGGGTATCCCGTCGATCACATATAGCGGATCGTTGTTGTTCAGGGTACCTATGCCCCGGATCCTGACAGTTGTTCCCCCTTCAGGAGAACCATCAGATGAGATATAAACGCCGGGAATGCGTCCCTGTAGTGCCCTGGTAGCACTTCCTTCAGGAATGTCTTTGATGTCATTAACATTCACGACAGAAACTGCGCCGGTAAGGTCTGCTTTCTTTTGGGCCTGGTAACCGGTAACGATCACCTCGTTCAGGTTACCGGAAGTGAAGGCCATTTCGATTGATAAGGACTTGGTGCTACTCACTTTGTAAGTGGTTGTTTCCATGCCGACAAAGCTGAAAGTTAGTACATCCCCTATGCTGGCGGCGATTGAAAATTGTCCTTTGTCATCTGTTGAAGTTGTAGCGGACGGCGATTTTACGGTAACGCCCGCTAACGGCGTCCCGAGGTCTTTACCAGTAACAGTGCCGGTCACCTGGTGTTGCTGGGCCAGCGCCTGCCCGGCAAAGAAGAGCAGAACGATGAATAAATATTTTTTCATAACTTTTGGATTAATGGTTGGTTGGTAATTGTTGGGTTTTCTGATGCCGGCAATACAGGCGGCCCGCGCTTTAATCGTTTAAAGAAGTGGAGCGATTTGGTTTTCATATTGGTTTTGAATTGGTTTAAACGTTTAAAGTATTGGTGAAAAAAATTATTCCCGGCAGGATTTGCCGATTACAAACTCAGTTTCCAGGTAGATCTGGTTAATAACTTTATTCTTATTGATGATATCGATCAGTGAATTGACTGCCATTTTTCCCATTTTCTCAAGAGGCTGGCTGGCATGTGTGACTGGGCAATAGAATAAGTCGAAGGCTTCTGCAGCATCAAAACTAAAAACCGATATGTCTTTCGGCACGTTAAGTTGAAGCTCATTTAAATGTTGAAGACCAAAAATTGCAAGACGGTCGGTGGCAAAGAAAATCGCCTCGCATTTGTTTTCGCCTGATAACAGGCGATCGATCCCCTTTGCTGTGTCCGATTTCTGATTGGATCCGACGCGTTGGAGCCATTGTTCTTCCGGCTTTATGCCATGTGCCTTTAATGCATCTTTATATCCCCTGTTTCTTTCCGTCAGGTTGAACATGGTTGTTTCGTAATTGATAAAACCGATTCGCTTATGTCCCATTTTGATCAAATAGCTTGTAGAATCATAAGCTGCTTTATAGTTGTCAAGCGAAATACTGCTGGTCAGAATATGCTGGAAGTTACGGTCGATCAGGACAAAAGGCACCTCGGATTGCTGAAGCTTATGTATTGTTTGCTCCGATCCCTGTACCGGTACCAGGATCAACCCGTCCACCTGCCGGTTAGCAAGCACATTAACAATCTCATCGAACTTGGCGCTGCTTTCGTTCGAACTACCGAAGATCACCGTAAAGCCTTTGCGTTTGGCCTCAGATTCAATTGCACGGGTAATGCCTGAACTAAAGCGGTAGTTAATATCAGCAACCACCAGCCCTATTGTCTGGGTGCGCTGGGTTTTAAGGCTCTTTGCAGCTTGGTTAGGGACGTAATTTAATTCAACGGCGGCTTTTCTTATTTTTTCCGCTATTTCTTTGCCTACCTGTTTTTCCTCCGCCTGACCGTTCAGTACATACGATACCAGTGCAACAGATACACCGACATGCTGGGCTACATCTTTAAGTCCAATCTTTTTCACGATGGAGGTTAATTTAGATAAATTACAACTGGTTGAACAAATGTAGCACTTTAAACGTTTAAAGCAAATAAATTTGAAAATTTATTTCATCCTATTTTGAGCCAGAGGTGTTAGAGGCGCCAGATTCTCCTATTCCGTTTAGCTATGCTTAGAAATCTGTCACAAGAAATCAACTTGATCTGTTTACAAGTGTTTTACAACGTCTTCAAAACAAGAAAAAGCCCCACTCGTCTAAGTGAGGCTAACCGTCTGGTTTTTAGCTTCCTCCCCAGACTGGACAGAATTCGAACCAAATGCTAGAGGATTTAAAGTTTTTGAGCCAAATTAAAGTGGCTTAGTTGGTTCGAATCTTATTGGGTTTACAAAATCATTTTTATCAGCGAATAAAATCATTTAAAAAGGACTTCAGATTATGCCTATTGGCGTTTTTAATTTTTAAATGATGAGATCTCGGTCGTTTAAAATCGTCATTGGCCCAACTTACCTGCTGAAGCATTTTAAACTTCAAAACGTCCTTATTGTGCCTGTTATTGCTGTTGCATAGCAGTCATGCTGACTCGTCCGGCAAAAACTACACACTTAAAAAAAAGTGTATGAAACCAACAGACGAGAATTCAGAGGTTGTAGCCCGTTCCCACGAGCGGGGTCATTTTCAAAAAAGTTTACGTGATGAAATTATTGAATCGATAGAGGCTGGTATACCCAGAAGCGTCATTGTTTATCGTTATGGTGTCTCGCGAAGTACGTTGTGTGACTGGATGCGAAATCATGGATCTGACGCCTACAGAGCAAAACAGCTGGGCAAACATCTAAGTGAGATAGAAAAAAGGTCCTTGATCAGATCGGTGGAACAGGGGATGATAACTAAGCACGCTGCGCGCCGAGCGCATGGTTTGAGTGGCAATACTTTAAACAGATGGCTTAAAGAATCTGTGGCAGAAAATGTCGAACTTGCCCCTTATGATCCCTTTGCTATGGAAAAGAAACCTGCAGAAGAGCCCGAATTACCCGATCCTGAAAAACAAGCGTTAAAGAAGGCTTTGGAAGAAGCACAAATGAAGATCAGGGCGCTAAACACCCTTATTGATGTCGCCGAGGATCAATTTAAGATCGCGATCCGAAAAAAGCCTGGTGCCAGGCAGTCATGATCATGAAAACAGATTTCCCCCATAGGAGCTGGGAATATCTGTGTAGACTGTTTGGCAAAACCCGTTACGCTCATTATGATCACGCATGGAGGGCACAAAAGGATACCCTTAAAGAAGAGGTGATTTTGCAGGAGGTAAGCAAAATAAGGATTTCGCTTCCCAGACTTGGGACACGGAAAATGCTCTTTTTATTGCGGCCTGAACTGGAATCACACGGTATTAAAGCCGGAAGGGATTATCTGTTTGATCTTTTTGATACCCACAAGCTACTGATCCGGCAGCGCAGGAAAAAAGTATTCACCACCGACTCCAGACACTGGATGCGTAAGTACTCCAACCTGGTAAAGGGTCTTGAAATTACACGTCCAGAGCAACTCTGGTTGAGTGATATGACCTATATCAGGGTAAACAATCAATGGGGGTATTTATCCCTGATAACCGATGCGTTTTCCCGCAAGATTATCGGCTTTTGTTTCAGAACTGATATGTTGGCCATCGGCTGTATCGAATCTTTACAAATGGCTTTGAATAATCGTAGCTACGGCGGACAGACCCTGATCCATCACTCCGACCGGGGTTCCCAGTACTGCTGTAAGGACTACGTAGAGCTATTAACCACACACGAAATTGATATCAGTATGACCGAATGTGGCGATCCGTATGAGAATGCACTAGCGGAGCGAATGAATGGTATTCTTAAAGGAGAGTTCAACCTTTATGGCAGCGCCTTAAGCTTTGAGCAGACGCATCAGAAAGTCATAGGTAGCATAAAGGCTTACAACGAACTTAGGCCCCATGGTAGCTGTGATTATCTAACTCCCACTCAGGCACACCAGCAAGGTAGCGTATTACAAAAGCGCTGGAAAAACTATCCCAGCCAGTGGCAGAGGCAGAAGACGCTCACGGTACCAGCCTAACTAATAACAATTGTTTATTCACAAGAAAGGAGGTTTCCGGTAAAAAGAAAAAAGAAGCAAAAAAAGAAAAACGCATTGAAATATGGAAAACTCTACGAGTTTCCCACATTCCAACACGACAAACAAACAACAAGTTATTTATTATTTATCTTTAAAATTATAACATGCGAGCACTTTTAGGATTACCAAAATCCAATGTGGAGTTCTTGCAGGATTATCTCACCAAAATGTGTAGCTATTTCCGGACGGGTCATATCGGGTCAAAACCGCACATCTCCCCGTTCGCTTTCATTACACTATCCGTCCGCCGTTTGCGTTAACTTGTTATCAGTTAATATTTTATACATTTGGCTCGGGTATTGCACCAATCGTTCAGTTTGAAAGCGTACGCATTGCATATCACCCTTTACGACGCTGCATTCTTCGCAACGATATTGATAGGGCTCACCTTTGCCTTGCAGCTATGGTTCAAAAAACATACCAATAGCAACGCAAATCAGTTTCTCGCACTTGCGTTGGGTGTCATGGTCTTTTCGATGGCCGGACTATTGGGTGCTGACACCAGGCTATGGACTTTACCGCAATTTTCGCTGGCCTTTGGTCCACTGATCTATTTTTATGTGAGGAAGACTATCCAGCCTAAAAGCCGCTTCCGCTGGAAAGATATATTGCATTTCTGCCCTGTCCTTTTGAGACAGCTAATTTGGATACCGGGAATGGCATTTATACTAAAACCGCTGACATTTCTATCGGTTGGCGCTTACCTGTACCTGTCACACCGGCTGATCAAACGCTTTTACCGGGGTTTGAAATTTAGTGAAGGTGATCGTTGCCGGCATGAATGGCGTCGGTTGGATCGCTTACTGGCGGGTTTGGACCTCGCGTTGTTATTATGGATACCGCTTGCTGCCCTTGACTATTTTGGGTTTCAATTCAGGCTAGACCGGCAGGCTTATTATCCGCTGTCGCTGTTTATGTCGGTGATGATTATCCGGATGGGCGTAGTAGTATTTTCCAGGGCCGAAACGGATATCGCGGAGGAGTCATCCCCGCTTCCGAAATCTCCTATCCCGGCGGCCCTGAAACAAAAAGGACACTGGTTAAAGAAAACGATTGAGGCCAGGCTCCTGTACCAGGACCCGGAACTCAGCGTCAGCTCGTTGGCTGAGCAACTGGATATGCCGGCGCACGAGTTATCCAGGATCATCAATATCGCGCTCAAGAAAAACTTTGCCGATCTGATCAATGAATACCGCATTCGGGATGTGGTTGCAAAAATGCAGAACCCGGCTTATGATCATATCACCCTGCTTGGCATTGCCTACGAATCCGGGTTCAATTCGAAAACTACATTTAACAGAACTTTCAAACAAATGACCGGTAAAAGCCCGGCGGTATATAAAAATGATCTGAAAAAAGAGCGACCATTTTCTAAAATGGAACGTTTTGCAGGTAACAGGCCGGTAGTTTTGAATCGTGAGAGCTTAATGTGGTCTCATGAGAAATTAAACCGCAGCATTATGTTCAGAAATTATTTAAGAACCGCCTGGCGCCATATCATGCGCCAGAAAATTTACTCAATTATTAATGTTATGGGGCTTGCGCTGGGTATTTGCGGATGCCTGGTCATCTACCTGGTTGCAAGTTTCGAGTTCAGCTTTGATACCTTTCATCCCGATAAAGAGCGTATTTACTGTGTTGATATCAGCATGACGGGCAATCCGGACCCGGATCATGCTCATTGGAACGCGGTTCCGGCGCCTATGCCGGATGCCATGCGAAATGAAATGTCGGGACTGGAGAAAGTTGCGGCTTTTCAGCATTATGGCCCAAAAGTGAAGATAAAACAGGGCGAAAAAGTCATTAAGGCATTTGACGGAACAAATGGGATAATTGTCCAAGTGGACTATTTCGACATATTACCTTACACCTGGCTAAGCGGCAACAAGACAACATCGCTGACCAAGCCAATGAGCGTAGTGCTTACCCAGAGCCGCGCCAAAACCTACTTTGGCGACCTGCAGCCTGATCAAATGATAGGTAAAACCATCACCTATGATGATTCGCTTACGGTAACGGTGACAGGTATCCTGAAAGACCGGAATAAAAACTCGGATTTTGATTTTTCGGATTTCATATCGTTCAGCACCATCAACAGCAGTTTTTTAAAAAACCAGTTCCAACTAGATAATTGGTTCAACTTGAATCACAGCAGCCAGGAACTGGTCAAGTTGCCTGCCGGCGTAAACCCATCCCAAATAGATGCTCAATTTCCTTTATTCATAAAAAAACATCTTGATAACAAACCCAATACCCCATTGCACGCACAACTCCAGCCATTTACCGGTATTCATTTTCACCGGGAATATGGCGGCGAAGGAAATAAGATGGACCTGCGGGTATTGTACGTCTTGTCGGCAGTTGCATTATTCATATTATTTATTGCTGCGGTCAATTTTATCAATTTGTCCACAGCGCAATCGATACAAAGAACGAAAGAGATAGGCATACGTAAGGTGCTGGGAAGCGGAAAAAAAGCCATTCTGCTCCAGTTTTTAACCGAAACATTTACACTGTCTTTGCTGGCGGTGGCCATAGCCGTTATTGCTGTCCAGCCTTTGTTGAATTTGTTTGCGGCTTATATCCCCCCGGGCGTAAAATTCGACTGGACAGAATACACTACATGGATATTCCTTTTGGGTATCGCAATTTTTACCACATTGCTGGCCGGGATATATCCCGCCAGGCTATTGGCGGCATTTCGGCCGGTTTCGAGCCTTAAAGGTGAAGTAAGTGAAAAAACCAGTAATAAAGGTTACCTGCGTAAAAGCCTGATTGTTTTCCAGTTTACCATATCGCTTATTTTTATTATCGGCACCATCGTGATGGGCAAGCAGATCAATTACATGCAAACGCGGGAACTTGGTTTTAAAACAAGCAACATTATCACTTTAAGAAGTTTGTGGAATGACCATACCGGGAAAATGAAAGTGCTTGCTGAAAAACTAAAACAATTACCTGGCGTCGACCAGGTGATAACAGAGGCTTTCCCGCCAATGGGTTTTGCGCACAACGGTACCGGTATGCAATTACAGGGTAGCAATGAAAAGCCTATGGAAGTTTCTATACATTCGGGGAACGAGAACTTCGTGCCTTTTTATCATATGAAAATAGTTGCCGGCCGCAATTTACTTCACAGCGACAGTGCACGGGAGTATTTGTTGAATGAAACCGCAGTAAAAGCGCTGGGATTCAAAAATCCCCAGCAAGCTATCGGCAAGCTTTTGTCTGGGGTGCAGCGCAAAGCCTACCCCATTGCAGGAGTGGTGGCCGATTTTTATGAAAACTCATTCCATCAGCGAATTATGCCGGTGGTAATTGAAAATGATCCCAGCCTTCAAGTAAGCGTAGCCCTAAAGTTAACGCCGGCTGAATATCAAAAAGGCGACTTGCCTTTATTAATAAACGGGATAGCGAAAGAATGGAAGAAAATTTACCCCGACGAACCTTTTGATTATGCCTTCCTGGGTGACTCCATTAGCCGCTTGTACGAAAGCGAACAGCAAGTACAATGGCTCATGAGAACGGCTACGCTTATTACCATCTTTATTTCCTGTATGGGATTGTTCGGCTTGGCCATGTTTAATACCGAGAGAAGAACCAAAGAGATCAGCATCAGGAAGGTGCTGGGTGCAGGTGTAAGCGACATATTGACTTTGCTTAATAAGGAAGTGGTTGTACTGATCGCTGTTTCATTGCTGATATCATCACCCATCGCCTGGTTCTTCATGCACAAGTGGCTTCGGACTTTTGCCTATCACACTGATCTGAGCTTATGGGTTTTTATACTGGCAGGCGCAGGTGCTTTGCTGATAGCATTGGTAACTATTAGCTTCCGGACAATACGGTCAGCCGCTGCAAATCCTGTAAAAGGCTTGAGGAACGAATAAACTGCTGATACCGGCAGCAAGATACTGAGGTCTAACGCATAGAACCTTGAGTTTGGCGTGCTCAGCGCTTTTTATATATCATTTATGTGGCAGCGATTGGCCGCTTTTTTATTCCTATTCATCATGAAAATTCTATTCTTTATTTGGCAGAAGATTAGCCTGCTTTTCTTTTCAATCCGCTTCAAAGCATAGACCATCGTCCGGGACAAGGCCAATGGTGTTCCAGCAATGGGACGATCATTACTTATGCCGTCAATAAAACCAATGTTTTATTCAGCGTGTCATATGAAACACAGAATATCCAAACAAGTAATGGTGACTGAATTCCATAACCGTGCAGCCCGCCGTTCGGTTTTGTTACAAATCCTCGCAAACCACAAATCATAATTTCCTGTTTTTTAGATAGTTAATAGTTTGGAACAATCATTGAATCAATCGCCTTATTGAATTCACCTCTATTCCATATCAGCCTTTACGATCTGGTATCCCTCGCAACCTTGTTTATGGGGCTGGCTTTCGCGCTGCTCTTAGGAATCGCTAAAAAGCCCGGCAAAGGCGCTAACCTATTTCTGGCTTCGGCCCTGCTCGTCGTTGCATTGAAGACCGGTGGACTTACGCCGCTTCTACTGCCGGCACTGGGACCGTTGCTTTATTTTTACGTAAGGCAGTTAACTTTTTCCAACCAGCGGTTTCAATGGAAAGATTTGTCGCATTTTGCCTTGCTGCTTACGGGGTTTTGGATGCCGATCTGGTTGGTTTCAGTTTCGGTCATCACCTATTTGTACTTGTCACACCGGTTAATAGAAAATTTCTACCAAAAGCTAAAGCCCGTGCTGATGGACAGGCCTCGTTTTGCTTTCCGGCAATTAGATCAAGCGCTGCTGCTGCTTGGCTTACTCTGCCTCTTATCCATGCTTCATGATAATTTCTTTTTTACCATTGCCTCGACTCTGATCGTAATGGCCGTAGAAGCTATACTAAAATCGGATAACGATGCCCAGCTCACAACGCCAATAACAGACCGGGCTGACGCAAGGGAAAAAGCGCGTAGGTTAAAAGAGGCTATAGCTGCAAACCGCCTCTACGAGGATGCCGAACTGACTTTGACCGCGCTTGCAGTGAAATTGGCAATCCATCCGCATGATCTGTCCAAGATCATAAACGTAGGTCTGCAGAAGAACTTCAGCGATTTTATCAACGAATTCCGGGTTCGAGAAGTAGCTCGGAAAATGCAGGATCCCGCTTATGACCGGCTAACGCTGCCTGGTATCGCTTATGAGTCGGGATTTAATTCCAAAACGACTTTTAACCGGGTTTTCAAGGAGATGACGGGTAAAACACCGTTAGAATACAAAAACAATCTAAACAAAAAGGTGCCATTTGATAAGTTGGTACACCCACAGCATATACCGCCCGTAATATTGCGTTCAGAAAGCCCGCCAGTTTGGGCGGCTGAAAAATCAAATCGCACTGTTATGTTTCACAATTACTTAAAGATCGCATTCCGGAACCTCGTCAAAGACAGGGTCCAGTCATTTGTCAATATCAGCGGCCTGGCCATAGGCTTTGCCGTGGCGCTCCTGGCTGGTCTGTGGGTTTGGGATGAACTCAGCTTCGACAGCTACAATACCAACTATTCGACCATCACCCAGATCGCCAGGAAAGAGATTACCAAAGGCGATATCAATATCTCTGAAGGGAGTAACCATTTCCCGGTTCCTCTAGCAGCAGAGCTGAGAACGGATTACAGTAACTTGTTCAGGCAGGTCACCCTGTCGACTGAAAAAGGCGGTCATATCCTCGCCGCCAACAATGAGAACAAACATACGCTACAGGGAATGTTCGTTGAAAAAGCTTTCACCGATGTGTTCACGCTGAAGCTGACCGCCGGATCAGCCGCGGGTTTTTCGGAACCGAACAACATTCTTATCGGCCAGTCGGCTGCGCAAAAGCTATTTGGCAACGCGGACGCCATCGGAAAGGTGCTAAAACTGGATAACACACAGCCGCTGACCGTGATTGGCGTATACCAGGATCTGCCGCTTAATAACTCATTTTCCGGCACCGACTTTTTCTGCCCCTTTGACCTGTTGGGTATCATCGATCCCGGGATGAAAAATAAGCTGTCCGACTGGAACAACAGCTCGTTCTT
>Ga0310811_10003559_pt1 | contig 19617 bp, 15 predicted proteins | sample YCmetagenome_FD_207642 | JGI IMG/M metagenome (GOLD analysis project Ga0310811, IMG submission 207642) | Soil microbial communities from experimental microcosm in Duke University, North Carolina, United States - YC | ecosystem: Engineered > Artificial ecosystem > Soil microcosm > Unclassified ...
CTTCGGCATGTCGGGCCTGGCCGCCGATCTCACCATCCTCAAGGACTGGAATCTGGCGCTGCTCACCGCGGCTCTGGTCGCCATCGCCTCTGTCGGAAAATTCTCCGGCGCCTTTGCTGGCGCCATGATCGGCCGGCTTTCCTGGCGCGAAGGCATTGCGCTGGGCTGTGCCATGAATGCGCGGGGCTCTACCGAAGTGATCGTGGCCTCGATCGGCCTTTCGATGGGAGCATTGAGCCAGAATCTTTACACCATGATCGTGACCATGGCGGTCATCACCACCATGGCGATGCCGCCCATGTTGCGCGCCGCTCTCAAGAACCTGCCCATGAGCAAGGAGGAGGAAACGCGGATCGCCCGCGAGGCCATAGACCAGAAAGGCTTCCTGCCCGGTGTGGAGCGGCTATTGCTGGCGGTGGATGAAAGCCCGGTGGGGCGAATGGCGGCACGGCTTGCCGGCCTGATCGCCGGAGCTCACGGCATGCCGGTCACCATTTTGAAGCTGCCCAGCGAGCCGGCCGAACCGAAGCAGGTTGTCAGAGACAGAAAGAATGGCGGGAAAGACAATCCCGTCGAAAAGGAAGAAGAAGATGGCAAATCCGAACATGTCGAGCAGGACCAGGCCAAGGATATAGCCCAGAAGGATATGGCCGGGGCCCAGTCGCGGGTGCAAAGCGGCGAGGAACTGAAGAGCGATCCGCTGGCGCGGGAAGTGAAGGCCGGTGCCAAGAGAAGTGCCGCCAAAGTGAAAGCCGATGAGGCCGAGCCCGATCCGGAAAAGGTCCATCTCACGGCGCGGGTCCCGCTGGATGCGCCGGCCGATGTGGTCAAGGACGAGGCGCGCAAGGGCTATGACCTGATGTTCATCGGCCTTGAGAATAGTGTGGAGCAAGATGGCGGCTTCATCCCGGCCGTGACCGAACTGGCGGCCGGCTTCGAAGGTCCGCTGGCGCTGTTCGCCAACGAAGCCGATGGCCCGCTGACCGGTCGCAGCCGCCTGCTTGTGCCGGTGAACGGCTCGCCCCAGTCGCGCCGGGGCGCGGAGATTGCCTTTGCCGTGGCGCGTGCCACGGGTGCGCATGTCCATGTCCTGTTCGTATCGCAGACCGACGGCAGCAGGCGTACCCGCCTCAGGGAAGAGCGCGTGTTGAAAGACATGGCCGAACTGGGCGAGCGCTATGATGTGGACGTCACGACCCGCATTTCGGCGCGCTCGGCGGCTCCCGAAGCCATATTGAAGGAAGGACGCCGCAACTTCGCGATGATTGTGATGGGCGTCAGCGCCAGGCCGGGCGAAGAACTCTTCTTCGGTAACACGGCGACACACGTTTTGAAGGGTTGGAAACAGCCCATCCTGCTTCTGGCGTCGTGAGCCGCGAAACCCGCGCGATATTTTTGCGTTCAAGCGGCATGAGGCTGCGTCGCTGAAAACCGCTCAGCTTTCCAGCCAGTGCAACGAGAAGAGCCGTTCGGGATCGGTCCATACCGCCCGTGGCCTGAAGCCCGCCCGCGCCGCCATCTCGCGGAAGGATTCGATCGTGTATTTGTGGCTGTCTTCCGTATGAATGGCTTCGCCAGCGGCGAAATCGAAGCGCTGACCCATCAAGGACACGCTCTGGCGCTTGAGGCTGATGAGATACATCTCGATCCGGTGGGCCGGCGGGCTGTAGGGCGCATAATGGGCGAAGGCGTCCAGATCGAAATCGGCGCTCAGTTCGCGATTGGCGCGGGCCAGCAGATTCTTGTTGAACAAGGCGGTCACGCCAGCCGTGTCGTTATAGGCGGCATGCAGACGCGCTGGATCCTTCACCAGGTCCACGCCGATCAGAAGCCCGCCGCCGGCCAGCATGCCGCGCATGCGCCGCAGCAGGGCCATGGCGCAATCGGGACGGAAATTGCCGATGGTCGAGCCGGGGAAGAATCCGGCGCGGCGCTGGGTGCCGGGCAGGGCGGGGATTTCCAGCGGCCGGGTGAAATCGCCGATCAGCGGCCGCAAGGTCAGGGTGGGGTAGTCGGCCGCCAGATTGCTCACCACCTCACGCAGATAGTCGCCGGAAATGTCCAGCGGTGAATAGGCCTGCACGCGCCCGGTATCGAGCAGGATGCGCACTTTCTGCGAGGCACCGGCGCCGAACTCCACGATCTCGATATCCTCGCCCATCAGCTGGGCGATTTCTTCGGCATGGCTCGCCAGCAGCATCGTCTCGGTGCGGGTCTGGTAATATTCGGGAAGGGTACAGATGCGCTCGAAGAGCTGCGAGCCCTCCTGGTCGTAGAAATATTTGCAGGAAATCTCTTTCGGCGACTTGCCAAGCCCGGCGAACAGAGAATCGGCAAAGCTTTCCTCCTGCGGCGCGGCCTGTTGGGCGCGGGCGAGCGACATATCCATCACAAATCCTCTGCCAAACGAATTCCCGAGAATTGCCACCTGGCGTGTGGCGGGAAGAAATTGCGGTAGCTGGCGCGGATATGGCCAGGCGGCGTAGCGGACGAGCCGCCGCGCAGTACCATCTGGCCCACCATGAACTTGCCATTGTATTCGGCGACGGTGCCTGCCAGCGGTTTGAAGCCGGGATAAGGGTCGTAGGACGAGCGGGTCCATTCCCAGACCTCCCCATGACTGAACAGGGGTGCCGCCACCTCCCATTCAAACTCCGTGGGCAGCCGCGCGCCTGCCCAGGCCGCATAAGCGGCGGCTTCGTAGAAGCTCACATGCTCGACCGGCGCATGGGGGTCGAGCGGCACGACGCCGGAAAGCGTGAAGACCGTATCGCCCGCGCTGCCATCGTCATCCTGCAACCAATAGAGCGGGGCGTTCCAGCCTTCCTCCTGCACCTTGGCCCAGCCGTCCGAGAGCCAGAACTCGGCGCGGCGATAACCGCCATCGGCAATGAAGGCGCGATACTCGCCGTTGGTCACGGGACGCGAGGCGATGCGGAAGGGCCGCAGCAGCGCCTGGTGACGCGGCAACTCGTTGTCGAACGAGAAGCCCGCGCCGTCATGACCGATGAAAGACAGCCCGCCCGGGATCGATAAGCGGTCGAGCGGCTGTTCCTTGCGCGGCACCGGCTTTGTGCCGGTGTAAGCCGGCAATAGCGGATTGGAAAAGAAAGCGTGCTTGATGTCGGTGAGGATCAGTTCCTGGTGCTGCTGTTCGTGATTGAGGCCAAGCAGGATCAGATCGGCATGCGCCGGATCGCCGCACGCCTGTGCCATGGCGGCGTCCACATGCGCCCGATAGGCCATCACCTCTTGCAGGCTCGGCCGGGTCAGAAGACCGCGGCGGGGACGCGGATGACGCGGGCCGATCGCCTCGTAATAGGAATTGAACAGGTAGGCGTAGCTCGGATCGAACGGCTTGTAGCCGGGCTGCCGGCCCAAGATCACGGTCTCGAAGAACCAGCTCGTATGTGCCAGATGCCACTTGGCAGGGCTGGCGTCAGGCATGGACTGGACCTGGGCATCCTCCGCCGATAGCGGGGCGGCCAGTTTTTCGGTGTGCGCACGAATTTCCCGGTAGCTTTGCGCTACCTCGGCCAGAGGCTGGACGGCTGCTTTCATGAAACCCCGTTCGACAGGGCTGATGCCCCGAAATCCCAATAAAAGGGAAACCCCGGTCAATCTTCCGGGTTCCCGAAATGATCCATCTTCCTTCGGAGCGGCTCCGTACGGAACCCCTTTTGCCCACTTCGCGTTGAGCGTTGGACCGGAAGGGCCGGGCGGCGTCAGAATGAACCTTTATCTTAACAAACGCATGATGTTACAGCCGCCCGAATTTCTTGCTGGTGGCGGAGAGATGGGTGCGGCCATCCGGGCTTTCAACTGGGCCGCGACCCCGCTGGGACCACCCGAAGGCTGGCCTCAGACCCTCAAGACCTGTTTGCGCATCATGCTGGCCTCCCGCCAGCCCATGTGGGTGTGGTGGGGTCCCGAGCTGATCAATTTCTACAACGATGCCTATCTGCCCATCGTCGGCGGCAAGCATCCCGGCGCCCTGGGCCAGCCGGCACGTCAGGTCTGGCACGAGATCTGGGATCAGATCCGCGAGCGCATCGCCGGCGCCATGGCCGGTGAAGCCACCTATTCCGAAGCCGAAATGCTGATCATGCATCGCAACGGCTATCCGGAAGAGACCTACTACACTTTCTCGTTTTCGCCGGTGCCCGAGGAAGACGGCACGGTGGGCGGCATTGTCTGCGCCAATACCGACGACACCGATCGGGTGATCGGCGCGCGCCGGCTGGCGCTGCTGCGCGAACTGGCCTCGCGCACCTGGGACGCCGATACCGTAGATGAGGTCTATGCCTTGTCTGCCAAAGCGCTGGCCAGCGATCCGCGCGACATGCCTTTCGCCCTGATCTATCGGCTGGAAGCCGATGGGGCGCGGGCGGCGCTGCGCGGCACCACCGGGATCGCCGCGGGCCATGCCGCCGCGCCCGAGCTGGTCCATTTCGATGGCGCCTCCCCATGGCCGATCAGCGAAGTGATCCGCGGCGGCAAGCGGCGCCTGGCCGGCCGCCTTACGGAAAAATTCGCAAACCTCCCCACCGGGCCCTGGAGCGATCCGCCGCAGGACGCATTGCTGCTGCCGCTTTCCACCAACGCCGAGGCCGCCCCTCGTGGTGTCCTGATCCTGGCCGCCAATCCCTATCGCCGGCGCGGCGATGAGAGCTTCGAGAATTTCGCCGCCCTGGTGGCGCGGCAGATCGCGCTGGCCATCGTCAATATCGAGGCGTTCGAGGCCGAGCGTGAACGCGCCAAATCGGCCGACAGCCTGGTGCTGGAAATGGAGCATCGCCGCCGGATCGAGCGGCACCAGAATCTGCTGCTGGACGAACTGAATCACCGGGTCAAAAACACCTTGGCCACGGTCCAGGCCATGGCGATGCAGACCCTGAAAGGGGTGGACCTGGCCGCCCGAGATTCCTTCCTGGCCCGGCTTTTTGCGCTTTCCGGTCAGCATGACCTTCTGACTCTCGACAATTGGGAGGGTGCCTCCTTCGAGGGCGTGGTCCGCCGGGCTCTGCGGCCCTGGCGCGAGGATGAACGCACCCGCTTTCAGGTGTCGGGACCAGCCGTGCATCTTGACCCCAAGAAAGCCCTGGCCCTGGGCATGGCTTTTCATGAGCTTGCCAGCAACGCGGCCAAATATGGCGCTTTCTCCAACGCCACCGGCACCGTGCATGTGAGCTGGACCATCTCGCCGGACCAGCGGTTGAAGCTGGTCTGGGAAGAGCGGGGCGGGCCGCCGGTCGTCCAGCCCGAGCGGCGCGGCTTTGGTCTGCGGCTGATCGAATATGGCCTGGCGCGGGAGATTTCCGGCCAGGTTCAGCTCGATTTCCGTCCCGAAGGCCTGGTTTGCACCTGGGACATGAAGCTGTGACCGGCTCCGCCAGAGGATTTCTCCCATGACCGGCAAGGAGCGCGTGTTGATCGTGGAAGATGAGATCGTCGTGGCCCTGTTCATGGAGGATGTTGTCACCGAATTCGGCTACGAGGTCGCCGGGGTGGTGGGTCATCTGGACGAGGCCATGGCGCGGGAGCCGGACTACGGCATGGCCGTGCTGGACGTGCATCTGAACGGCCGCAATGTGTTCGATTTCGCCGATGCCCTGGCCGCCCGCGGGGTCCCTTTCGCCTTCGCGACCGGCTATGGGGAGCGGGGCATCCCTGAGCGGCACCGCGGCCGGCCGGTGCTGCAAAAGCCCTTTCAGCCTGAGGACCTGCGCCGGGTCCTGGAGCTGATCAGGCCCGCCCAAGCGGCCTAGGGCAGTGTAACAAAGTTGCAACCTTGCGAGATTGTAAGTGCCGGCTGTGGCCGGAAAGCCGCACTAAAAGCCTTGTTTTCCTTGGACCGGAACCGCTTGGCCTGATAATTTCTTGCCACTAGCAGAGGGGCCCCCGAATAGGGGTTCGGTCATGGGAAAGCTTGCGCACGCTGCGGTGGTTGCCGCGGGGTTCGCTGTCTTGTCGGCAGCGGGCATGCCCGCGCGCGCCATCGATCTTACCCCCAGCCTTCAGTCCTTCGGCACATCCAAGGCGATCTCGGCCTATGAGCTCTCCGCGACCGGCATGGCTGGCGGCGATGTGCAGACCAGTGTCGCAACCACTTTGACCGGCAGCCCGACGGGGCTGACGCCGCCATCTTTTGCCTCCAGCGCGTTGCTGGGACCGAACCTGGCGCTGGACAGCGGCCAAGGTCTGGATCTGGCTGGCCGTTTCACCGGACATGACCAGCCTTTCCTGTCGGCAGTCACCGCGCCCTATCTGAGTCTGGCCAATGGCGGGCGTTATAGCGGCGTGACGTTCATGCCGGCGGCCGATCTGCGCCTGCGCGCCGGTGTGGCGATTTCCAGCGAGCGCCTGGATCGTTTCAAATTCGACGCCGGTGCGCCCACCGGTCCCTTGGCGCTGACCTATGACGCCAGCCAGAGCAAGTCGCTTCTGGGCGGCATTTCCTTCGACCCATCGCAGGCGCTGGGCCTGGATATTTCGGGGATTGTCAGCGAGCGTTCGGGTGTGCCGTTGGGCTTGGGCAATGCCGCCGGTATCGCGCCCAGGGCCAGCACCCAGGCGCTGACCGCGGCGGCGCACATGGAGCTGGGACGTGGATGGGTCACCACCGCATCCTTCAGTGAAGGCATGACACAGCTCGATCAGCGCCTCACGCCGGCCGCCAATCTGCACGAACAGTCCTTTGCCTTCGCCATCACCAAGCATGGCCTGTTCGGCGATGACGCGCTGGGCTTCTCCTTCTCGCGTCCCGCGCCTTCCCTTGCGGGCAGCCTGGCCGGACTTTCCGCCTCCAACGATCTGCCCTTGATCGTGGCACAAGGCGTGTCGCCGCTCAGGCCGGGCGTGCGCGCTCCCGAAAACGATTTCCAGCTGGGTTATGTGACCAACTTCCTGGATGGCGCGGTGGCCTTGCAGACCAACGCGGCCTATCAGACCAACTTCCAGGGCCAGCCGGGCGCAACCAGCGTCTCGTTGCTCAGCCGCGCCAAGATCAAGTTCTGATCTCAGTTTCCCGGCTTTAAATCCCCGCACTTCCAAAAGCAGCCGCTGGTGGGTTAAAACCCGCCCGCTTCCACACGACGTCCAAAGGGAACCCCAGCATGGCCGGGCCGCAATTTGTTTATGTGATGAAGGGTCTGTCCAAGACCTATCCCGGCGGCAAGCAGGTGCTGAAGGACATCTGGCTGAGTTTCTATCCCGGCGCCAAGATCGGCATCGTCGGCATCAATGGCGCCGGCAAGTCCACCCTGATGAAGATCATGGCGGGGATGGACAAGGAGTTCACCGGCGAGGCCTGGGCCGCCAATGGCGTGCGCATGGGTTATCTCTCCCAGGAACCGCAACTGGATCCCGACAAGGATGTGCGCGGTAATGTGATGGAAGGCGTCGCCGCCAAGCAGGCGCTGATCGACCGCTATAACGAGATCGCCAGCAATTACACCGACGAGACCGCCGACGAGATGGCGAAATTGCAGGACGAGATCGAGGCGCAAGGTCTGTGGGAACTGGATTCCAAGGTGGACCAGGCCATGGACGCGCTGCGCTGTCCCGACGGCGATGCAAGAGTCGAGACCCTATCCGGCGGCGAGCGCCGCCGCGTAGCGCTGTGCCGGCTGCTGCTGGATGCGCCCGATATTCTGCTGCTGGACGAACCCACCAACCATCTGGACGCGGAGTCGGTGGAATGGCTGGAAGCGACGCTGCGCGAATACAAGGGCTGCGTCATCCTGGTGACCCATGATCGCTACTTCCTGGACAATGTCACCAGCTGGATCCTGGAGCTGGACCGCGGCAAGGGCATCCCGCACGAAGGCAATTATTCTTCCTTCCTGGAAATCCAGGAAAAGCGCCTGAAGCAGGAAAGCAACGAGGAGGCCGCGCAGCAGCGCACCATCGCGCGCGAACGCGAATGGATCAAACAGTCACCCAAGGCGCGCCAGGCCAAGTCCAAGGCGCGTATCAATTCCTATGAAGAGCTGGTGAAGAAATCCCAGGAGCAGCGCCAGGCCACGGCCACCATCATGATCCCGGTGGCCGAACGGCTGGGCGATCTGGTGATCGAGGCGGAAAATCTCAGCAAGGGCTATGGCGACCGGCTGCTCTATGAAGGCGTCAACTTCAAGCTGCCGGCCGGCGGCATCGTCGGCGTGATCGGCGCCAACGGCGCAGGCAAGACCACCCTGTTCCGCATGCTGACGGGGCAGGAAAAGCCCGATGGCGGGACTTTGAAGATCGGCTCGACCGTGCAGCTGGGGTATGTCGACCAGTCGCGCGATGCGCTCGACCCCAACAAGACGGTGTGGCAGGAGATTTCCGGCGGCACCGACATCATCGAGTTCGGCAAGACCAAGATCAACTCCAGAGCCTATACCGGCGCGTTTGCCTTCAAGGGCGGCGACCAGCAAAAGAAGGTCGGCCAGCTTTCCGGCGGCGAGCGCAACCGTGTGCACCTGGCCAAGATGTTGAAGTCGGGCGCCAATCTTCTGCTGCTCGACGAACCGACCAACGATCTGGACGTCGACACCTTGCGGGCGCTGGAATCGGCGCTGGAAGAGTTTGCCGGCTGCGCCATGATCATCAGCCATGACCGCTGGTTCCTGGACCGCATCGCCACCCACATGCTGGCCTTTGAAGGCGACAGTCATGTCGAATGGTTCGAAGGCAACTATCAGGACTATGAGGCCGACAAGAAACGCCGCCTGGGCGTGGATGCCGACCAGCCGCATCGGATCAAATACAAGCGCTTCGCCCGCGCCTAAGCGAGAGCTTTTGTGGCCTGAGTTCGTCGCGTTCATACGCTGTCGCTATGAACTCGCTCGTGTACTTGTTGTACACGTCGCTCGTTGCCACGCGTCCTTCGCTTCGCTCGGACCTAGCAACCCTGCTCAGGCCGCAAAATCTCTCGCTTAGGAGTTGCCGCGCTTACTGCTGCGATACCGGTTTGCCGAGGTTCGCAGCGAGATCGCTGAGATGGGCGATCAGGGTGCGGACATTGCCGTTGTTCTGGCCGAGGAACGCGACGAACTGGTCGCGCTGTTCCAGCGACAGCCAGATGCCCTGATAGGCCACATCCACCAGCACAGGCTTGCCGGTATCGGTGCGCACCCGGAAGTCCACTTCCGCCGGCGGTTGGTTGGAGCTGGGATCGACCAGGTTGGTTTGGACGATGAAGTCGGTGGGCGAGCGCTGGGTCGAACCAACCACTTTCAAGGTCTGGTCGGTATATTTGGCGAAATAGGACTGATAGGCCGCGGCCGCGTAATTCTTGAAGGCGTTGACAAAGGCTTCCACATCTTCCTGCGGCGCGCTGCGGCGATACTGGCCCAGGGTGAACAATGCGATACGGCGCACATCCACCAGGGTCAGCAGCAGCCCTTCGAACTGGTCGCGGCGCTGAACCGTGGACAGCCGCTTGTCGCGCAGGATCTCCAGGCCCTTGTGGATGTTCTCGTCCACGAAGCTTTCCGCGACATTGGGCGCGGCGGCTGCGGCCGGAACGGTCAGCACCAGCGGCGCGGCAAACATCGCCAAGACCGTGCGGCGCTTGAAGGGCGTCGAAAAGGGCATCTGGTTTCTTTCCTGGTTAAGCCGATGTTCGCGTTTTGCTATGGCAAGTTCAAGGCAGCAGGCTTGCTGAAACTATCTCAAAAGTCAGGCAGATCCTGGCGAATCGGCCTTCCATTGCGGATTTGTTCGGCCCGCATCTGCCGATATAGGTTGCGCAGCGAGGAATAGTAGTCCACCGAGCTGCGCTGAATCCCCTGAATAGTCTGGTAATTCTGGGCCCGCAAATCCAGCAGCGTGAAATATATGCGGCCCGCATCCCACCAGATGTGCTGCTTGAAATGAATCTGGTTGGTGGGATCGATCGCCACATCGATGGCCAGGCCCGCCGCATCGCGCGGATTGCTGGGGCCCAGGAAGGGCAGCATCAGATAAGGCCCTTCATCCACGCCCCAGATGGCCAGGGTCTGGCCGAAATCCTCGCCATGGCCGGGAATACCCATTTTGCTGGCCGGATCGAGAAAACCGCCGAAACCCACTGTCGAATTGATGAGAAGGCGCCACATGCTTTTTCCGGCGCGGCTGAGCTCGCCCTGCAGCATGTCATTCACGAAGATGGTGGGGAGCGACAAATTGCCCAGGAAATTGTGCACACCGCGGCGGCCGGGCTCCGGCACCACCAGGAAATAAAGACCCACTGTGGGAATGACGAAATAGCGGTCGATCTGGCCGTTGAGCTTCAGGGTCTGGCGGTTGGTCTGCTCATAGGGGTCATTGGCCGCCAGGGCCTCGGCCGAGGGGGGCGTGGAGGCGCAGCCGCCCAGCCCGGCAGCCAGGATCAGCCCCGCCCATATCCAGATCCGGTATTTGCCCATAACCCCAAAACGTCAATTTTGCGGGGTTTTGCCGGGTTTGAGGAGCGAGGTCCAGCCCCTTGCGAATGGCTCCAGACTGAGCATATAAAGATATGTTTATATGTGAGATGAAGCTTGGACAGGCTGGTATCCATGCTCAGGGCAGCGGGCGACCCCACACGGTTGCGCCTGCTTTTGCTACTGCGTGAGGCCGAATTGACGGTCAGCGAGCTGGTCGAGATCGTCGGCCAGTCCCAGCCGCGCGTCTCCCGCCATCTGAAGCTTCTGGGCGAGGCCGGCCTGGTGGAGCGTTTCAAGGAAGGCAGCTGGGTGTTCTGCCGCGCCGCCGATCGCGGCATGGGCGCGCAATTGGGGGCCGCCATTGCCGCGCTGGCCGATCCCGCCGCGCAGGAGACCGATAAAGCGCGGCTCGCCCATGTGCGCGAGGCGAGGGCCAATGCGGCCGCGGCCTATTTCAAGGCCAATGCCGCGGAATGGGAGCGCATCCGCGCGCTGCATGCGCCCGAGAAAGACGTGGAAGCAGCCATCGCGCGGCATCTGACGGCACGGCCCATTCAAAATTTCCTGGATGCCGGCACCGGCACCGGCCGGATGCTGGAATTGATCGCGCCGCATGCGGCGCGGGCCGTGGGCATCGACGTCAGCCCGGACATGCTGGCTATCGCCCGCGACCATCTGTTGCGCGCCGGCCTTCAGAACGCGCAGGTGCGGCTGGGCGACACCTACCGTCTGCCATTTCCCAACGGCAATGCAGGGCAGGGATTCGACGTCGTGCTATTTCACCAAGTGCTGCATTACCTCGACGATCCGGGCGCCGCGGTGGCGGAAGCCGCACGCGTCATGGCGCCGGGCGGGCGGCTTTTGATCGCCGATTTCGCCTCGCACAAGGAAGAATTCCTGCGCGATGAATATGCCCATCGCCGCCTGGGTTTTTCCGATCGCGAAGTGGAAGGCTGGTTCGCGGCCGCCGGCCTCGGCAATGCCGGTGCCGAGATTATCGCGCCGCGTTCCCAGAGCGAAAAATTGACCGTCAAGCTGTGGCTGGCCACCGCCAGAGCCAAAGCAAAAAAAGAAGCTGCATGAGTATCTGTTCATGAGTCTGGCCAAACTGATTACCGATCCGAGCCCGCTGCAGGTCTCGTTCGAATTCTCGCCGCCCAAGACAGACGAGGCGGAAGCGGCGCTGTGGACCGCGATCCGGCGGCTCGAGCCGCTGGCGCCGTCTTTCGTCTCGGTCACCTATGGCGCCGGCGGCTCGACGCGTGAGCGCACGCACGCCACCGTCAAACGCATCGTCGAGGAGACCAGTCTGAAGCCGGCCGCGCACCTGACCTGCGTGGCGGCCTCGCGCGGCGAAATCGACGACATCGTGCGGGCCTATTGGGATGCCGGCATCCGCCATATCGTGGCGCTGCGCGGCGATATGCCGGGCATGGAAGGGCCGTACCAGCCGCATGCGGATGGCTACAGATCCACGCCGGAGCTGATCGCCGGCATCAAGAAAGTCGCGCCGTTCGAGGTCAGCGTTTCCTTCTATCCCGAGCGGCATCCGGATTCGCCCAGTCACGGCCATGACATCGAACTGCTGAAGGCCAAGATGGACGCCGGCGCTGCCCGCGCGCTGGGCCAGTTCTGCTTTGAGAACGACCTGACGGCGCGTTTCCGCGATGATGCGGCCCGGGCCGGCATCACCATTCCGATCGTGCCCGGCGTGATGCCGACCACCAATTTCAATGGCATCTCGCGCATGGCGGCCAAGGCGGGCGCTTCCATTCCGGCTTGGCTGGCAAAGGCCTATGAAGGGCTGGAGGAAGATGTGGAGACCCGCCGCATTGTCGCCGCCGCGGTGCTGGCCGATCAGGTCCAGCAATTGCGCGCCCGCGGCTTCGGCCAGTTTCATTTTTACACCCTTAACCAGGCCAACCTGACATATGCGGCCTGCCGCATTCTCGGTATTCGTCCCAAGGAATTACAGTAATGAGCACCCGCGATGCCCGTATTCAATGGATGAAGCAGGAGGCGCAAAAGCGCCTGTTGCTGCTGGACGGTTCCTGGGGCGTGATGATCCAGGGGTTCAAGCTGGGCGAGGAAGATTTCCGGGGCCAGCGCTTCGGCAATCACCCGTCGGAGCTGAAGGGCAACAACGACCTTCTCACCCTGACCAAGCCGGAGATCATCCAGAATATCGGCCGCCAGTATCTGGAAGCCGGCGTCGACTTCATCGAGACCAACACCTTCAACTCCAACTTCACCAGTCAGGAAGATTACGGTCTGGGCCATCTGGTGGGCGAGCTGAACGAGGCCGGCGCGCGACTGGCGCGCGAACTGTGCGATGAATATTCCACCGCCGAGCGCCCGCGCCTGGTCGCCGGCGTGCTGGGTCCGGCCAACCGCACGGCCTCCATCTCGCCGGATGTGAACGATCCGGCCTTCCGCAACATCACCTTTGACGCGTTGCGCGAGACCTATCGCGAGGGCGCGCGCGGCCTGATCAAGGGCGGCGCCGATGTGCTGATGATCGAGACCGTGTTCGACACCTTGAATTGCAAGGCCGCGATCTTCGCCATCGAGGAAGTTTTCGCCGAGCAGGGCGTGCGCCTGCCGGTCTGGATTTCCGGCACCATCACCGATCTGTCGGGCCGCACCCTGACGGGCCAGACGCCGACGGCCTTCTGGCATTCGGTCCGTCATGCCGATCCGTTCGCCATCGGCCTCAACTGCGCGTTGGGCGCCAAAGAATTGCGTCCCTATATCGCCGAGCTATCGAGCGCCTGCGATACCTTGGTGTCAGCCCATCCGAACGCCGGCCTGCCCAACGAATTCGGCGGCTATGACGAGACCCCGGAGATGATGGCTGAGATGATCGGGGAATTTGCCCGTTCCGGCCTGGTCAATATCGTGGGCGGCTGCTGCGGCACCAAGCCTGAGCATATCGCGGCCTTCGGCAAGGCGATTTCCGATGTGCCGCCGCGCGCCATTCCGGAAAAGCCGAAATATCTGCGCCTGTCGGGACTGGAGCCGTTCACGCTCACCCCCGACATGAACTTCGTCAATGTCGGCGAGCGCACCAACATCACCGGCAGCGCCAAGTTCCGCAAGTTGATCACCGCCGGTGACTATGAAAGCGCGCTGGCGGTGGCGCGCGAGCAGGTCGAGAATGGCGCTCAGGTCGTCGACATCAATATGGACGAGGGCATGATCGACGGCGAGGCGGCCATGACCCGCTTTGTGAACCTGATCGCCTCGGAGCCGGACATCTCCAAGGTGCCGCTGATGATCGACAGTTCCAAATGGAATGTGATCCAGGCGGGCCTGAAATGCTGCCAGGGCAAGGTGATCGTGAATTCGATTTCGCTGAAGGAAGGCGAGGAGCTGTTCCTGAAGCATGCCCAGGAAGTGCGCCGCTTCGGCGCCGCCGTGGTGGTGATGGCCTTTGACGAAGTGGGCCAGGCCGACACCAAGGAACGCAAGATCGAGATCTGTCGCCGCGCCTACCGCCTGCTGGTCGAGAAACTGAACTTTCCGCCGGAAGATATCATCTTCGATCCCAACATATTCGCGGTGGCCACGGGCCTGGAAGAGCATAACGAGTATGGCAAGGCGTTCGTGGAGGCGGCCGAGGTCATCCGCCGCGAAAATCCGCACGCCCATATCTCGGGCGGGGTCTCCAACTTCTCTTTCTCCTTCCGCGGCAACGAGAAGGTGCGCGAAGCGATGCATAGCGTGTTCCTGTTCCACGCCATCAAGGCGGGCATGGACATGGGTATCGTCAATGCCGGCCAGTTGATGGTCTATCAGGACATTCCGACGCCGTTGCGTGAGGGTATCGAGGATGTGATGTTCAACCGCCGCGCCGATGCGACGGAGCGGTTGCTGGAGCTGGCGCAGCAATATAAGGGCGGCGGGGCCCAAGCGAAGGTGGAAGACCTGGCCTGGCGCACCCTGCCGGTGAATACGCGCATCAGCCACGCCATGGTGCAGGGCATAGATGCCTTCATTGTCGAAGACACCGAAGAAGCCCGCCAACAGGCCAGCAGGCCGCTGGATGTCATCGAAGGCCCGCTGATGGACGGCATGAATGTGGTCGGCGACCTGTTCGGCTCCGGCAAGATGTTCCTGCCCCAGGTAGTCAAGTCGGCGCGCGTCATGAAGAAGGCGGTCGCCTATCTGCTGCCTTTCATGGAGGACGACAAGTCGTCGACCAAGGAATCGGCCGGCAGGATCGTCATGGCGACAGTGAAGGGCGATGTGCACGACATCGGCAAGAACATCGTGGGCGTGGTGCTTCAGTGCAACGGCTATGAGGTGGTGGATCTGGGCGTGATGGTGCCGCCACAGAAGATCCTGGACGCAGCCAGGGAGCACAATGCCAACATCATCGGTCTTTCCGGTCTCATCACCCCGTCGCTGGACGAAATGGTGTTTGTCGCCAGCGAAATGGAACGCCAGGGTTTCGATATCCCGCTTTTGATCGGTGGCGCCACAACGTCAAAGGTGCATACGGCGGTGAAGATCAACCCGGCCTATTCCGCCGGCCAGACGGTCTATGTCACCGACGCCAGCCGCGCGGTTGGCGTGGCCTCCAACCTGCTCAGCAAGGATACGGGCGCGACCTATGCCGCCGATATCCGCGCCGATTATGAGAAGATGGCATCCGCCCACGCCGCCCAGCGCAGCAATGCCAAGCGGCTGAGTCTCAAGGAAGCGCGCGCCAACCGCGCCAAGCCTGACTTCGGCAAGACGGCGCCGGCGCCGAAATTCTTCGGCACGCGGGTGTTCGACAATTACGATCTGGAAGAGCTGACCCGCTATATCGACTGGACGCCGTTCTTCCAGACCTGGGAGCTGGCCGGGCCTTTTCCCGCCATTCTGGAAGATGACAAAGTCGGCAAGGCAGCGCGCGATCTCTATGCCGACGCCCAGAAGATGCTCAAGAAGATCGTGGACGAGAAGTGGCTGACGGCGCGCGCCGTGATCGGCTTCTGGCCCGCCAACAGTCTGGATGACGACATCACCGTCTATGGCGACAAGGCGCGGAAGTTCCCCATTGCGACCTTGCACACCCTGCGTCAGCAGATGGCGCGCGAGCAGGGCCGTCCCAATCTGGCGCTGGCGGACTTTGTCGCGCCGGAAGGGACCAACGATTATATCGGTGGTTTTGTCGTGACAGCCGGTATCGGGGAAGAGAAGCACCTGCAGGCCTTCCGGGATGCCAAGGACGATTACAGCGCCATTCTGCTGTCGGCGCTGGCCGATCGGCTGGCGGAAGCATTTGCGGAAGCCATGCATGAAAAGGTGCGCAAGGACTATTGGGGCTATGCCGCGGAAGAAAATTTCAGCAACGCCGAGCTGATCAAGGAGGCTTATGCCGGCATCCGGCCAGCCCCGGGCTATCCGGCGCAACCGGAACATTCGGAAAAGGCAACCCTGTTCAAGCTGCTGGACGCCAGTGATAAGATCGGCGTGAAGCTGACGGAAAGCTATGCGATGTGGCCGGGATCGTCAGTGTCGGGCTTTTATTACGCCCATCCCGAAAGCCGTTATTTCGGGGTCGGCAAGATCGAGCGCGACCAGGTGGAAGACTATGCCAGGCGCAAGGGCTGGACGGTGCAAGAAGCCGAACGCTGGCTGGCGCCGCTGCTGAACTATAACCCGCGCGCCAAGGATGCCGCCTAGGTGAAAATTCTTCGCGTCCTGGCATTGCTGGCGCTCGCCGCGGGCATCGCGGTCGCGATCGTCTATCACAAGGCCATCCACCCAACCGCGATCCGCGATGCCATCGCCGCCAATCCGCTGGCGCCGGCCATCTTCATCCTGCTGCAGGTCGCAGCCAGCCTGTTGTTTGTGCCGCGCACCGTGCTGGGCATCGCCGCTGGACTGCTGTTCGGTTTCTTCTGGGGCAGCGTATGGGCGATCGCCGGCTCGGTGGCGGGCGCCGCGGCCGGCTTTGCGCTGGTGCGCTGGTTCGGCGTCACGGGTGTTTTGGATGAGTCGCCGGGTGTGGGCGCGATGGTGCGCAGGGCCGAACAGGGTGGCTGGCGTGCCGTGACCATTCTTCGCCTGACGCCGGTACCGCACAGCCTGGCCAACACGCTTCTGGCGATGACCAATCTTTCCTGGCGCGACTACCTGCTGGGGTCCGCCATCGGCATGCTGCCCATGACGGTCGCGCAGGTCGATATCGGCGCTTCGGGCAGCGCGATCTTGAACGGACGGCAATGGATGCTGGCCTGCCTGATGCTCGCGCTGGGTCTGGCGGCGAGTTTTCTGCTCAAGCATGTCTGGCGGGGTTCGCATTCCGGGCCCGGCACGGTAGATTGAACCATGTCCGTATGGGGTAAAGTCAGCGGTGCCGCCGCCGGCCTGTTCGTGGGCGGTCCGATCGGTGCCCTGGTGGGTGCGGTCGCCGGTCACTATTTCCTGGACCGCGACAGCGATCCCGGCGTCACCTTCACCATCGCCATCATCGCGCTGGCCGGCAAGATGTCCAAGGCCGACGGCATCGCCTCCGAGCATGAGTTCGAGATCTTCCGCCGCGTCTTCATCATGCCGCCGGAGGAAGAAGCCAATGTCCGGCGCATCTTCAATCTGGCGCGGCAGGACATGGCCGGGTTCGAGCATTATGCCGGCCAGATCGCGGGCCTGTTCCGGGGCAATCCGGCGGTGCTGGAAGACGTGCTGGATGGGTTGTTCGAGATCGCCAAGTCCGACGGCGTGCTGCATCCGTGCGAGGCGCGCTTCCTGGAACGGGTGGCGGAGATTTTCGGCTTCGCCCCCAACGAATATCGCCGCATCCGGGCCAGCCATTTCGCGCCGGAGCTGACGGACCCCTACGTCATTCTGGGTCTGTCCTATTCGGCCGACGATAACGAGTTGCGCCAGACCTATCGCCGCCTGGTGCGGGAAAACCACCCCGACAGCCTGATCGCGCGCGGCGTGCCGGCCGAATTCATCCGGCTGGCCACCGACAAGCTGGCGGCCATCAACACCGCCTATGAGAAGATCCAGGTGGAACGCGGCCTCAAAACATAATGAAAAATATGGACTCGGAGTCCGCACAAGCGGGCTAGACAGCCCGTGGGGAGTGTGCAGATGAAAGAATGGATTTCGCGATTTTCTGAATGGTACGCCCGCCATCCACGGCTGCTGTCGATAGGCGTGTTTTTGGCAATTGGCGCCTATGCTGTCTTTTCCAATTTTTGGCCACTCTTTTTTGCAATCCCACCATTACCGACCGGGAAGATGCAGATGGTCTCGCTTGCTCTTGACGGGGCGCGCTTTGTCGTGACGGAAGATCATACTGAAAAAGATGGTAAACTGCGGGCCGACATCCTCCTTACCTTCGAAAAGCCATTTAAGGCCGAAGGTGCAGCGATCAGCTTCGAAGCAAAACGGGAATGGATTGATTGTGCAAAGTCGCGGATCGAGTTGGAAGGTGCCGGCTTCTATGATGAACATGGCGAGAAAGTTCTGACACGCTATTTTGACCGCAAACCTGAGGCCCCCGAACTTGGTGATTTAGAAGTGGAATATTTGTGCCACGGCCGGAAGCCCGATGCGCCTGCGGTCATCGGCTATCACTCCGCGATGCAGCAGGGCAGGACCCTGCGTTCGGATCTGGAAACTCGGGTCCATCTAGGCCAGTAAACAGATTGGGTCGGGTCTCTTCTGATGAAATTGGTCAGCCGTTCTTCGCCAAATCATGACGATCGAGGTGGGGCGTCAATCGACATGCTGGTGCTGCATTATACCGGCATGCAGACGGCGGAAGTGGCGCTGGAGCGATTGCGCGATCCCGCCGCCAAAGTCTCGGCTCACTACTGTGTGGATGAAGACGGCACCGTCTATGCCCTTGTGCCGGAAGCGCGCCGCGCCTGGCATGCCGGTGTTTCCTTCTGGGCTGGTATCACCGACATCAATGCGTCCTCCATCGGCATCGAGATCGTCAATCCGGGCCACGAGTTCGGTTATCGCGCCTTCCCCGAAGCCCAGATCGAAGCCCTGATTGCTCTGTGCCTGGACATTCTTTCCCGTCATCCCATTCCGCCGGCGCGGGTGCTGGGCCACAGCGATGTGGCGCCGGCGCGGAAGGAGGACCCGGGGGAGCTGTTTCCCTGGCAGCGGCTGGCAAGGGAAGGCATCGGGCTGTGGCCCGGACAGATCGAAAGCACCTTCGGCCCCGAAGCTCTGGCCCGCTACGGCTACGATCCGGATGCGCCGCAAAACAATGTTATCACCGCCTTCCAGCGCCATTTCCGGCCCGCAAAGCTGGATGGTAAATGGGACAGCGAGTGCGCTGGCATTTTGTCAGGGCTGCTGCGATTGATCGGTTCTTCGCCCAGCGCTTAAATGTCCCAAACGGGGATGGACAGATGGGCTGGAAGAATCTCGCACGGGCGTCGGGCGCGCTCGGTCTGTTTTTGGCAAGCCTGTTTGCGATGACGGCGCGGGCCGACGATGAGGATCTGCCGGCCGTTCATGCGCTCGGCTGCGTGACGGCTTGCGCCAACTCCACGCCGGCGACTCCCGATTTCCATCCCGTGCCGCATTTTCCCGAAGAGAATCTGGCCTGGTACGGCGACTATGTCGAAGGCTATGTGCTGCTGCATTACACCATTCAGCCGGATGGCCATGTCAGCGATATCACCCAGCTCGAACTGGTGGGCCCCAAGAATTTCGCGGACAGCACACTGCAGACCGTGAAGGATTGGACCTACAAGCCCGCGACCCTGGAAGGCAAGCCGGTGGCAGTATGCCGGACGTTGCTTGTCAACTTCAGGGTCAGGTCAGCGCAGGTTGGGGCGCGTGAGGATATCGCGCGGCTTTATCATCGCGCCGTTTCGCAGATCAAGGATTCCAAGTTCCAGGATGCCACCGAAACACTGGAAACGGCGTGTGTCGTGCCGAAGCTGAATTTTTACGAGCGCGGCATGTTGGCCAACCTGGCCGGCATGGTCGCCTTGCAAAAAGGCGACACGCTGGAAGCCCGGCGATTGACCCAGCTCGCCACCGACCACGGCCTCGACGAATTGCCGGCTTCGGTCGCGCGCAATCTTTGGGAAATCCGCATCAAGGCATCGCTTATGCAGGGCGATATGGTCGATGCTCTGTATTCGCTGGCGCGCCTGAAAGCGACCGCCGGCTTCGATCCTGCCTCTCCGATCGTGAAAATCGTGGAAGACGCGCGGGCCAAGGTGGACGCCATGACGACATTCGGGACGAG
>Ga0310811_10003560_pt1 | contig 19616 bp, 21 predicted proteins | sample YCmetagenome_FD_207642 | JGI IMG/M metagenome (GOLD analysis project Ga0310811, IMG submission 207642) | Soil microbial communities from experimental microcosm in Duke University, North Carolina, United States - YC | ecosystem: Engineered > Artificial ecosystem > Soil microcosm > Unclassified ...
CCAGCAGCTTCAGCAGGGCATTGCTGGCATTGGTGTTCATGTGCTCCGCCCCGTCGACGATGACGACGCGGTGCTCCCCTTCCCCGGCCGTGCGGCGCAGGAACTGGCTCACCGCGCGCACCTCGTCCACCACGATCTCGCGGCGCAGCTTGTGGGTTTTCTCGTCCGCGCCACGCTCGACCGTCATCAACCCGGCATGGGTGCCGGCCGCGACACGACGGAACACCGGATCGGCCGGGTCCATTGCCAGGCTCTCATGCGGCCCCCGCCCGGCGAGGAGGGCACGCGCCAGCCGGTAGGCAAGCGTCGCCTTGCCGATGCCCTCGGTGCCGGTGATCAGCCAGGCATGGTGCAGTCTTCCGCTTGCCCGCGCCTGCATCCAGAGCCGCTCGGCCGCTTCATGGCCGAGCAGATCGGGATTTTCGCGCGGAAGCGGCGCGGTCAGTTCGTCCCCACGAGCTTGATGTCAAACATCAAAGTCGCGCCCGGCGGAATAGCGTCGCCCGCGCCCTGATCGCCGTAGGCCTGATCGGGCGGGATGATGAGCGTGCGCTCTCCGCCCACCTTCATGCCCTGGACCCCGGCATCCCAGCCCGGAATCACCTGGCCATTGTCCAGCACGAATTTGAACGGCTGGCCGCGATCATAGGAGCTGTCGAACTTCTGGCCCTTCTGGCCGTTGACGTAGAGCCAGCCGGTATATTGCACGGATACGAGATGGCCGGACTGGGCGGTGGCGCCGGTGCCCAGGGTGTCGTCATGCATCATCACGCCATCCGAAAGGGTGGTGAAGCCGGCGGGCGCGCTATCGGCAAAGGCCGCGGGAGACAGGGCGGCCGAGGACAGGCCCATCAGGAGCAGTGCGGCAGCGGGGGGCAGAAAGCGGCGCATCGGCATTCTTTCCTTTTGATTTTAATGGGTGTCTTGCAGCCAGGCGCGGAGCCCGGCGAGCACGGCGGCCTGCACCGCATCGAGCGGCAATGCGGCGTCGACCACCAGCGTGCGGTCGGGTGCGGCCCGCGCCTGGTCGAGGAAGGAGGCACGGACACGCAGGTGAAAATCGAGGTCGAGGGATTCGAAGCGTCCCTCGTCCGCACCGGCGGCGGCCAGGCGCGACCGGCTGCGGCCAAGGGCGACCCGGGGATCCACATCCATCAGCACGGTCAGATCCGGCCGGTAATCCTCCACGAAATCCCGGTGGAGCCGGAGGATGAGGGAGGGCGGCAGGCCCCGGCCACCACCCTGATAGGCGAGTGTCGAACCCAGATAGCGGTCACAGAGCACGAACTTTCCAGCAGAGACCGCCGGGCGAATGACGCGCTTCACATGCTGCACGCGCGCCGCCGTCATCAGCAGCAGTTCGGAGCCCTGATCCCAGACCCGTCCGGCTTCGGAGAGAAGCAGGGCGCGCAGCGCCAGCCCCTCCTCGGTGCCACCGGGCTCGCGCGTCGTCAGGACGTCCAGCCCATCGGCGCGCAGCGCCTCGGCGGCGGCGGCGAGCGCGGAACCCTTGCCGGCCCCATCGCCGCCTTCGAAGACGATGAACTGTCCCGGGGCGCGCGGTTCCCGGGACAAGGTCAATGCCCCGTCACGAAATGCTTGAGGCGGGCGAGCGCACGGCCGGACAGGCCGAGGCGCGGCACGGCCGTCTGGGCGACGAGCGGCGCGGTCAGGGCAGTCTGGCCGGTCGGGATGCCCTGGCCGGTGAGGCTCACGGTGCCGACCTTTTGGCCGGCGACGATCGGGGCGGGCACCGGGGCTGGATAGTCCACCACAACCTTGGCGGACTGCTTCCAGCCCATGGGCAGCGTGATGAGCTGCGGTTCGGCGACGGTCAGGCCCACCGTCGGCACCTCGCCGAGCCAGACCGGCGCATCCGTCACTTTCTGTCCGGCGGCAAAGAGCTGCACGTCCTCAAAATTGTTGAAGGCCCAGTCGAGCAGGCGCTTCCCCTCGGTAACGCGCGAGTTCCAGGTCGGCAGGCCGTTCAGGACCACGATGATGCGGCGGCCGTTGCGCTCGGCCGAGGCGGCAAGGCTGTAGCCGCCCTCGTCCGTATGTCCGGTCTTGAGACCGTCGCCGATACCCTGCTGCACCACAGGATTACGGTTGGGCTGCGTGATCTTGTTGTAGGTAAAGGTCTGTTCGCCTGCATAATGATAGTATTCCGGGAAGTCGCGGATGATCGCGGCCGAAAGGGTCGCGATATCGCGTACCGACATGACATGCCCATCCGCCGGCCAGCCGGAAGCATCTTCGAAATGGGAATGGTCCATGCCGAGCTTCTTGGCCTGCGCGTTCATCATGGTGACGAAAGCGTCCTCGGATCCGGCAATGCCCTCGGCCAGCGCCACGGCGGCATCGTTACCCGAGTCGACGAAAACACCGCGGATCAGATCTTCGATCGGCACGTCCGTGTCGACCTCGATGAACATGCGGCTGCCGCCCATCTTCCAGGCATGGGAACTGATGTGGAAGGTTTGGGTGAGGTGGAGCTTGCCCTCTTTCAGCAGCTTGAAGGTGATGTAGATGGTCATCAGCTTGGTGAGCGAGGACGGCGGGCTGGGGGTATCCGGATCCCGCGTCAACAGCACCGCGCCGGTGTTGAAGTCGAGGATGATGGCGTGGCTCGCCAGCACGTCCAGCGGGCCGATGGGGGTATCGGCGGGACCCGGGTTGGAGGGGCTGGCGGCATTCGGGCTCCCCTCATCACCCGTCGCGGCGCCCGCCGCGGCCTTGGCCTTCGCCTTGGTGCTGCGCGCCCAGGCGGGCATGGCCGAAAGACTTGTGACGGCAGCGCCCGAAAGAAGCAGGAAGCGGCGTGTATTCATGAGGCATGTCCGTTCTGAGGGCGGGCCGGCCGGAAGGCGCGGGGCCCGCCTTACTGCACGATGATGGTGGCGTCCACGGCGCCAGCCGCCAAGCTGGAGGAAAGAGCCTGGTCGGCCTGGGGCACGGAGAGGTAAGGCCCAGTCTGCACGCCGTAGAGGGTGCGGGCACCGTCCGAGAAGATGACGACATGGGCATTGGGCAAGCCCGAAAGCCGCGCCGCCTGGCGGAAGGCATCGTAGCTTCGGCCGAAGCTGCCCGAACGGACATAGAGGGCGCCGGGACTCGGGGCCACGGCCGTCAGTTGCTCTGGCAGGCGCAGCGGGGGCACCGCCTGGTTCGCCACCGGCAGGTTGGCCCGGTCGGCCTGCTGCACGGTGGCACCGCTGGCTTGGGCAACGCCGGGCGGGGGCGCCAGGCTCGCCGACTGGAAGCCGCCGACCGGGGCTGCCGCGATCTTGATGCCGCCGCCGACACTGTCGGCCAGCGCCTCGCTCGCTTCCTTCTGCACGGTCACACGCACCTCGGCCGCGCCGTCCGCCGGAATGCCGAGGAGGCGTGCGGCGCGCGGCGTCACCTCCAGGATGCGGCCCGGCGTCTCGGGCCCGCGATCATTGACGCGCAGCATGAGCTGCCGCCCGGTCTGCAGATTGGTCACCTGGACGATGGCGGGCAGCTGCAGCACCGGGCTTGCCGCCGCCATGGCACGGGCGTCATAGGCCTCGCCATCCGCCGTCTGCGGGGGCGCGTCATCGCCATAGACCGAGGCGAGGCCGGTGCGGTCGTAGCCGAAATCCTCGCGTGGATAGTACCAGACGCCGCCGGACTGATAGCCATCGCCGATCGTGTAATGCGGGTGGGAGACGACGGGCGGCGCGGGCCGCACGCAGCCGGCCAAACCGCAAAGACCCAGGCCCAGCAGCACGGCGCGTCCTCTGAACAGGATGCGCGTCATGCGGTGACGAGATCGCCGAGCAGGCCGACGGAGAGGGCGTAGTAATCAGAGGGGTTGTAACGCCGGATCGCCTTGAAGTTGGGATAGGCGAGGAAGGAGGCGCCCCCGACCCCATCCGGCAGCACGAGCCGCGCGGGGGTTGCCAATGACATCGCCGCATGTTGCGGCAGGCGCCGCACGCCGAGGCTGAGCCAGCGCGACAGTGCCAGGGTCTGGTCGGCTTCATAGACCTGGCGGTTGACGTCGGGGGGCAGGATCACGGCCTCGCCCCAGGTCTCGCCCATGCGCCAGCCCGAACGGCGGAGGTAGTTCGCGATGGAGGCGAGACTGTCCGGCACGCTCGTCCAGATATCCGGCCGCCCGTGCCCGTCATAGCTCACGGCCAGACGCTGATAGACACTCGGCATGAATTGCGGCTGGCCCATCGCGCCCGCCCAGCTGCCGGTCATGCCCTGGGGCGAGACGGCACCGCCGTCGATGATCTGCAGGGCGGAGATCAGCTCGTTGCGGAAATAGTCCCGCCTTGCGCTCGTCCAGCCCAGCGTCGCCAGCGACTGCACCACCGAATAGCCGCCGGTATAGCTGCCGTAGTTGGTCTCCAGGCCCCAGATGCCCATGATGACGCCGGGATCGACGCCGAAGCCCGCCCGCACGGAGGAGAGCACCCCGCGATAGGCGGCATCCTTCTGCTGGCCGGCCGCGATGCGCGCTTGGGACAGGCGCTTCTGGGAATATTCCGCCCAGGTCTGGGTGAATTCCGGCTGGTGGTTGTTCAGCCGGATGACATCCGCATTGGCCTGCAGGCCGCGCAGGGTCGCGAGGCGGGTGCGGTAGCTCACCCCCTTGGCGGCGGCCATGCTGTCGACCCCCACCAGGAACTGGTTGAAGCTGTCCGCGGCTTCGGCCTCACCCAAACTCCCCAGAAGCAGGGCGGTGGAGGTCGCGGGAATCGCATACAGGAAGGAGCGTCGGCGCATGCCCGCTCTCTGCCAGAGGCGCGGCCCGTGAGCAACTTAACCCTGCAGCAAGTTCCTCGCTGCCGTCGCGAGCCGGTCTGCCCAGATTTGCCCTGATCTGCCCTGATCTGCCGCCGCCGCGCTTGCATGGGGCGGGCGCCCCTGCGCATTCTGCGCCGCTTTAGGCTCATCGCTCGAAGCGGACGGAGACGTGGTGATGGATGGTGAAGCGGACGCGCGGCGGATAACGATCTACAGCCCGGAGGACTTCGCCGGGATGCGCGCGGCGGGAGGGCTCGCCGCCGAAACGCTCGACATGATCGCACCGTTCGTGGTTCCCGGCGTCACCACCGAGGCATTGGACAAGCTCTGCCACGACTTCATCCTGGCGCATAATGCAGTGCCGGCGCCGCTCAACTATCGCGGCTACCCGAAGTCCATCTGCACCTCGATCAACCATGTCGTCTGCCACGGCATTCCGGGACCGCGGAAGCTCGAGGAGGGTGACACCCTCAATATCGACATCACCGTCATTCTCGACGGCTGGTACGGCGATACCAGCCGCATGTATATCGCGGGCAATGCCAGCACCAAAGCCAGGCGGCTGATCGACGTGACCTACGAGTCGCTGATGGTCGGTCTCGCGGCCGCCAAGCCGGGCAATACGCTCGGCGATATCGGCCACGCCATCCAGACCTACGTCGAAGGCCAGCGCTTCAGCGTGGTGCGGGATTTCTGCGGCCACGGGATTGGCCGGCGCTTCCACGAGCCGCCGAACGTGCTCCATTACGGCCGCCCGGGCTCCGGCACGAAACTCCGCCCCGGGATGTTCTTCACCATCGAGCCGATGGTGAACACCGGCCGGCCGGACGTGAAAATTCTCGACGACGGCTGGACCGCGGTAACGCGGGACCGCGGTCTCTCGGCCCAGTTCGAGCATATGATCGGGATCACGGAGACCGGTTGCGAGATCTTCACGCTCTCGCCCGCCGGCCACACGAAGCCGCCGTACGCCTAGGCCGGCCGCGCCTAGGCCGGCGGCGCCTGAGCCGGCCGCGCCTGAACCGGCCGCGCCTGATCGGGCGCCTCCATCGCGAAGACCGTCACCCGCTCCTCACCGATCTCGGTTTCGATCGGCTGCCAGCCGAGACCGGAATAGAAGGAGACGCGATGCGGGCCGGTGTAGAGATAGGCCCGCGGAAATCCGGCCCGGAAGATCGCCTGGGCCGCGCGGTCAACCAGAACACGGCCGACCCCCCGGCTGCGCGCCGCCTCCTCGACCCAGACGCCTGCAATCCAGGGTTGGTATTGCGGCCGGGTGTCGAGATCGTTCTCGATGACCGAGGCGGTGCCGAGGAACGCCTCTCCCTCATGGGCCACGAAGACGGAGGGTACCGGCCCCTCCCCGAGCCCGAGTGCCACGATCTCCCGGAAGGCTGGCAGATCATAAGGGCTGTCGTGCCACCAGGCGTGCCACAGCCGATCGGCGACCAGATCCAGAAAGCACGGTCTTTCCCGGAGATCAGATATCACGATCATGCTAAGTCCTCGGTCCGTTTCCGGTGCGTGACGCCATCTTGTCATTACCCTCTGCGTTGCGGTCGGCGGTAAGCCGGCTATCCTTCTGTTTTCCCTCATCTAATGGCTAAAGGATAGAGCATGCTCGGCGCCTATGCCGCCCGCGAGGGCCAGCCTCTGTGCGACTTTCCGACGGACGGCAATCTCGCCGACGCGCAATGGATCGACCTGCTCGAACCGACCGACGACGAGAAGAAGCGCGTGGTGGAGGCGACCGGCCTTTCCATTGCGACGGAACAGGAACTCTCGGCGATCGAAACCTCGAGCCGCCTCGCCTATGACGGCAATGCGATCTATCTCAGCATGCCGCTGGTCGCGAAGGTGGAGGGGCAGCCCGCCGTGGTCCGCCCGATCGGCTTCATCCTGAGCCGCGACAAGCTGGTCACCATCCGCTTTCACCGCAGCCGCGCTTTCCACAATTTCCTCGACATTCAGCATCGCGTGCCGATGGAGGCCGCCGCCCCCATCGACATCTTCATTCTGCTGCTGGAGGCGATCAGCGACCGGCTGGCCGATCTGCTCGAAAGCATCCGCGACGAGCTGGACGCCATTTCGAAGCAGATCTTCCTCGACATGCGGATCGACAAGGCGAAGCCCAGCCGGAAGGGGGACGAGCTGCAGGAGGTGCTGAAATCGCTCGGCCGCTCGGCGGATGTGATGTCGAGCGTGCGGGACAGTCTCCTCGGCGTCGGCCGCATCCTGCCCTATGTGACGCAGATTGCCGCCTCCTGGATCGACCGCGAGATGCGCGACCGCATCAAGTCCCTGCGCCAGGACGTCGCGTCTCTCGCCGATTACGACAGCCATCTGAACCAGAAGCTGCAATTCCTGCTCGATGCGACCCTTGGCCTCATCAACAATGCCCAGAACAGCATCATCAAAGTATTGACCGTGGTTTCCGCCGTCGGCGTGCCGCCGACCCTTGTCGCCAGCATCTACGGCATGAACTTCAAGGACATGCCGGAATTGAACTGGGCCTTCGGCTACCCCTACGGCCTGACCCTTATTCTTTTGTCGGCCATTCTGCCGTTAATCTGGTTCAAACGCCGCGGCTGGCTCTGACAGACCCATGGGAGACCATCATGAAACTCGAAGGTTCCTGCCATTGCGGGAAGGTTTCGTTCAGCGTGACGAGTGCCCACCCCTACCCCTACCAGCGCTGCTACTGCAGCATCTGCCGCAAGACGCAGGGCGGCGGCGGTTACACGATCAACCTGTCGGGTGACGCCACAACCCTCCGGGTGCGCGGCCGCGACCATATCCGTATCTACCATGCGCGCATGAAGAACCCGGAGGACAGCCGGGCGCACACGAGCACGGCGGAGCGGCATTTCTGCGGCGACTGCGGTTCGGCGCTCTGGCTCTTCAGCCCCGAATGGCCGGAACTTGTGCATCCCTTCGCCTCGGCAATCGACAGTGACCTGCCGGCAGCGCCCGAGACGACGCATCTGATGCTGGACTTCAAACCCGCTTGGGTCCCGGTGGAGCGGGGGCCGCATGATTTGGTCTTCGACCGCTATCCGGAGGAATCGATTGCCGACTGGCACCAGCGGCTGGGCCTGACCCAGGAGGAATAGCCGGCCATGCCATTGACGACGCGGCCTTTTCCGTGAAAAGTACCGCACGGAAACGTGAAAGCGAGCGGCCCGATGCTTGCTGGCTGGCTCTTCATCTGGTGGCGATTTTTGCGGTTGGCGCTCCATCGCGGCCAGGTCGAGTTGGCCGTCCTCGGGCGCCTCGCCTTGTTCTCGCCCACCTGCCCCGCTGCCAAGCTCGCCGCCCTGATCGGCCCCGCCTATTGGCTCGGCCCCGTCGATCTCATCCCCAACAGCCTGCCTTATATCGGCTATCTCGATCAGACGGGCTTCCTGCTCGGCGGCCTGGTGCTCGCCCGCAACCTCGTGCCGGATGACCGGGTGCGTGCGATCAGGGATCGCCTGCCGCCGCCGGTGCTAGGCGCACCGATCACCCTCGTCTTCTGCCACTGCCCTAAAACCGCCGGCACCAGCCTTTTCCGCGCGCTCAGCCATCGCCTCGGCTATCGGACGAGCTATCTCATGCGCCGCCGCCGCCCGAACCTCGCGCGGCTGCAGCGGCGCGGCTTCGCCTTCGTCGCGGGCCACGCGCCCTATGGCCATTACCGCGATGCCGGGCCCCTCGATTCGCGCACATGCTTTGTCACCTTCTACCGCGACCCGCGCGCGGTGCTGCTCTCGCGCTTCGCCCATATGCTGCGTCATTGGAACGACCACGCGGCCACGCGCCATTTCTTCGGCACCGAGTTGCCTGCGCGCGGCCTGGCGAGAACGGCGCCCGAGGCGCTGCAACTGTTCCTCGCCCGCTACGGCGAATTCGACGCGAGCGAGGCGGACAATCCGCAGACCCGCTTTGCCGCGAACCATTTCTTCGGTCCGCTCGATTCGGGCCACCTGGAACGCGCGAAGGAGACCTTCGCGGCGATGGAACTGGTGGGCTGCACCGAACGCTTCGAGGAGTCGCTCCGCCTGCTCGCCTATCGCCTCGGCTGGACGCGGCTGACCTATCATCGCCTCAACGTCTCAGGCTCCGGTGAGCGCATCCCGATGACACCGGCGCTGGCAGCCGAACTCGACCAGCATCTGGCGCTCGATCATCAACTGGTCGCCTGGGCCGCGGCACGCTTCGATCGGGATTATGCGGCCATGGTCGCAGACTGCGCGGCGCAGGGGCGGCCCTTGCCCGAGATCGAACTGCTCGATGCCGAACCGCCTTTCCGGCGGCCCCGCAACCGGCTGGCTGCCGCGACCACGCTGCTTCCGGACGACTGGCGGTGGTGGCTTGGCACGCGGTGGGAGACGCGGCGCCGCGCCGCCACCGCCTCGGTCAGCCGGCGACGAGGTGCCGGTGATCGCGATCGTTCATAAGGCGGTGCAGCACCGGCTCAATCGCATTGGCGATCAGCGCCATGCCCCGCGCATCGGGATGCAGCGCCACGCTCTCCACCGTCGCGGTGGTCAGCCCCGTGCGGTGGCTGGCCTCCACCGCCTGATGCGGATCGAGATAGAGGCCGCGATTCACACGACCGTCCTTATAGAAAAGATAGCCGACATTGAGGAAGGTGACGTGAGGCTTATCGCGATAGGTCCGCTGCAGCATGGCGTTCAGGACCTCGGTATTTTCGGTGATCCAGGCTGAACGTTCGCTGGGCAGCACGCCAAGCAGCAGAATCTGCGTCTCGGGGAGCTTGCGGCGCAGGATGTGAACAACCGCCTCGATGCCACCCAGCGTCTCGTCCGCGTCCCAGTGGGTATGGCCGAAATTATTGGCGCCGATCAGCAGGATGACGGCTTTCGGGTGGATGCCGTCGATCTCGCCATGGTTCAGCCGCCAGATCACGCTCGCCGTGGTGTCCCCGCGGAAGCCCATGTTGACGGCCTGGCGGTCGCCATAGAAGTGGTTCCAGGCGGGCCGGTAGTCGGCGAAGGGTTCCGGCCCCGTCAGCTCCCAGTTCTGGGTGATGGAGTCACCCAGCCAGACCAGCCCGACATGGCCCTGGCGGGTGCGGGCGAGGCTGTGCTCGAAGCGGGTCCTCCACCAGGGCAGCTCCATCCGCCCGATCGGGGCGGCGGCAAGATTCACGTGCTGCGTCTCGGCCGGTTGTTCGGTCGTCGCCGCCGCGGGCAGAACCGTGACGGCGGTCAGTAGACTGGTGAGCAGGAGGAGCTTCTTCATCATCTCCGGCTTCTAACCCGCGATCAGAAGGAATCCCACACTGAAGACGCCAGCCACCACGCAGTAGATGGCGAAGGGGGTCAGCGCCCATTTGTCGTGCCCGCGGAACCAGTGCATCAGGAAGGCCGTGCTGGCGAGCGCGGTGACGCCGGCGACCACCGCGGCGACCACGGACAATCCCATCGCACCCTGCGCCGCCTGATCGTGCAGCAGCTTCGGCACTTCGAGCACGGCCGCCGCGGCGATGACGGGCAGTGCGATGAGGAAGGAAAAATGCGCCGAGGCTTCATGATCGAGGCCGCGCAGAACGCCGCCGAGGATGGTGGCGCCGGAGCGCGAGAGGCCGGGAATGAGTGCCAGGCACTGCCAGCAGCCGATGATGAAGGCGTCCTTCGGCCGCAGGCTGGAAAGCGGCCGCGCGTCGTGATGCTGCGCCTTCTTCATGCTCTCGCCCACGATCAGCAGCAGCCCATTCAGGATGAGGAAGATTGCGGCAATCAGCGCGGTTTCGAAAATACGGCGGAGCAGATGCTCAAGCAGGCCGCCCACGATCACCGCCGGAATGGTCGCGATGACGATGAGCAGGAAGACGCGGCGGGATTCGGACACCTCATGCGCGGAGCCCATCCCGAGCAGCCCTTTCAGGATCATCCACCAGTCGCGCCAGAAGAAGCCGAGCAGCGCGAGCCCGGTGCCGACATGGAGCATGACGAGGAACGGCAGGAAAGCACTGCCGTGCTCATCCAGTTGCCAGCCGAGCAACGCCGGCAAGACGACGGCATGGCCGAGGCTGCTGACCGGAAAAAGTTCGGTCGCGCCCTGCACGATGGCGATGACGATGGCATGAATCGGATCCATGAGCAGCCTTCTCGTTAGGGCCGGTCTTCATAGCGTGCTTCGCGCAGGTCGCAATTGCCTGAACGCGCTATAGGGCGATTGTGAAGCACGACGATAAACCACATCTCCTCCCTTCGGACCCTACGCGTTCGGCCGCCCTCACCCTTCTTTCGGCGGTGTTGGACCGGCACCGCCCCCTGGAGGAAGCCCTCGATTCGCTACCGGCGATGGAACCGCGAGACCGGGCGGCTGCGCACCGGCTGGCGGCCTCGGCGCTGCGCCGTCGCGGCACGATCGGCGCGCTGCTCGAGCCCTATCTGAAGCGCACGCCGCCGGATACGGTGATGCACATTCTCCATCTCGGCGCGGCCGGGCTCCTGTTCCTGGAAACGCCCCCCCATGCCGCGGTCGCGACCGCCGTGGGTCTCGCCCGCGGCCGCGGATTCGAGAAATTCGCGGGCCTGGTGAACGCCGTTCTCCGACGGGTATCCGAAAACGGCCCGGCGGCCCTTGATGAGCTGGACGGCCCGCGGCTCGATACACGGCCCTGGCTCTGGGCCGCCTGGGGCCGGGACGCGCGCGCCATCGCGACCGCGCATCACCAGGAAGCGCCGCTCGACATCAGCCTCAAGCCCGGCGCCCCGGTGCCCGAAGGCGGCGAGACGCTGCCGACCGGCTCGGTCCGCTTTCCGTCCGGCACCCGCGTCGCGGACCTTGCCGGCTTCGCCGAAGGCGATTTCTGGGTGCAGGACGCGGCAGCCGCGCTGCCGGCGGCGCTGCTCCGTCTGCAACCCGGGGACAATGCGGCCGATCTCTGTGCCGCCCCCGGCGGCAAAACCGCGCAGATGGTGGCGACCGGCGCCCGGGTCTGGGCGGTGGAACTCCGCGCCCCCCGCCTGCGTCGGTTAACCGAAAATCTCGCCCGGCTGCAGCTTCCGGCGGAAATCCAATGCGCTGACGCAGCCCAGTGGCAGCCCCCCGCCCCGCTCGACGCCGTGCTGCTGGACGCGCCCTGCAGCGCCACCGGCACCATCCGCCGCCATCCGGACGTGCCCTATCTGAAGCAGCGCACCGATATCGCCACACTGACCGCCCTGCAGGACCGCCTGCTGGCCGCCGCCGCCACCATGCTGAAGCCGGGCGGCCGCCTGGTCTATTCGGTCTGCTCGCTGCAGCCGGAGGAAGGGCCGGAGCGCGCCCGCGCCGCGATTCGCGATTTGCCGCTGGTCGCTGATCCGGTCACGCCTGAGGAGGTTCCGGAGTTGGGGAATGCGGTGACGCGGGAGGGGTTTTTGCGGACCCATCCGGGTCTCTGGAGCGAGCGCGGCGGCCTGGACGGCTTCTTCATCGCCCGCTTCCGCCGCGCCTGAAAAGGGGCAGGGAGACTATCCGGAAAATTGTGACCGGAGGATGGCGACTCTGCATCGCTTTATCTTCACGCGGACGTGAAAACCGCTGATTTTGCCGAATTTCCGCCATCGTTTCATTGCACAATCAACGACAGCCCAGCCATCGGCTTTTTCCGCATCGCGGCGAGGCTGATTGCGGCTATCTTTCGACATCTGTGATTTCAGGAGACTATTTCCCATGGTTGACCGTTCGGACGATAGCCGTGACGCCGGACACGGCGAGTCGGTGTCGCTGACCGTCTCCGCCGACGAGGCCCGGGCCATCGACACCTGGTCCGCTGCCCATCACATCGAGGACCGTTCGGAGGCGATCCACCGCCTGGTGAACCTCGCCCTCGATGCCCAGGGGGATGCAGACGACGTGCATCTGAGGTAAGCCCATGGCCGGCCCGCCGTGGCCGGCCGCTACCTCCCATGCATGCCCCCCGCCCGCTGAACGCGGGCTGAGCCTGCTCTTTATCCTCGCCTCGGCGGGCGCATTCGGTTATCTGTGCGCCGCAACATAGCGCCCTGCCTCTGGCGGCCAACCGCCATTGGCGGGGCGTTTAACGTACCGCCGACCCGCCCCAGGCCGAAACCGGAAGACGTCATGGACATTCGTAACATTGCCATCATCGCCCACGTCGACCATGGGAAGACCACGCTTGTCGACGCGCTGCTGAAGCAGTCCGGCGCCTTCCGGGAGCATCAGCAGGTCGCCGAGCGCGCACTCGACCGCAACGACCTCGAGCGCGAGCGCGGCATCACGATTCTTGCGAAATGCACGAGCGTCATCTGGAAGGACGTCCGTCTGAACATCATCGATACCCCGGGCCACGCCGATTTCGGCGGTGAGGTGGAGCGTATCCTGAGCATGGTGGACGGCGCGATCCTGCTGGTTGATTCCGCCGAGGGCGTGCTGCCGCAGACCAAATTCGTGCTCGGCAAGGCGCTGGCCCGCGGCATTCGCCCCATCGTCGTCGTCAATAAGATCGACCGTGGCGATGCCCGCCCCGACGAGGTCCATAACGAAGTCTTCGATCTGTTCGCAGCACTCGACGCAAACGAAGAACAGCTCGACTTCCCGACGCTTTTCGCTTCCGGCCGTCAGGGCTGGGCGGATCTCGAGGTTGAAGGCGCGCGCAAAGACCTGACGCCAATGTTCGATCTCATCGTCAGCCATGTGCCGCCGCCGAAAGTCGACCTCGACGCGCCCTTCGCCATGCTCGCCTCCATCCTCGACTACGACAACTTCCTCGGTCGCGTGCTGACCGGCCGTGTCGAGCAGGGCCGCGCCCGTCTCAACATGCCGCTCAAAGTGCTGCGCGCCGATGGCACGGTGGTCGAGACCGGGCGCCTGACCAAGCTGATGTCCTTCAACGGGCTCGACCGCGTGCCCGTTGAGGAAGCTCAGGCGGGGGACATCATCGCCATCGCCGGCCTGACGGACGCGACCATCCCCGACACGCTCGGCGCACCGGAACTGACGAAGCCGATCCAGGCGATCCCGGTCGATCCGCCGACCCTCGCCATGACCTTCCGCGTCAATGACGGTCCGCTCGGCGGCCGCGAGGGCAAGAAGGTCACCTCCCGCCAGATCCGCGACCGCCTGATGCTCGAAATCCAGGGCAATGTCGCGCTCAAGGTTACTGTCTCCAACGAGACCGACGCTTTCGAAGTGGCCGGCCGCGGCGAACTCCAGCTCGGCGTGCTCATCGAGACCATGCGCCGCGAAGGCTTCGAGCTGACCATCGGCCGTCCGCGCGTGCTGACGCGCGTCAATGAAGAGACCGGCGAGCGCGAAGAGCCGATGGAGGACGTCCTGGCCGACGTCGACGAGCCCTATACCGGCGTCGTCGTCGAGAAGCTGAGCCGCCGCAAGGGCGAGCTGCAGGACATGCGCCCGTCAGGTGGCGGCAAGGTGCGCCTCACCTTCCGCATGCCGAGCCGCGGCCTGATCGGCTATCACTCGGAATTCCTGACCGACACGCGCGGCTCGGGCATCATGAACCGTATGTTCGCCGGCTACGGCCCCTGGAAGGGTCCGATCGAAGGCCGCCGCAACGGCAGCCTGATCTCGAACCTCGACGGCGAAGCCGTGCAGTATTCGCTCTGGTATCTGCAGGAGCGCGGCACGCTCTTCGTCGATCCGGGCGACAAGGTCTATACCGGCATGATCGTGGGCGAGCACAGCCGCGAGAACGACCTCGACGTCAACGTCATCAAGGAAAAGAAGCTCACCAACATCCGCGCCGCCGGCAAGGATGACGCGATGCTGCTGATCCCGCCGCGCCGCATGTCCCTCGAACAGGCGATTGCCTATATCGAGGACGATGAACTGGTCGAAGTGACGCCCTCCGCCGTGCGCATCCGCAAGCGCCATCTGGACCCGAACGCGCGCAAGCGCGCCGACCGTTCGGCCGATTCCAGCGCCGCGTAATTTTTCGGCTATGGACTGAAACGAAGGCCGTGGCGGGAAACCGCCACGGCCTTCGTCGTTTCAGCCGATATGCTTCCAGTAAAGCCTTGTGCCGGTAAGGCCACCTTGGGGCTTCAAGGCGAAATCCGGAATTTCGCCCACGAAGAGGAAACCGTGCTTCTCATAAAGCCCGGCCGCTCCGCCGTCGGTCGCGGTATCCAGCATCAGATGCCTCCGCCCCAAGCGGGCGGCCTCCGCTTCGGCGGCCCGCAGCAGCGCGGTGGCGATGCCCTGGCCACGGTGCCGGACAGCGACCATCATCTTCGCGATTTCCGCCCGGTGCGGCTGGTTTTCCGGCAAGCCCGTGACCAGGGTGATGGTGCCCACGAGGTCCGCGCCATCCCAGGCGCCGAGGACAACACGCTCCCCCCGCGTCGCAGCAGCCAGGGAACCCTCCCAGAAGGAGGCTGCCTTCCCGGGCGCAAGCGGATCCATGAAGCTGACGGAGCCCCCGTGCGCCACGGTTTCCACGAGGAGGGCCGATAGTTGCGCGATCACCTCAGCGGAGGCGGCAAGCGGGCGGATCTGGATGTCGGGCATGGCGCGTCAGCTCCGCATCAGGAAAACAAGATAAGTGCAGGAGGCGCCGGTTTCGTTTGCGAAGGTCACGTCGCCCGGCGGACCGAAAGCCACGCAATCGCCGGCCCCTAGTTCATGTCGAACTCCAGGGCTCTCGATCAGAGTCAGACCGCCCGATTGCACCATCAACAGCTGCCGCAGCCGGGCATAGGAGGCGGCCGGCAGGGTGACGCTTTGGCCCGCCGGCATCTCCACTGCCACGAGTTCGAGCGGAAAATCAGGCCGTGCAAAAACCTGGCGGCGGCGATAGCCGGTTTCGGGATCGCGCCATAGCGGCTGATCCGCCGCGCGGGAGACGCGCTCCCCGGCGCCTTCCGCGCGGAGCAGAAGCCCCGCGAGTGTCAGGTCGAATGCGGTTGCGAGCTTCAGCAGCGTGACCGCCGTCGGGCTCATCTCCTCCCTCTCGATCTTGCTAATGGTGGCCTTTCCGACCGTCGAGCGCTCCGCGAGATCCCCGAGGGACCAGCCCCGCGCCTCCCGCTCCATCCGCACGCGACGGGCGATGCGGGCCTCCATCTCGCTCTCTGCCGCACGTGCTGGAGCGCTCACTGGAGCGCTCATTGGGGCGCGCCTTCGCTCAACAGGCGCTGCATGAAGACGAGGTCCAGCCAGCGGCCGAATTTCGTGCCGACCTCACGCAAGGTCCCAGCCCGCTCGAAGCCAAGTTTCTCATGCAGGCGGATAGAGGCGGGGTTGGCGGCATCGATACCCGCGACCATGACGTGTTTGCCGAGCCGCGTCGCCTCGGCAAAAAGCGGCTCGATCAGCGCTGTGCCCAGCCCCTGCCCCCGGCGGTCCGCGCGAATATAGACGGAGTGCTCCACCGTGAACCGGTAGCCGGGCCAGGGGCGGAAATCGCCAAAACTCGAGAACCCGGCAACCGCGCCCGCCGCATCCTCCATGACGAGGACCGGATAACCGAGGCTGGCGCGGTCCCGGAACCAGGCCAGGCGATTGTCGAGGCTTGCCTCCTCCTCCGTGTAGACGGCGGAGGAGGTGCGGACGACGTCGTTATAGATTGCGAGAATGCCGGGAAGATCGGCCTCGCGCGCGGGACGGACAGGCATGGTCGCTTCCTTTACGATCGTCTCTTATAATAGACGATCGTCTATTCTTGCGCCAGACCCATTCTTTTGGCATGTCTGACGATGCGGTTCTGCATTGACTTGGGATGAGTGATAAATTATCTCAACCGTCACCAAGGACAAAAACCATGGCCAGCCGCGCGGAAACGCATCAACTGATCCTGGAGACAGCGACCGAGCTTTTCTCGCGTTTCGGCCCGCGTCGCACCACCGTCGCCGACATTGCGCGCGAACTGCGCATGTCTCCCGCAAACGTGTACAAGTTTTTTCCGTCGAAGGACGCGATCATCGAAGCGGTCGGCGAACGCTTCATGGCCGAGCTGCACCGCACCCTCTTCCCCCTGATCCTGGCTTCGAAACCTGCCTGGACCCGACTGGAAGATGTGGTTCGTGCGGTCAACCGGCACTTCACGGACATGATCGAGACCAACGTCTCCCGCCATGGCGCGCAGTTCTTCCAGAACGTCGTCGAATTCGAGATGTTGAAGCGGGAACAGAAGTGGCGCTTCGTCGGTGAGTTCCTTCATTCCACCCTCAGGCTTGAACTCGCCAACCTTCTGCGCGAGGGTGCCGAGACTGACGGATTGCGTGTGGATGATGCGTCTGACCTCGCCGAGACTTTTCTGGCCTGCCTCGCCTGTTCGATCGAGCCCATCATGCTGATCGGACTCTCCCGGGAATTCATCGAAAACCGACTGGAGCGGCAGCTGAAGCTGCTAGCCCGGACTGTATCATAACGTAAATTTTTTTGCCTGAACGGTGACGAATGTTAATTTCCGTTACTTATCCCCCATCACGACCCGTCGCCCTCCGGGCGGCGATCGGCCTGGGGGCGGTGGCACTCGCCCTCTCCGCCTGCGAGAAAAGCAGTGGCGCCAGTCCGCCGCCCAAGCCGCCGCAGGTCGGCTACATCACGGTCGAACCGCAGTCTGTGACGCGCACAACCGAGCTTCCCGGCCGTGCCTCCGCCTTCATGACCGCGGCGATCGTGCCGCAGGTCAGCGGCGTCATCCTGAAACGTTTGTTTACCGAAGGCAGCGCCGTGAAGGAGGGCCAGCAGCTCTACCAGATTGACCCTGCCACCTATCAGGCCACCTACGACGCGGACCGCGCGACGCTTGCCCATGACCAGGCGGCGCTGGTGACCGCGCGCGCCAAGGCCGACCGCTACCGGCCGCTGGCGGCAGCCCAGGCCATCAGCAGCCAGGACTACGATGATGCGGTGGCCGCCGAGAAGGAGGCCGCGGCCGATATCCTGAGCGCCAAGGCCCAGATCGAACAGGCGCAGATCAACCTCAACTATACCAAGGTCCTGGCCCCGATCACGGGCCAGATCGGCGCCTCCTCGGTAACACCCGGTGCCCTCGTCACAGCCGACCAGACAACACCGCTCGCCACCGTCACTCAGCTCGACCCGATCTATATCGACCTCAACGAACCGGCGACGACGCTGCTGCGCCTCAAACGCGAACTGGCCGATGGCCAGCTCGAACAGACCTCCGACGGCGGCGCCCGCGTCACCCTCAAGCTCGAGGACGGCAGCGACTACGGCACCGCCGGCAAGCTGCAGTTCTCCGAAGTGACAGTCAGCGAGACCACCGGCACGGTGCTGCTGCGCGCCATCTTCCCCAACCCTGACCACACGCTGCTGCCCGGCATGTTCGTGCGCGCCGAGATCGTGGAGGGCGTGAACAAGAACGGCATCTTGCTGCCGCAGCAGGCGGTCAGCCACGATTCGCGCGGAGATGCCACCGTCTATGTCATCGACGCCCAGAACAAGGCGCATCTCGAGACCATCGAGACCGGCGCCGCCGTCGGCAACCAATGGATCGTGACGGGCGGCGTCAAGCCAGGTGAGCGGATCGCGGTGGACGGACTCCTCGGCCTTCAGGACGGCGAGACCGTCACCCCTGTCACATCCGATCTGACATCCTGATCCAGACCGGAAACACAGATAGTGTCACGCTTCTTTATCTATCGCCCGGTCTTTGCCTGGGTGATCGGCATCGTCATCATGATGGCCGGTGCCATCTCCATCAGCCAATTGCCGATCGCCCAGTTCCCCTCTATCGCCGCCCCTGAAATCGCCATCACGGTCACCTATCCCGGCGCTTCGGCCGAAACCGTCGCCGATACCGTGATCCGCCCCATCCTGCAGGACATGACCGGCCTCGACGGGCTCGAATATATCAATTCGACCGCTCAGGCGAACGGCTCGATGGAAATCGACCTGACTTTCGCACAAGGGACCGACCCCGACATCGCCCAGGTGCAGGTGCAGAACAAACTCTCGCTTGCCGAAGCAACGCTGCCGAGCGAAGTGACGTCCGAAGGCATCTCGGTCGTCAAGCAATCCCGCAACTTCATGCTGATCGTCAGCCTGATCTCGCCCAACGGCAGCATGGATCAGCACGACATCGCGGACTACATTGCCTCGAACCTGGAGACCCCGCTGACGCAGATTTCCGGCGTCGGCAACTACAATCTCTTCGGCTCCGAATATGCCATGCGGATCTGGGTCGATCCCGCGAAGCTCTACAAATACGGGCTGACGATCACCGACGTCGCGACCGCGATCACCAACCAGAACGTGCAGGTCTCTTCGGGTGAACTCGGCGGCCTGCCGGCCGTGAAGGGCCAGCGCCTCGATGCGCTGATCGTGGGCCCCAGCCGCTTCACGGATCCGCAGCAGTTCAAGGACATTCTGCTCAAGGTCGAGACTAACGGGTCCAGGGTCCTGCTGAGCGATGTCGCGGACGTCGAACTCGGCGCGCAGAGCTATAGCGCCACCGCGCTCTACAACAATCATCCCGCTGCCGGAATCGGGCTTCAGCTGGCGCCTGGGGCCAATCAGCTCAGCGTCGAAAAGGCCGTCAAGGCCGAACTCGCGGTGCTCGCCAAACGATTCCCGCCAGGGCTGCAGATGAGCTATCCGCTCGACACCGCGCCTTACATCACACTCTCTCTCGAGGACGTGGTGAAGACTCTGCTCGAAGCGATCGCGCTCGTCTTCGTCGTCATGCTGATCTTCCTGCAGAACTTCCGCGCGACGCTGGTGCCCACCATCGCCGTGCCGATCGTGCTGCTCGGAACGTTCGGCATCCTCAATGCGCTCGGCTACTCGATCAACACACTGACCATGCTCGCCATGGTGCTGGCCGTCGGCCTTCTCGTCGACGACGCGATCGTCGTCGTCGAGAACGTTGAACGCCTGATGGA